>Ga0172378_10006073_pt1 | contig 11287 bp, 8 predicted proteins | sample GrowelOW332metaG_FD_119755 | JGI IMG/M metagenome (GOLD analysis project Ga0172378, IMG submission 119755) | Groundwater microbial communities from an aquifer near a municipal landfill in Southern Ontario, Canada - Pumphouse #3_1 metaG | ecosystem: Environmental > Aquatic > Deep subsurface >... | reverse complement strand
GACTGTGCTTGCAAGAACAACTGTGAAATAGGGGTGAGAAGAGCCTCTGGAAGACGGAACAGCAACATAAACGCAATAGCGGTAAATATCTGTTTCTTTTTGAAGAAAGTAGCGAAAGTCATAAGGAATTCATGAAATATGACTTTAGCATCCTGCTTTTCTTCATGGTTTACATCTTCCTTTGGATGTGGCAATATAAAGTTATGATATAGATAGAAAGCGATGAACAAGCCTGTGAGTCCATAGAATATCAGACTCCAAGAAAACTTGATCTGATAGCGGAACATCACCTGTAACACTCCTGCCAACATGATAAGTACGCCCTTACCAACTATCATGGATAATCGATAGAATGTGCTTCGTATGCCTACAAAGAATGCCTGTTCGTGCTGGTCAAGTCCCATCATATAGAAACCGTCTGCAGCAACATCATGCGTAGCGCTTGAAAATGCTAACATCCAGAAGAAGCAGATACTGCCCTGCAACCACCAGTCTGCCTGAATAGTAAACGCAACACCAGCAAAGGCTGCTCCTAAAAGCAACTGCATTGTAGTTATCCACCAACGTTTAGTTTTGCATAAATCAAGGAATGGACTCCAGAATGGTTTTATTACCCATGGCAAGTAAAGCCACGACGTATAGAATGTGATCTCTGCGTCGCTAAGTCCAAGTTGCATATATATCTCGATTGCCAATACCGTTACAGCGATATATGGCAAGCCTTCAGCAAAATAAAGTGTCGGCACCCAAGCCCAAGGATTTCTTTCTTTCATTTTCTATTTATATAGTTTTTCAATCTCTGCACCTTTATAATAATGCAGCAGAATGTCATTATAATCATAACCTTTTTCGCCCATTACAGCTGCACCAATCTGGCATAAGCCTACACCGTGTCCCCAACCAGCACCAATAAGTTCTATGCGTTGTGGAACTCCGTTTGCGTCAGTGTCATATTTATCTACGACAAAAGCAGAACTGTATAAATGACTTTCGCTTAATGTACGACGTATCTCAAGTTCCTTTCCGATAGTGAAAGTTCTGTTTTCACCAACAATTTTCAACTTAGATATACGTCCGCTCTTGCCACGTTCCAAAGGAATAAGATCAAGAATCTTGCCCAATCCTAGTTTCATCTTGTCCTCGATAAGTGCAGATATTTCTTGCTGTGTGAAGCTAACCTTCCAACGATAGAAGTCTGCCGTCTCCAAATCATAGTCTTGAAGCACCTGTGACAATATTTCTTTGTCGGTGGTGTTACAGAAACTTTCAGGATTAGAACGTATCCATTTCACAGCATTTGCCTCTACGGTCAAATCATCAGGAGAAGTTTCAGAACTATCGTCTCTAACGGCTAACAGATAAGGTTTCTTTATATTTTCCCAGCAATACTGGAACTCTTCAGTCTCTCCACCACAGCATTTAGAAAAGCGGGCATCGCAAATCTCTCCGTCGCTGGCAATAATCTGTCCCTTAGTCTGGCGTATAGCTTCGGCAACATGCTTACTTGTTTCCTTCGTTATACCTTGATAACGCTGGCAATGGTCATCAGCACATACATCGAATATAGTATGGTCTTCACGGTCATACCAACGGATAAGTTCATCATCCTTCTTGATGAAAGAGAAGAAGTTGTTTCCGCCTTCGTTAAGTTCCATACGTTTTCTCATCTGAGCTAAAAGCCAACTACGGGAAATGACAGCATGAGCCTTTAGTAATTCAAGACTCGAAGTAGCACTCATCTCACTTGAAATAACGCTCTCCAAATACTTTTCTACAGGTAATTCATTGATAGCGCATATCTTATCAGCCTCTACAACGAGTTTCAGCGAACCAAGGAATGTCTGTGTTTCCTTACGCTCCCAATGGAAGTTTACACCTATTGTAACATCAAAAAGTGAGAAAGACGCTTCCTGACTTTGTGGACTGAAAACCAGTTGACTGTATTGATTGCCATTCCATAGGATTCCCCCTTCAGAGAATTCCACTTCCTGATCGCCCTCTACAGCTTCCCCCTTAGCCAGATAAGGTTTGTTAAGTTTGAACTTTATCTTTTCTCCGCTAACGATTCCTACTGCTACGTCAGGCTGTTTTGGATAATAATCAACATGCTTGCTTTCTGCCATCCTAACGTTGAGATTATCTTTGATAACCTTCATCGTTTGTTCGCTTGCTCCGCATTCCTTCAAGATGTCAGAAGCCTTTTGAGCATCAATCTTAACGAAATCCTCTTCTCGTGGAGTGATGAGCAAACCAGCCATATCAAGTGCACCTGGACTGATAAGCATTTGTCCATATCCTTCGATAGAATAGCAATCAGGACGATGCTTTTCTCTTGGTATGACTACAGATATATGATCGTCGCCACTTATCCAACTGATGATATTCATCATTGGCTCAGTGTCTCCTTCATGCAATGGCATTGCATTATATACACGTCTGAACAGGTTGCTGTCGTTTTCACAGTTGCGGCTTTTGATAACAATTGCCGGTACAACGAAATCAGTCAGAATGTATATGCCTTCATCATCATTGAGAGAAACTACTTTTTCCATATTTCGGCTCAATCTTTGCCATTCAGTCTGCAACGGTATAATGCCGCTTGTTCCTGCCTGAAAATGCAGATGGTCAGGTGCACTTGCACCACATTTAGGACCATTGTAGAACACGATGATGTCATCAAATCTAGATAATATCTTATAAATTTCACCATAGTTTTTCTTGATGCTCTGCAATTGATGTCTCTTTGCAGGTATAGTGAAATGAGTAGGCAAAATAGGGAATGGATTTACTAGCAATGCGAACTTATCGTCAATGCTCTTAGCCATCTGCTCTTTAGGGCGGTTGGAATCACAAAGAAAACATGGTCGCTTTTCCAAGGTCTTTGAATCAATCTTGGCTCCTGTACTTACAATTCTAGCAGGGTTGAACTGAACCTTCATGTCACCAATCTGCTTGAGCTGTACATTATGTAGATCGCGATAACGGGTACTTACTTCATTCCATACTTCCAACTGACGACTGAAGAAACGCTGTAAACTGCTGTCGACAATGATATCCGTCTTTCCTGCAAGCATTTGCTGTCGCGCCTTGATTTCCATTGTGCGCAAACGGTCTTTATATAAATTGTTTGCATTAATCTTTTCAATACTCAATGCAGCATCACTGTTTCCTCCCCATCGGCGACATAGATATAGTTCATCATATATCCTTCCGATACGATATCTGCGACTGAAAGCTAAACCAAGTGCATAGTCCTCACCATAACTGGTGTTAGGGAACTGAATCTGTCTTACTAAAGGAGTGAAAAATGCTCTAGGTGCACCTAGTCCGTTTATTCTTAACGCATTGTTGCATCCGTTATCTTCTGTCCACTCACGGTGGTCAATCATTCCTGGAGGAAGTGTATTCAAATCAAAGTCACACATGCGGTAAGCACCAATAATCATCGCAGCTTTCTGTTTGCGGAAGGCTTCAATAATCAACTGTAATGTGCTAGTAGACGAATATAAATCATCACTATCCAACTGTACAGCAAACTTTCCGCATCTGTAATCATTAATTGCCATATTCCAGCATCCACCTATTCCTAGATCGTCTCTGTCAGGTTCGATGACTATAAGTTTGTCATTTTTCAAACTATCAAGAATCTCTCCGGTACGGTCAGTGCTATGGTTATTTACAACAATTACGTTATACTTGAAACTGGTTTTCTGTTCCAAAGCGCTATTTACAGCATCTGCAATAGTCTTTTCACGGTTGAATACAGGAATAATCACAGAAGCCTCGAATTCAAATTCCTGTTCATTAAAATCGGGTTTCCTGTAATAATTAGTATCAATTAAAGAGCCTATTGCCGTAAGATGTGCCGTTACAGCTTTTTCCATTTCAATCTGTACCTCACGATTGCGCGGATTGACGTAATCAAATTGCTTCTCTCCGCTTTTTCGTGTATCAAGTTCTAATTCAGAGTATAGGAATTCATTGATATGGAACAAATCTCCTTTACGACTCAGAAACAGTCTGAAATCATAAAGTCCGGCATACTTGTAGTAAGCCTTCTCATTTCCTGAAATACTGTTTGCGTATTCATGTAATAAGTCTGCTTTGACAAGTAGCATAGAACCGAAATCAAAATCATCTCTCACGCTACCAATCTGATAATCAATAACAGGATGTTTCTCGGTCTTTCCATCAACAACAGAATAATAATCGCTATAAACCATAGCTGCATCTGTATCAGCTGCAACATGCAACATTCGGTCTAATGCAAACGGTCCGAAAGATACAGGAGTGGTTTTTAGATATAGCATTACATAATCAGTATCCGTATTCTCCTCAATATCCAAAATAGTCTTTGTTGAAACGATATTGTCGATTGCGATAAGAGCGCAATCTTCTGGAGCATTGTTTAATCTGAAGCTGCTGTCAACCAATAAGTTAATATGTTGTACGGTCTTGCTTTGCCTAAGCACAGATAGCGTTTTATCTATGTTTTTTATGTCTTCACAAGGCAGGAAGCAATCTATTTTTCCTCTCATAAATGATATTAATTTTGACCACAAAGATAACAATTATATTACATTTATGGTCTGTTTCAATAAGTTTTTTTTTAAAACGTCTATCTTTGGATAGATAGGTTGCCATCTGAATAATAAATAAAAACTTTGTTTTATTTTGCTTTTCCAGTCGTTTACATTATCTTTGCACTATGAATTCTTTAAAGAGATCACTTCTAGGCTTGACCTTAACAGAACTTAAGGCTGTCGCGAAAGAACTTGGTATGCCTGCCTTTACTGGTGGACAAATGGCAAAATGGATATATGAGCATCATGTAAAGTCTATTGACGAGATGACAAATATATCTAAAGGTAACCGTATAAAACTCGAAGAAAAATATACTATTGGATGTGCTGAACCTACTGATGCACAGCACTCTAAAGATGGAACTATAAAATATCTTTTTCCTACTGATAATGGAAAATTTGTTGAGTCAGTGTACATTCCTGATAATGAGAGAGCTACACTATGCGTCTCGTCACAGGTAGGTTGCAAAATGAACTGTATGTTCTGTCAGACAGGTAAGCAGGGATTTGAAGGTAATCTTGACGCAAAAGATATACTTAATCAGATTTATTCACTGCCAGAGTCTGACAAACTCACAAATATTGTATTCATGGGACAAGGAGAGCCTATGGATAATCTTGATAACGTGCTGCGTGCTACCGAAATACTTACTGCTGATTATGGTTGGGCTTGGAGTCCAAAGAGAATTACAGTAAGCAGTGTTGGTGTGAAAAACAAGTTGCAGAGATTTATAGAGGAAAGCGAATGTCATTTGGCTATAAGTCTGCATACTGCTATTCCAGAACAACGTGCTGAATTGATGCCTGCTCAAAAGGGTATGGGCATTGAGGAAATAGTAGAACTTTTAAAGAACTACGATTTCAGCCATCAGCGCCGTTTATCTTTTGAGTATATCGTTTTTGGTGGTGTTAATGACTCAACAACTCACGCACGTGAAATTGTTAAGTTGCTGAAGGGACTTAACTGCCGTATAAACTTGATTAGATTCCACAAGATTCCAAACATCCCGTTGCATAGCGCAGAAGAGAAAAAAATGGAAGAATTCCGTGATTATCTCACTAACCATGGATTGTTTACAACAATACGTGCCAGTCGTGGTCAAGATATATTCGCGGCTTGTGGTCTGTTGTCTACCTCAAAAAAGAACGGAAATACTATAAGTGAAGAATAGGAATAACTATGCGAGTATTCCATATTGGATCCTTAAATCAACGATAAGACAAATCTACTCAATGAGTTGAAGACTATATTGGGTTCTTTAAATAACAAAAAAATGGAAAATAAAAAAAATCGTGTGGCTATTACACATGGAGATACCAATGGTATCGGATATGAGCTTATTTTTAAAACCTTTGCAGAGCCGGAAATATTGGAACTATGCACTCCAATTATATACGGTTCTCCAAAAATAGCAGCTTATCATAGAAAAGCGCTTGATATTCAAGCTAATTTCAGTATCATTAATGATGCCAGCGAAGCTGTTGACGGACGAGTAAACTTGTTGACATGTTATGATGATGACATCAAGGTTGAACTCGGCACTCCAACAGAAGAAAGTGGTCTTGCTGCTATCAAGGCTCTAGACCGTGCGATGACGGATTTCCGTGACGGAGCATACGATGTCCTAGTAAACTGTCCTGTAGACAATACCAATATTAATGTAGAGGGCTATAAATTCCATGGTATAAGCAAATATATTGAGACATGCTTGGGAGATGGCGAAAAGTCAATGTCTGTATATCTCAACGACACGATGCGAATGGTTGTAGCCACAGAAGGCGTATCTATCAAGGATGTGCCTGAATCTTTAAGTAAGGATTTTATTAAGGAAAAAGCTACAAAGCTATTCAAGTCAATATGCAGAGACTTCAATGTGTCTTCTCCTCGTGTAGCAATATTATCTCTTAATCCAGGACAACTAAGCAAAGAGGAAAATGAAATTTTAATTCCTGCTATAGACGAGCTTGCAGAAGTTGGTATACAGACTTTTGGTCCTTATTCTTCAGAGACATTCTTCGGGAATGGATATTATGGAGATTTCGATGGAGTTATAGCGATGTATTATGATCAGGGTATTCCTGCTTTTAAGGCAATATCTACTGATGGTATTGTGAAGTTTGATGCAGGACTAAAGATCGTATCTGTAACTCCAGACTGTGGAACAGAATTTGACATTGCGGGAAAAGGTGTCGCTGACGAGGCTGCTTTCCGTAACTCAATATATACTGCTATGGACATATTCCGCAATCGTGCGAATTATGATGATCCTATGCACAATCCGCTTCAGAAGCTTTATCATGAGAAGCATGATGATGGAGATAAAATAAGATTTTCAATTCCAAAGAAAAGAGAAAATAGATGAAAAAGAAATATCAAAACATATTTTTTATATTCGGTTTTGTCGTTCTCTTGATAATGGTTACGCAGCTTGATTTCCACCAAGTGTGGAATGGACTGCGTCATGCCGGATATTGGTTTATAGCTGTTCTTGCTCTGTGGTTTTTTCTTTATTTGTTCAATACGTCAGCATGGTATATTATAATAAATTCACAGGAAACTAAACCTGAACATAAACATATAAGGTTTAGTTGGCTATATAAAATTACACTTTCTGGATTTGCATTAAATTACGCAACTCCAGGAGGGCTAATGGGCGGAGAGCCTTATCGAATAATGACACTTGCTCCAAAGATTGGAGCAGAGAGAGCTTCTTCATCTGTGATATTGTATGCGATGACGCATATATTTAGCCATCTTTGGTTTTGGTTTCTTTCAATATTTCTATTTGTCTTAACGCAAAGTGTAACACTCTTTATGGCTATGCTTTTAGTTCTTATAGGTGTTCTTTGTCTTTTGGGAATTTGGTTCTTTATGTCTGGTTACCGTAAGGGACTTGCAAACCGTATGGTTAATTTTATGCGGCACATACCATTTATGAAGAAATGGGCTGAGAAATTTGTGGAAAGTCATAAGGAACAACTTGATACTATAGACTTGCAAATAGCATCGCTACACAAACAGAATCCAAAGATCTTTGTTTCGGCAGTATTATTGGAACTCGCATGTAGGGTGCTCTCAGCATTAGAGGTGTATTTTATTCTTCTTGTGCTAATACCTGATGTAAGTTATTTGCAATGTATCCTCATATTAGCTTTTACAAGTTTGTTTGCTAATCTTCTGTTTTTTATCCCTCTTCAATTGGGGGGACGTGAGGGAGGATTTCTTATGGCAACAACAGGACTTGGTATATCTGCAAGTGCGGGTATCTTCGTAGCCTTGTTAGTACGCTTGCGTGAGCTCATTTGGACGGGTATAGGACTATTAATGATAAAATTGGATAATCCAAAGCCTAAAGACTCATAAAAATCTGCCAAAATTGCAGTATTTAAGAATATATTATGTAATTTTGTCATCTATATGAATACATCAGAACTGCAAAAAATAAAACAGCGCTATAACATCGTAGGTAACTGTGATGCACTTAACAGAGCTTTAGATGTCGCCCTTCAGGTGTCACCTACAGACCTTTCTGTGCTCATTGTAGGAGAAAGTGGTGTAGGAAAAGAAATCATTCCACACGTCATCCACGACAATTCTCCACGCCGAAGAGAAAAATATTTCGCTATCAACTGTGGTTCTATACCTGAAGGTACTATTGACAGCGAACTGTTCGGACATGAGAAAGGATCTTTTACTGGCGCTATAGGTGAAAGTGACGGTTATTTCGGAACCGCTAATAAGGGTACTATATTTCTTGATGAAGTGGGAGAGTTGCCACTTGCAACACAGGCACGCTTGTTGCGTGTGCTCGAAACAGGTGAGTATATTCGTGTAGGCGGACAAAAGATTATAAAGACTGATGTGCGCATAGTTGCTGCTACTAATGTTAATATGCAGAAAGCTATCAGTGAAGGTCGCTTCCGTGAAGACTTATACTATCGTTTGAACACTATTCCAATACAGGTTCCGCCATTGCGTGACCGTGGTAATGATATCATACTACTTTTCCGCCTTTTTGCTATGCAGATGGCAGACAAATATCATTTGCCTAAGATTGTGCTTGACGAAGATGCAAAAGAGATATTGCTTAAATACAAGTGGCCGGGAAACGTACGTCAACTGAAGAATATCACAGAGCAGATGTCTGTATTGAGTGAACAGCGTGAGATAAGCGCAGAGCAGCTATTGCAGTTTATTCCTCAGGATGCAGAAAGCACACAACTCGCTACAATAAACAAGCCTGGTGAGCATTCTTACGAGACAGAACGTGAGATTCTATATAAGATACTATACGAACTACGTGGAAACGTAAGTGACCTGAGACGCGATATGAATAGTCTGCGTAAGCAGTTGGATGAAGAGCGTGCTTTATCGGGTGCTCAAAGCTTCCAAGGAAGACAATTCCCTGTAGCTGCAGAACGACAGCCTATAGTGGCACCAGATGATGCACAACAATACTCTATATTGAATCCTAATTCGGAAAGTGCTTCTGCCGCCTATGATGCTATTGCTGAAGAAATTAATGATACAGCAAGCCTCAATCTAAATGATCTTGGACGCCAAATGGTAGAAAAGGCTTTGGAACGTAATGGTGGCAACAGAAAGAAAGCTGCTCAGGAATTAGGTATTTCTGATCGCACACTTTATAGAAGAATAAAACAATACGGACTTGAGAAGGAATAATATTCCGAACTTGTAAACCTCATTAGGAACAGTGAATTCGCTGAAAGAAATGAAAAGAAATATTATATATAGTAAATTGAAGAATATGGTATCTGCTAGATGGCACATAACTATGTTGCTATCTTTCTGCATTGTTGCAATGCTATTGTCGTCATGCAGCATCAGCTACAAATTTAACGGTGCAAGTATAGACTACACAAAGACTAAAACAATACAGATTTCTGATTTCCCTATACGCTCAAGTTATGTATGGGGACCAATGGCACCACTGTTCAACAATACGTTAAAAGACGAATTTGCTAATCACACTCATCTTGCTCAAGTAAAGCGTAACGGTGATATGAAGATAGAAGGTGAGATAACACAATACGCTCAAAGAAACAAATCCGTATCTAGTCAAGGTTACTCTGCACAGACGGAATTATCTATGACTGTAAACGTGAGATTTACTAATAATGCAAATCATAGTAATGATTTTGAAAAGCAGTTTACTGCTACATCAACATACGAAACAACAAAAAATCTTAACTCTGTTCAGGAAGAACTTGTAACTCAAATGGTGAAAGACCTTTCAGATCAGATATTTAATGCAACAGTAGCCAATTGGTAATCTATGGACCTAAAACGCCTTATACAACATCCGGAATATATGGACAAGGAGACTCTTTATGATCTCCGAAGTCTTATCGCGCTCCATCCATACTATCAGACAGCACGCATCCTATTATTGCAAAATCTGTATATACTGCATGATCCGTCTTTTGACGAAGAGTTGAGACGCACTGCAATATGCATCAGTGACCGCCGTGTGATTTTCAATATGATTGAGGCTGCACATTATAAATATAGGAATGAGCAAAGGTTTGAGGCTAAAGCAAAAGAAGACGAGAAAGATAATGGTGATCGCACGACTACTCTCATAGATAGCTTCTTGGGCTCGATTCCAAAAAAATCAGATTCTGAAAGTCCAAAGGAAAAGAGAAAGCCTACACTCGCTGACGCAGCCATTGATTATGTTTCATATCTTCTTGAGATAGAAGATGAAGATAATAAACAGGAAACTGTTGCTGAAAATGACGTAAAGGCTATTGCTGCAGACTGTTCAAATGGTGACAGAACAACTGACCTTATCAATAGTTTCATTGAAGACGGAGGTTTTAATCTGAAGGAAGAGACAAACCTATCTGAAGGTTATCAGACATATGACTTGCCAACTTCTGATAATACTACTCAGAAAGAAGCAGAAAAACAGGACGAGGACAGGGATAGCGATGAATGCTTTTTCACAGAAACATTAGCAAGAATTTATATAAAACAAGGTCGTTACGAAAAGGCTTTGGAAATAATTAAGCGTTTAAATTTGAATATTCCAAAAAAAAATGCTTACTTTGCAGACCAAATACGTTTCTTAGAGAAATTGATAATAAATAATAAAAATAAAAAATAAGGAAATGATTTACACATTATTCGTAAGTTTGATAGTACTTGCAGCTATATTCATGGTGCTTGTAGTACTTATCCAAGAATCTAAAGGTGGTGGTTTGGCATCAAACTTTTCATCTTCTAATGCCATTATGGGTGTCCGCAAAACTACAGATGTTGTAGAAAAAGCGACATGGGCTTTGGCCATTGCAATGGTTGTACTTAGTGTAGCATGCGCTTATGTAGCACCACAAGCAACAACAGAGCAAAGCGTTATGGAAAACAGCGCAACTCAAAATCAGACAACAAATCCAACAAATACACAAGGCTTTGGTGCAAGTCAGCAGGCAGCACCTGCTGGTGCGCAGACTCCTGTAGCTCCGAAAGCACCTGTTGGACCTGCTAAATAAATTTTATAAAAAAGTAAGAGAAAAATTTGGCAGTAACATTTTTTTCTCTTACCTTTGCACCCGCTAAACAACAATAGCGAAGTACTTTTAAAATGGTGGACGTAGTTCAGTTGGTTAGAGCGTCAGATTGTGGTTCTGAATGTCGTGGGTTCGAACCCCACCGCCCACCCAAAAAGCTAAGTAGTTTT
>Ga0172378_10006072_pt1 | contig 11287 bp, 11 predicted proteins | sample GrowelOW332metaG_FD_119755 | JGI IMG/M metagenome (GOLD analysis project Ga0172378, IMG submission 119755) | Groundwater microbial communities from an aquifer near a municipal landfill in Southern Ontario, Canada - Pumphouse #3_1 metaG | ecosystem: Environmental > Aquatic > Deep subsurface >... | reverse complement strand
AAATGGAATAAATTTTGAATTGTAGATACCAAATTACCAATAATATTTTTAGCAGATTCGATTGGGTTAGTTAACGCCCAAGTGATGCCACTCCAAATATTACGAACACCATCAATCGCCCATTGAAAACCATTAGTTATTGTACTACCAACGTTAGACACCGCGCCACCAACGGTATTCTGTATGTTTTGCCAAATTTGCCCTAGATTGTTCCAGAGATTTGTTGTAATGTTCACGGCAGTATCATATAGTGATTGAAAAAAACCACCCACATTATTGACCAACTCTTGCACGGTGTTAACCACTGAATTTCGCATATTGGTGAACGTGTCACCTATTGCTCCAATTACACCTTTTACAGTTTGGTCGATTGAATTAAATAAGTTAAATAATGTTTGCCAAACACCTTGGCCAAAAGAAGTAAGTGCGTCCCCAATGGACTGAAAGACACCCCATAGAGTTGTGCCTATGGTGGCCCCAATACCTCCGAAGAAGTCATTAAGATTCCAAAAGAGATTTTTCAAATCCTCTAATGCTCCGGGCCAAAGATTCAGTCCCAAAATATCATCAATCATCTCCCCCGTAAATACATAATCTTTAACCATGTTAAAGTATCCACCAATGGGGTCACCAGATTCGAGAACTTGTGTCCATTTTTCCAATCCTTTTGGCAACATTGTTGTAGCAACATAACTAAGTTGGCTACCAATTGTTAAAACAATACCAACTGGACCAAAGGCTTTACCGATACCTGTAACAAATTTACCAAGTTTAGTCGCGCCAACAACTTCTGCAAATTTACCTCCCAAACCTTCAACTGCTTTTCCAGCTTCTTTGACGGGCTTAATGATATTTTTGACTTTGGAAACAATATCGCTGAATGGTTTAAAAAGCTTACCAACAACACCGATAACGCCTTTAAACACACCACTAACTAATTTCCAAGCACCTCGAAATGGAACTAATGCTAAAGACATGCCTAACAAAATGCCCGTTCCACTATCAAGATTGTCGAATAATAGTTGAAAAATGGGGCCAAGCAAAGGAAGGTTTTTAAGAATATCGACAGCACCCGGGAACATGTTAATCACGGTTGTGATCAAATTTGTGAGCGCGGTGTTCATCCAATCAAACCCGTCGCCAACGCCATTGAGAAAATCCACCCAGTCCCAATCTTCATCAAACGCACTAAGAAGTGTTTTCACTGATTGGTATATTTTATCGGTGTTCCTTTTAATAGTGTCCCAAATACGATTAACGGTATCACCAAATGCTTGTGCTGTTCCGGGATCAAAAACATTATCGATCATATCTTTGAGTTGTTGAAGCGTCTTAGCTGCATCACCAACAAGAATATCACTCAAGTTGGTGTCCCATTGATATGGGTCAGCAATGGGAATGTCTATGCCCCCAACACTTCCACCTTTATCATTACCTTGACCATTGCCACCGTTAGCCGTGCCAGACGTGTCAGACACGCCTGCCAACATGTGCAATTCGTCAAAAGGAAGGGTAAAATTTGTAATTTCTTTTAGTTTTTTAGCAGTATCGTCTGCTGCGTCACCAATATCACTTAAATCATCAGCAGCATTATCATCGATGTCTAATCCACCACTATTAAAGGAGGTGTCCAAATTAGATAGATAACTATTCCATTGAGATTGAGCATCTTTATACCAATCCCCTAATTTGTTTCCTAGAAATGCAGATAATCTTGCGGCTACAGCTTGAATTGCTTGTGCAAGCATAACAAAAAGTGGGATAAGTTTCGTAACAACGGGAAACACAGCTGCGCCAAGCATACGACCTGCAACGGTAGCTTGTTGTCCCAAGATACGAAACATGTTAGCTGGTTGGAGCGCCGATCTAGCCAAATCGCCTTGGGCGGTGGTTGTGTGTTCCATGAGCATATTATACATGACAATCATCTTGTTAGCGCGGTCAAGATCATTGTATGTTGCATCAATCGCGTTGTCCATCAACCATTGATCAGCCGCAGTACGGCTAATGTCGATACCATAAGACTTCACAGCGGTAGATATACCAGAAATACCACTTTGTAGTTTTGATGCCGTTTCGTCGAAAGGCTTATCCCACAAAGACGACAAATCATACGTCAACTGTGTCATACCCTGAGAAAGCTTCATAACTTTATCGGTGGCCATACCAGCAGCATTTGCCATTTCATAAAACGTAGCGTATGTACGCTTAACCTGTGTGGGGTCAAGCATCATCGCTTGCGACAAACGGTCTACTTCGTCAGCAGCCGCAGCAACAGCGGGTGTAACAGCCACACTGTCCCCCGTGAGATTACCAAACAAGTCTTTACCTTGAATAGTTGCTGTTTTTTCAGCCGCAGATACATCATCGAGAGACGATGCCAATGTGGTATAAAACAGGTGGTTAGCTTCGGCGTAGTCAGACGCAAGATCGAACCACTTTTTCATACCCACACCAGCAATGGCAACTACCGATGCGATAGCTGCAAGAATGGCCCTAGTTCTGAAAAAGTTCCAATTGGCTTTCTCAGCGCTGTCACCAGCAGACTTAAAATACCCAGAGAGGTTACTCAGATATTTGCCAGTGCTTTGGCTAGCTGAGTTGATGCGGGAAAGTGCACTTTGAACTTTCGTAAGCTTAGTGGCGCTTTGACCGATCTGATTAGTAGCACTCACGGCGGCTTGTGTTGTTTTCATGCCATATCCCCCAACTTGGGAGGACATGTCAGTCAGCGACAAAGCCTTTGGTGTCTTGACCGCAGACATGGAGATACGTTGCGTATTTCCATTAATATCTTTGACGGCAACCGCTGCCATCTTTGCTTTTTTTTGAGTTTGAGCCAGTTGAGAATTGACAGTTCTCAACGATCTAGCTGCCCCATTTATCCCGTTAACGTTGTTCAGTGAATTGAACGCAGAGGATAAGCCACGGGCGTTGGCTTTGATGCTTTTGATCTTAGCATCGAGAGTATCAAGCGTTTGAATGGCTGCTGTAGCACCTGTTACGGCGAAGTCAACCTTAACGTCTTGTTTGATTTGTTGCGTCATGTAATTCTCCTGAACATAAAAAATGCCGCACCATTACGATGCGGCATCTTCAATATTAATTTCAACGCCCATATTGTGAGCCGCAGCAAGAAAGTTTGCTTCAAATTTTGCCATTTGTCGTTCTTGCTTCTTTGCTTTGGCAGTGTCATCAATTTCGCACACAAAGACTGGTTGTGTTGGATATGTAATCGTTTTAGAGCCTTTTTTGCCAAACGCACTATTCAGATTAGATGCAATTGCCGTGGACACGTAACTACCAATCATCCATGCAAGCGTATCTTGCTCTGCAAAGTCTGCTTTAGACTTCTTATCGTAGTAGTGCGCATATGAGACAAGTAACTCAGGTGCGTTTTCCCAGTACTCTGTATAACTCATACCGAAGGTTAATGCTACCACAAACTCTTCCTCAAAGATTTCGCCAAGCGTCTTATAGGAAGGCTGGGGGTCATCTGTTGCCGCAGGAGTGTCTTTTTGAAAGATTTCTGTTACTCTGCGGCTACACCGAAAACGTCGTTGTATTCCTCCAAAAGAGACGAGAAAATATCTGTAAAGCTTTCGGGGCAATCGGCACTCTCCAAGTAAGTGTCCAACAGATCATCAGCTTTGGTGATCTGCATAGGCTGTGCGCCGCTCAGAGCCGCATACCACAAGAAGTAAGTTGAATCCATAGGTGTGTCGCCTACAGCACTCATTCTCAGACCTGCTCGCTCTGCTTGACGCAAACTCTTACGTGTCATTTGAAATGTATACGTCTTACCGTTAATCTCACGTTCCATGTTTAGTACTCCCCACTCTAGTATTCATTAATATGGTTCCTCACTCAATCGACTTGGTTACAGTCTTTAGATCGAACGAGAAAGTGATTCTTAGGCGTTTACTGGCCCGGCTGCCTTGAGAATAGAACTCTCAACAGACGTGTAGAACGTGGATGTAATTGGTGCGTCAACCTCGGTCTCGCCCGGCGTCACATTAACACCCACCCCATAGTACCAGTAGTGACAATCCAACTCGCCGGGAAACTCCACGGCAAAAGCGATCTTAGCCGGGGAAGCCGGAACGGTAGACGCCGCGTCTGTGGCTGTCAGCATGACTGGCGTCATCAGCACCGTGTATGCGAGGGCGCCACCCGGGTCTTTAAGGCCCGGAATGTAACGATGTTGGACTGTTTCGCTCAACGGTGTAACGTTAAGCATGTTAGGCTCTCCACCAAGATCGGGGATAGCTGTTACGTCAGGAATTTCTGTCCAAGTTATAGGCTTAGTACTCCCTGTATCGGAAGTGCCGTAGTACAGCTTAATTCCAGCGGAATTTTGAGCCATTACTGCTCTCCTTAAATAGTTCGATAAGTATAACCGCTATAGTCAATGGCGCAGCTATACCGCAAAATCTTTCGCGCCGTGTCTATAGCATAGGAATCGTCGTCAGTAACGCCATCACGATTCATTTTATATTTATTATAAATGAGTTCGTCAATTTGGTTAGCAATATTGTCGCTAACCTCAACTCTGCTGACAACAGCACCCGATTCGTCCGTAGTATCTTTGGCATAAATTTCAATCTGAAACACCAAAACGGACAGCAATTCTTTATTTGCGCTACGAAGGCCGGTCAAATCGTTGATTTGCATTACAACAATTCGAGGGAACACCTTCTGTGCGCTATTGAAACTTCGTACAACACTTGTAGGAAAGCCGTAATCATGATTCTCCAAAAGCGTTTTTACTTCTCCGGCGATCAGATTCATAAGGCGTTTTCCACTTGTTCTCTTGCCGCGTTGGCTATGGGTTCTTTATATTTCCCCATCTGATACTCCATTTGTGTTGTGTAAAATGGGGCATACGGTGCCCATCCTTTAGTGATGACGGGCCGACCATCGCTTAAACTATATTCGTCCATTGGTAGCACCCAATATTGTCCCAACGTGTGACCGTTTGGACGGGGTTCGTAGCCATTGGCTTCCCCCATTTGAGCACTATCAGGATATTTACCCACGGCGGGTGAACCTGTACCGAATTCAATATACCAAATACCTGCGCCAGACCACGTAATTGTGGCTGTTTGACGTGCTACTCGGCTAGAAACTCGACCTAATTCGTTCCCGCTACCTTTTCGATAATCTTGAATCACAGGCAAGTGATCTCTCACACCCTGAGCGAATTCTTCGCCAACCACCTGTGCAGTAGCGTTACTGCGATTCAACCGTGTTTCTAGGTGGCGCAATTTGTTAGCGTAGCGTTTCAAGTCGTTGCTCATGGTGTTTCATCTACAGTCAGTATTTGAAGCAAAATCCGCGTAACCGTTGGGTATGGTGTCACACCCTTTACATAATAGTCAGCGGTTCTTGCCAATTGATCTGTCGTGTCAGGTGGAGTTACATAAACATAAACCTTGTCTAGGGGCCTGATATCTTTCACATAATCGGGGTCAGCCAAGATTTGTTGATAATCGAAAAAACTAGTGCCAGCCGTAACCAAACTGGCACTAGCCGAAGTGGGGAGTACGTTATGACAATTTACCCTGTATTCCACAGGGGGTGCGTATATACTCACCCCATCATTGTTGACACTTCTCGATGCAACGTAAACGGAGCGTTTCAAGTTCTCAGCGAAGAACACGTTACCCTCCCGTCACAAATGCTGCTGTCGAGGGTTTCGGAGTTATACGACGAAGCATGGAATTTGGATACGTTCCACGTTCATATACACGCGATATCCCGTTTTCTGCAAAACTCGAAACACCATCTACGCCGCGTTTTTCGTAAAGATACACGCCCATTTCAATAGCCAATCCTCGATATTTGGGTTCAATATCCTCGTCATCGGCTTGTTGACGGATATCTCGAATGGTGTACTCTGCGTTATCAGCAGCGAGTTCTACTAAAACGGTTTGCTGCTCGGTTGGAGAATTAAGCCCCAACCAAGCAAGCATTCCAGTGATGGTGTTAGGAGATGCCACAATTATACTCCGGCGACTTCCTTGGTGTTAACAGGATTTGTGGTCGTGTTAAGCACAGTAACATCGCGACGCGGCGCGGTGAACGGAGTAGTCGTTTCAGCAATACCGGTGATCTTGGCGTGCACAAACTCAGGGCCGTGATCAAGTCCCCACATGCCGAAGATTTGTCCAGCATCGGAAGCGCCCTTCTTACCCAAAGGCTCGAAGAAGAAGTTACCCTTACCCGGTGTGGCTTGCATTGCATTCGCGAGAACTGGCATGCACGCATAAAGGGCGGTACCGTTAGGCATAAAGCGGTGGGGCATAAATCGAACCACACCAAACGGTGTAATGACGCGAATAACGTTCACACCAGCTTCGGTTGTGTCGATTTTAAGACCCTCGTCGGTAACGATCTTTTGAAGTTGCTTATATTGCTCATAAGCGAGAATAAACAGATAACTCTCAGGGCCGTAAGGGCTACCATTCAGCATAACTTGCTGAACAGTGTCGTAGATCATTTCGAAGTTAAACTCTTCGCCAGTTGCCGTGATCGCGTTTGTCGCGCAAGCTTCGAGCAGACCACGGGTACGGTCAGCGGCAGTAGCAACGCCCTTAGAATCGTTGAATGTTCCGTTGATGATCACATTCTCGATATCCATACGGATAGAATCGAGAGAGTTAGCAATTTGGAAAGACAACTCATTCGGGACATTGTTGGTGTTACCAACGAGAGGTGGCTGTTGCGCAGTAGGTGCAGCGTAGTTTGTCAAGTCACTCGTGTTTGCCAGTTTCCGGTAAGAAATCTCAACGGAACGGTGGAACATCTGTGTGACATTAAACGCATTTTGGCGTGTCCAGAACTGAGGTGCTGGCGCTGTCAAAGACGCTTCCTCAGTAATCCCAGCAGCAGGGGCTGTTGGGTCTGGATATCCAGTATCAAAGGTCGCACCCGTGATAAACTCACGGGAGGTTTGCATGTTGCTCCGAATGCTATTAAACAGGGGAGTTTCCACGCGAGTTTTGTTGAGCAACATACCCGTAAGATTAACCGGGTTTGTTACCATCATAATGCCTGTTGTTGCTGGCATTGCTTACTCCTTTACAGAACTTGTATTAAACCCCGTCTGGGTTCATGCTTTGCTCAAACAAGTATTGAATAGCGGACGCTTGCGCATAGCGAGGGTCAGCTTCTTTGTTAGTTGCAATAGTAACCGCAGTACTCATGGGGTCTTGCGATGGGTTCGAGCCGCCACCTGAACCAGCAGGAGGTTGAACATTCTGAGCAAGTTGTTCCTTTTGGGCTTGCAAAGCAGCATCCACAGTAGATTTTTGAATTTCAACAAAGCTGTTGAGAGTAGCATCCAACGAATCGTGACTTGCACCGGCAATGAGCACGGGTGTCAGCTTTTCAATAGCGTCATCCGTAAGACCAGCTTCGCGCAGTTTTCGCTCCGCATAATAAGCCATTTGAGTTTTCTCAAACTCTTTTTGTTGGTTGGCGAGTTGGTCAGAGAGATTTTTGATCTTCTCTTCCTCTGTCATTGTTGCTTGCGCTTGCGCAGTAGCAACGGCAGTATCCAACTTCGTTTTGTACTCGTCCTCGTACTTTGCTGTAAGATCACCCGTCACCTTTTTAGTTGTCGTTTGTACGGCTGCGGTAACACGGCGGTCAATCTCTGCTTGGATTGCGGCTCCCTGCTCGTCAGTTAGTCCGTCCAGCGTAAAATCAGGCATTTGTACTCCTTTTGGTTGCGCGATCAAGTAAGCCCTTAATTAGTGGCTCCCTTGGGGCTGCCCCCAGTTTGATTTTGATTGCTCGGTGCACTAGAATTGGCACCAGATGTTTGAGGGTTTTGTGTCGCAGTTGCTTGGGCTATTTCTTGCGCCCGTTGCATTTTCTGCTCCGCAAATTCCTCTGCACGCATTATAACATCACTTACATTATTTGTCAAGTCAGCAAACTCCAACGCATCCGCAGGAGCGATTGGAGAAGCAGCGCCAACGAGCGTAGAATACGCCTGTGCCTTCGCTTGAAGGTTGGCTTGCTTTGTACGAGAGAATTTGATTTGAATATCCTCAACTTTGATATCCTTGTCAATCTCCCCAAAAAGCTGCATGATGTAGAGCGACGTAGCTAGTGCCTTGCGGTCTGCGGCAATAAAGAATTGCTCCTTAGAAGCCGCAACAAGATCAATGTCTTGCCAACCGTCACGCAAATACACGGCATCGCCAGTATCGGCTCCACCACCGCCACGATTCTTACGATCAGGCACGCCGACGATAGTTCGCATCGTAGCTTCAAGCCAGTCACGAAGAGATTCGACGTTCTCATTATCCACTTGCTCGGCGATGTACTTGACAACCACTTGAACCCCCGGTGGAACATCAGGGATGTTGAGCATCTTCTCTGTTTCGAGAATTTCAAGTGTTTCGGGGGTCAGATCAAACCCCTGTGCCAACAGAATTGAGTTAACAAACTGTTCAATGTCGTTGAGCGAATCGCTGGTAAGCTTGTCCAACGCGTCCATAATAGACAGTTCGCTCTCCCAGTCACCAATTGTCATAATCGAATTTTGATACTCGATGATCGGCAGATTACCACCCAAGCTAGCATCAGATTCCTCAACAAGTTGAAGATCGGTGTAGCTGAGTGTTGGCCCCCATCCCGGAGATTCAAAGACGTATCTCTTGGTCTTAGTATAGATCGTGTATACCGTCTTAGATTCCTGCGTCTGAGGATGTGGAGGGGTCATGTAGTATGTGCCACAGTAGAGTGCCCCCACAGTACGATTAGGCGACCACACAACGAATGTTTCGCGGGGGTCGAGAGACGTGATAGAGATGTGTGTCCCGTTCAGTGGGTCTTTCTCAGGGAACACCCCACGATACCCCAAGCCGCAGATAGACATGTTCGTGGCAATGTTATAATCCACGAGGTCTTTGCTCTCAGCGTCAAAAGCGTAGCTGATTGCTTCGGCTGCGGCTCGGTCTTTGTTGTCTCGTTGTACGTACTGCACCGGTTTACCCAAGAAATAGGAAACTATGTCTCGGGTAAACGACTTGGCGTAGTTCACAACAATCTTGTTGTTAATTTCAGGACGGGTGTACTTTTCCCTATTTAGAATCTTAGGGTGAGAACCCGTGTAATAATCGAACAAGTATTGTTCCTCAGCAGCATTGAAGAAGTGAAACGGCATAATCCATTGAATCAGATCGTCTCTGATAAGATCAACCGCATTGGGGGAATCCAATTGTTCAGGTGTTAGTTGCGTGTAAAGACGTTGCCGTCCTGTGAAGCGCAACGGTTGATTGTTCGGAAATCCCATTTTAATCCTTAAATTGAAGCTGTAATTTCTTTCTTTTCCCCGCTGAGCGTGAGCACGGGGGATTTAGTGGAAACCGGAGGATATGCTTTAGCTACAGCGTAGCCACCACGTTCCAGACACGAACCAGTAACGACGAACATCTGATTGCGTTCAATCACACCGTCGCACTTAGCATTCCACTCGTTTATGACACGGGGTTTAATTACCGGGTCGTGTTGGTGACCTTGCACGTAAATATCAGCAACGACAATCTCACTCAATCGCATGAGACTGTTCAGCTTACCACCCGTGCTTCGTCCACCACCAACACCGTGAGTAATATACAATTGATAGTTGACCATCGGTCGCTTACCCTCAGTCTTGCTCTTATCCCAGCAGCCCACTTTAATCGTAACGTAGGCTTCACCAGAACAGTACCTCACGCCTTTTGTGGCGCAGACATACTTCACGGGGTCGATGCCAACCGACTTCCAAACACGTTGGTCGTGGTTGCCGTCAATGCACACCAGAATCTTCTCCGGCGTCACCTTGTCGATGAATTCACCAAACAATTCCATACATTGGTCAAGCGTGTATTGCTCTGAATACACATCACTAACACTCGACACGAGGGCTGCGTTGAAAATATCACCGTCAATCGTAATGAACCGGTTCTTTTTCTTTCGCACCCAAGCAATAATGTCATTCATCACTTTGGTCGAGTGGTGTGCGTCTCCGATGTGGAAGTCTCCCACGCACATAATTTCCATAGAAGTCAAATCAGGGTATTGCAGAATAAACGGTTTAATAGACAAACCGTCCTCCTTACATAAATTTACGGGCAAGTACTCGAATTTTGGCTCTCGTGTTTTGTCGCATCATAGCCGCACCACCAGCACAAGCATCGGGTGCGTCGTCGTGTTCATTGTTGCCCTCAGCCGTATAGGTTACGAGGTTGTGCATGAAGTTACGATACATTCCATCTTCCGGGTATTCATCAGATTTTCTAAATCCGAATTCCATAATAGCCGGAGAGTGCTGGATAATGCGAGACTCTTTAGACATTCGAGTTCCTGCTCGTTGTGTGGTTACGTAACAAGCTGTTCCTTGTTCTTTTAAGAGCCGTTTAATATCCTCAGCATAAAAGTCACCGCCGTTGTTAGCTTCGAACATTGCCCTGTGTACTCCCCACTGAGCAATCTTGCCAACAACTACGGGTTGTGTCACTTTATAAGACCCTCTCATGAACACAACATCAATTACAAATGGAGGGTCAGTACCCCATTGCGCTAGGATTGGCATCGCTAGATAGTCGGTACCACCAAACGCAACGTCGCAAAAACAAAAGATATCGTCTGGCGCGTTGTGCAAAAAGTCGATATCGTCTATCGTAAAACGTCTCAACGAATCCACAGGGAACAATAATCCCTCAGCTTCGATGGGTTTTTGCATGTAAAGTGCATTCCAAGAGATCGTGTTAGACAGCGATCTAATGTCTTGAAACATTTCGGTGGAAAAACCTACACCGTAATCGTACTCAAAATTCGATTCATCATTCTCGTTCAACGCTGGCAAAGAAATGATGTTGCATTTGTCATTCTCAGCATACGCTCCCATCAAGCGACCGATGGGGTCACTCAACGACCAACGAGTGCCGATGTGAAGTTCTTTACAACCGTCCTTTTTACGGGAACGTGCGTTGTCCGTGTACTGTGTCCACAGCTTGTCAAGCCGCAAGACAGACATAGCCGTTTCCACACCCTCAACCAAGTCGTCGCAGTAGAGAATTTCCTCACAACGACCACGACCATTCAAAGAACCGAAAATCGAAGCACACATCAGAGACGGAAATGGTTTCTTCACGTCTGCTGGATTGTTGGAAAAATCGTACTCCAATTCTTTAGCACTTGTGTAAATGCGTGTCAGTTTCGGAAAGATGGTGTGATACGTGTAATCCATGCTTTCGTCAATTGCACCGATACGCCCAAAAAACGATTT
>Ga0172378_10006068_pt1 | contig 11290 bp, 10 predicted proteins | sample GrowelOW332metaG_FD_119755 | JGI IMG/M metagenome (GOLD analysis project Ga0172378, IMG submission 119755) | Groundwater microbial communities from an aquifer near a municipal landfill in Southern Ontario, Canada - Pumphouse #3_1 metaG | ecosystem: Environmental > Aquatic > Deep subsurface >... | reverse complement strand
GCGGGGATCGGTTCGCCGATGTTTGATGGTTTGGAAAATCGTTTGGCACAGGCGCTGTTTGGAATTCCGGCGATAAAGGGTGTTGAATTTGGTGCTGGATTTAAGGTTGCCGAAATGCGCGGATCGGAAAATAATGACATGTTTGAGAAAAAAGACGGTAAAATTCGGACCAAAACGAATCAGCATGGCGGTATTTTGGGTGGTATTTCTTCGGGGATGCCCATTGTTTTTCGGGTGGCCATGAAGCCGACGCCATCGATTTCACGCCCGCAGCAAACCCTGAATTTGCAGACGGGCAAGCAGGAAGAGTTGTGTATTCATGGACGCCATGATCCCTGTGTGGTCGTTCGTGCCGTACCCGTGGTGGAAGCCGTTATGGCGATGGTTTTGCTGGATATGCTTCAGAAATGCGAACTATAAAATGAATAAATAAAGAGAAAAAGAATGAAAGACTTACTTGAATGTCGCAAGATGATTGATGAAATTGATCAGAAAATAGTATCACTGATTTGTGAGCGGATGGCCGTAACTGCCGATATTGCGGCTTATAAAAAGGCGCATGATTTGCCGGTGCTGAACCGCGCGCGCGAGGAAGATATGCTGATACGCCTGAATAAAAAAGCAGGCCCCGCATTTGGTCTATATGTGCAGGAGCTGTATGAAAAAATTTTTGCCGTAAGTCGGGCTTATCAGGAAAAATTAAATCCGGATATTTAAAAATGAGTATACTTTTAGAAAAAGAGATGCAATGCGGGCTGTTGGGGGAAAAATTATCGCACAGCTTTTCGCCGGAAATTCATGCACAGCTGGCGGATTATTCCTATAAACTTATCGAAGTGCCACGGGATAAGGTTGCCGATTTTATGATTCGCCGGAATTTTAATGCGATTAATGTGACCATTCCTTATAAGCAGACGGTGATGCCTTTTTGCGAAACGATTTCGGAGGAAGCCAAAAGAATCGGCAGTGTGAATACGATTGTTAAGGATTGCGATGGCAAACTACATGGCTATAATACGGATTACTATGGTTTTGCGTATATGGCGAAAAAAGCGGGCATTGATTTTGCGGGAAAAAAAGTGCTTATTTTGGGCAGCGGCGGCACTTCAAAGACCGTCCGGACTGTCGTGCTTGATGCGCAGGCATCGGATGTGATTATCGTTTCTCGAAAAGGAGAAAATAATTATACGAACTTGCGGCTGCATAAAGATGCCGAAATTTTGATCAATGCGACGCCAGTCGGGATGTATCCAAATACCGAAAAAAGTCCTATCGATTTAAATGATTTTCCAAAATGTTCGGGTGTCTTGGATGTTATTTATAATCCTCTGAAAACGCGACTTTTGCAGCAGGGAAGTGCTTTAAATCTAAAGTACTCCAATGGCTTGAGAATGCTGGTTGCACAGGCAAAGGTCGCCTCGGAATATTTTTTAGGGCGTCCTTTGCCGGATGAAAAAATAGAGGCTGTCTTCGCTAAAATGAATCGCGATGCGGCTAATATTGTACTAATCGGAATGCCGGGATGCGGAAAATCAACGATCGGAAAAGCCTTGGCTGCACAAAAACATCGGGTCTTTGTGGATACGGATGAGCTTATTGTAAAACGCGCAGGAAAATCGATTCCAGAAATTTTTGCGGAATCCGGGGAAGAAACGTTCCGTCGCTTGGAAGAGGCCGCTATTGCTGAATGCAGTCGTGAAAAAGGACAAATTATTGCTACTGGCGGCGGTGCGGTTTTGAGGGAACGAAATCGTCTGAATTTGCAGCAGAATGGCATCCTTTTCTACTTGCAGCGCCATTTGAAAGAATTGCAGATTGCGCATGGGCGTCCGCTTGCGCAGGATCATGCTGCGGTTGCAAAGCTGCTGCAGCAGCGAGAAAAACGGTATCTTTTTTGTGCGGATGTTGTGATTCAAAATAAGGGCTTGATCAAGGATGTAGTTGAGGATATTCGGAATTCTTTTTGCTCTTTGGAAAATTAAAAAGGGATTGCGAATCGGAAAAGAAAACACGCGCTGGAAGTCGTTGCAGTTTGGAAAACATAGCCGTTTTTGAGGAGGATGAAAAAGGGTGTTCCGATGTCTTAAAATAATTTTAGCGGGCTTTCCACAGATTGTTTTTTTGTGAAACTTAAAAAGCGGCATGTTTTCAGGGTGATTTTTTGTTGAGTCGTAGTATATTAATAAGACATGCGTTTGTGCATGTTTGAACGCGTAACAGGAAAGAGAAACGAATGGACGAAAAGCAGGAAAAAACAACAATACAAATGGCAGATGTGGATTTTAAATTTCGCCGTTGTGTATTGCTTTTAATCTGCATCTTTTTATGGCTGTCTATTTTGCCTTATTTTCCAGAGGACATGGATTATTTTCGGGGTGGATTGTCCGGATCGTTATATCCAAAGAACCTCTTGGGGGCGACGGGCAGCTATATTGGCTGGTTTATGCTGATTTCCTTTGGGTTGGGTGCCTATGGAATTGCGGCTATTGTCACATTGGGCAGTTTGCGACGGCTTGTGTGGCGCGGGGGGCTACGAAAGGCCGGTTGGGAGTACAAGCTGTCTTACGTGCTTGTCGTTTTGGGAATGGTTATCATGCTGGGACTCTGCCCGGATCATTTTCAGGCAGTAACAGGTTATTTAAATATTCGGACGATGCCCGGCGGCGTGTTGGGTGATTTTCTTTGCGCGAAGGGGCACGGGATGCTCTATTTGCTGCTAAACAGCATCGGTACTTTCCTCATTGGATTGGTGTTGTTTTTTTCCGGGCTTTGGGTCCTTTGGACGCATGACTGGAATATGTTCGCAAAACTACTTTGGACAAAGCTTGGTAATCGGACTAGAAGTCGTAAAACAACGGAAGGGAAGTCCGCGGATTCTGCGCCGGAGGAAAAGATAGAAGAGGAAGAAAACTCAGCGAAGGAAAAACTTCCGATATTTGACAAAGAGAAAGGCAAAGAAAAATTTCCGATATTCAAACCGCGGGGTCGGAGAAATCATCCGGAACCTCAACTTAAAACAACCAAGATGCCGTTCTTTAATGTCAAAGGCCTGAAAAAGACCACGCCTGAATTTGAATCCGAAATAAGCGCGCCGACTGCGGATGCATTGCCCTCTTTGAAACCCGAATATACGGCTTCTCAACCAGTTTTGTTTACCGAACTGCCCAGCGAGCCGGTAACGCCTCCAGAAATGCCCCAGAAAGTAATTTCTGGAGAGGCGGTTAAAGTAAAAAGCGCGCCGGGTAATTATGTGCTGCCGCCGATGAAATTATTGAATCAGCCCGTGAATTCAGGAAGTACGGATGATCATGAAGAAATAGAAAAGAAGAAACAAATTATTCAGATGGTACTGGATAATTTTCAAATAGATGCGGAAGTGGTGAATGCTATTGTGGGGCCGCAGGTAACACTCTTTGAAATTGCGCCGGCGGCGAATGTGCGTATTAATGAAATTGCTAAATTGCATAATAATTTTGCTATGGAATTGCAGGCTACCACATTGCGTTTGCTTTTGCCGATTCCGGGACAACGCCTGGTCGGTATCGAAGTGCCGAATGCAAATCCGCGAAAAGTCTTCAGCTATGAGTTGATGGAGAGTGAGTCATGGCATCATAGCAAGATGAAAATTCCATTAATCCTTGGAAAAAATATTGGCGGAGAGACTGTTATGCTGGATCTGGCGCGCGCGCCGCATCTGTTGATTGCTGGTGCTACCGGCAGTGGTAAATCTGTTTGTATGAATTTATTAATCACGTCTATGTTGTATAAATTCAACCCCGATGAACTCCGTCTGATTATGATTGATCCGAAAGTTGTGGAATTTCAGCCTTATAGCACGTTGCCACATCTAATTGTGCCAGTGATTACTGAAGTGGATAAAGTAAGCCTTGCTTTGCGGTGGGTTATTAACGAAATGGAACGACGCTATCGTGTGCTGGCAAAGGTGGGCGTGCGTAATTTGGACGATTTTAATAATCGCCAAATATCGAAAGAAGAACCGCTCGATGACGGCGGAAACGTCATTCCACAAAAGTTACCGTATATCGTTGTTATTATTGATGAGTTGGCTGATATTATGCTGTATGCCCAGAAAGAAGTTGAAAAAGGCCTGGCCGCGATTGCAGCAAAATCGCGTGCGGTGGGGATCCATTCTATTATTGCAACACAGCGACCGGATACAAAAGTGCTGACCGGTACGATTAAATCGAATTACCCTACTCGTATTGCTTTTCGGGTGCCCTCGCAAATTGACTCGCGTACGATTCTGGATACGAAGGGCGCTGAAAGCCTATTGGGCCGTGGTGATATGTTATTTAAGGGTATGCGGAGTACCGAACGTCTACAGGGGGGGATGATTGAGCAGGCCGAAATGGAGCGCTTGGTGAGCTTTGTTTCAGTGCAGGCAGAGCAGCATTTTGATGAGGACGTGCTGAAGACGCAGGAAGAACTGGCGGCCGAATCGGCTGAATTTGATTTTTCCGGTGATGGTGGGCGTTCTGAAAGTATGAGTTTGGAAGATAAGCAGTATCGTGAAGCAGTAGAAATTGTATTGCGTGATAAGCGACCGACCATTAGCTATTTACAGCGGACGCTGAAAATTGGCTATAATAAAGCGGCGGATTTGATTGACCGGATGGAACGCCAGGGGGTTATTGGCCCGCAACCATCTCACGGCAATCGTGAAATCCTGGTGGCGTCTTCGGCTGGTTTGAATATCGATGATGATGATTTACGAGATGATGAAATTGATTTTGAAGATGCCTGATATTAAATGGAATAACAAGTATGCCGGAAGAGCAAATAGACCAGAATAACTGCGATCATAAAAATTCTGAGGAAGTCGAAGTTTTCGATATTAATCCTCCGACAATAGGCGAACGCCTTCGTGCGGCGCGCTGTGAAAAAAAGATGACGCTACAGCAAGTTGCGACTTTTTTGCGGACTTCGCGGACGAATATCGATGAAATGGAGCAGGGGCTGAAAAAGGCCGATCACTACGGAAGAACGCTTTTAGAACGCCTTTGCGATGTATATGATGTGAGTTTTGAGGAATATTTGGTGGATTTTGAGCGGGATTGCCCGTGTTCTGAAACTAAAGTAGAAGATGATGGACAGGGTGATTCGTCGAAAAAAAGACGCCCCTCTGACTTTATCTTCAGTGATGAGTATATCTCCGATGAGGTTTCTCATAAAGAGGTCATGCGTTTGCCTGCGGTCTTTATTACGGTGCTGCTGATTGCCATCCTCCTTGTGATCGCGGGCTCTTGGGGTGTGCAGAAATATCGTGTGTGGCGTGTGGATCAGAAGGGGGGGGTATCAAGACTGGATATGCTTGAACTTCTCCCGAAAGAAAAAATACCGGAAGTGGTCTTGCCTATTCCGGAATGATCTGGTTGGTGTCTTGGATTGAAGGTTGAAGAAGCTGGGATTGTCTTGGAACAATGAACGCACTTTTAGGAAAAGGAGTCATTGTATCGTTTCATAGATTTTATAAGCAACGTAATATCCTATAAAATAGATTGTTCAGAAAGAAAAAAAATGAAGAAATTTGAAGAATTATTTGCTGAATTAGAAGATAAAATTGCGCGTCAGGATAAGGAATCCAGAACGGTGAAGGAATTTAATCAGGGCAAGCATGCGATTGGCAAAAAGATCGTTGAAGAGGCCGGTGAAGTCTGGATGGCCGCGGAGTATGAAGGAAAAGAACGTCTGGCAGAAGAAACTTCACAGTTGATTTATCATCTTCAGGTGATGATGATTGCCAATGGTCTTAAAGTAGAAGATGTCTATAAATATCTGTAGGTGAAAAATATGTTGAAAATTGCAATTCCAAACAAGGGCGCGCTGTCTGTAAAGTCGATTGAAATCATAGAGGCTGCGGGATATAAAGTAACACGATCAGGACGCGAGCTGAGTGTCTGTGATGAAACGAATGATGTGGATTTCTTGTTTTTGCGTCCGCGTGATATCGCTGTTTATGTTGCGAACGGTATTGTGGAACTCGGCATTACTGGACGCGATTTGCTCGAAGATAGCGGCGCGAAAGCGGTTGAATTAATGCCACTTGGCTTCGGAAAATCTCGTTTTTGCTATGCGGTGCCGAATGCCTCGACTTGGACGGTAGCCGATTTGGATGGGAAACGGATTGCGTGTTCTTATCCGCAAATTGTAAAAAATGATATGGCGCGCCGTGGGGCGTCTGTTTCGGTGGTAAAACTGGACGGCGCGGTTGAAATTTCGGTCGAGTTGGGCGTGGCAGACGCGATTGCGGATGTTGTCGAAAGTGGGAGTACGATGCGTCAGGCGGGCCTAAAAATTATTGGTGAGCCGGTTATGGAATCGGAAGCGATTGTGATTGGTCGGAGTGATTCGGTGCGCAGTGTTAAGACGGCGGGGAGTTTTCTTCGACGTTTAGAGGGTATTTTAGTGGCTCAGCGTTATGAAATTATAGAATATGATATTGCTGAATCCGGATTAAAAGAAGCATGTAAAATCACACCGGGAATCGAATCCCCGACAGTTGCGCCCCTTAGTAAGGCCGGCTGGTTTGCGGTGAAGTCCCTGATTAAGCGCGAGGATGTCAATCCTGTAATTGACAAACTGGAAGAAATAGGCGCGGATGGGATTTTTATTTCGGATATCCGGACTTGTCGAATATAAAGAAATAATTTTCTAAATATTTAATTGCATGATTCGATAAAAAAATGTGAATAAGTGTAAATAGTAGTCTTGTTTTTTAATTTTTGAATTGTAAAAAGAAGAAATAAGATTATTTTTATAAACATCCTTTATTTGTTGCAGATAATTAAAGGAAAGTGTTTTTTCGAGCTAGTCGTTTTTATAGTCAAGGAGTCTTAGAGATGCCCAGGAAAAAAAGAGCCCTTTTGGAAACAGAATTTTCAGATGAACAATTAGATGAGTTTCAACAAATTTTAACCGCTGAACGAAACAAATTGGTTCAGCATTTGCGGAATAGTTCTCAAAATTTAGTTCAAAATCGTCAAGCTGGTGAAGAGTCTGCTGATATCGGTAGCGATGAGTTCAGCCGCGAGACGAGCTTAAGCATGCTGGATGGAGGAAATTGTCGCTTGAAAATGATCAATGGTGCTTTGCGGCGAATTTTGGATAAAACTTATGGCATATGTGAAGATTGCGGGCAGATGATCTCAGAAGCTCGGTTAAATGCAAAACCGCAGGCAAAATATTGCATCCGGTGTAAAAATCTTCGAGAAGAGCGCGGAGAAGAGACTTATTAAGATTTGTTCTATAAACAAATGACATGTCCTTATTAGCAGCGCTCAATATTTGTTTTTGAGCGCTGTTTTTTGTTTTTCTTATAAGCGTTTAAGCGAGCCGTTTTATTATCGTTAATGTCCGATGTATTCTTTTCGATACGCTAACGGTGAGACTAGATATTTATTTTTGAATAGTCGTGAGAAGTAAAAAGAGTTTTGAATATTAATTTTTTTGGAAATTTCCAAAATGGACAGATTGCTGGTTATGAGCAAATTTGCGCTCATTTGTAATCGGCATTGAATCAAGAATTGCAGTGGTGAGAATCCGGTTATAATTTTAAATAAACGCCGAAAATGAGTTATTGTTATATTGCATTGTTTGGCTTTTTGGTTAAAATCAATATCTGATGTTGGATTTTGGCGAATGTATTGAATCAACTGTTGAAAAAAAGTATGATAAAAGATTGATATCGGTTTACTGTGTTCATGTTTTTGGGCATCATGCACTTGTAATAATAAATCTTCGTACAGCAATACTGCGCGCGGAGGAAGTCCGTTCAGCTGTTTATTTAAAGCAATGATTTCTTTCATTGTTTGCAAAAAACGTTCTGAGTTATTTATTTTGATTAGTGGTGAATCATCGTTTATTTTTATGAGCCCGGATTCTAGATATTTATGGATTCGCGGGCCATAGGGGCAAATAAAGATGTGGTAACGTGGGGCATCTGTTGCATGCCCATATTCAAAAAATGTATTTGGATGCGTAAAAAAGGCATAAGATCCCGAGGCAACATGACGCTTTTTTTTGTTTATTTGTAAATAAAATTTGCCGGAGTGGTTGTATTGAATGCCATAATAAATCGCTTCATGCGCAATTTTTAGATAACAAGCGGGGGTGTCACCGCAAAAACGAATTGCAAAGTCTGAAAAATAATTCATAATATCTTTCTGGGCACATTCTGAGTTTGTAGATTTAACATTACTGACGTTGATTTTTTTGCGTTTGTTTATCTATAATATATCGGATAATAAGTTTTCGCACAAAAAATATCAATAAATGTTCGTTTTATGTATAAATTGGTTTTTCCCCTTCATGTTATTTTATAAAAATATGGTTACATTATTTTTATACTAAGAATCGATCGAGAGCGTTTTTGGTGATAATTAAAAAAGGGAAAAAGATGATGGAAAAAATCAGAGTAACAATTTGGAATGAGTTTATTCATGAAGCACAGGACGGTGAAGTCGGGGAGGAAATTCGTAAAATCTATCCTCATGGGATTCATGCGTATTTGCAAGCGGTATTGCAGGCAGATGATTTGAATATTCGTACTGCGACATTGAATGAGCCGGAATTTGGACTTCCTGATGAAGTATTGAACAGTACGGATGTACTGCTTTGGTGGGGACATTGTGCCCATGATCGAGTGAGTGATGAGCTTGTGGATAAAATACAGGCAAGAATTCGTAATGGTATGGGGCTGATTGTGCTTCATTCCGGGCATTTTTCCAAGATATTCAAGCGTATGATGGGAACTCGCTGTCAATTGCATTGGCGTGAAGTAGGCGAGAAGGAACGTGTGTGGGTGGTTGCACCGTCGCATCCTATTGCGCAGGGGATACCGGAGACTTTCAGTTTACCGCATTCCGAGATGTATGGTGAGAGTTTTGATATTCCAGATGACGGTAAAATTGTTTTCATGTCATGGTATGAAGGTGGCAATGTTTTTCGTAGTGGGGTTGCTTTTCATCGTGATGCGGGTAAGATTTTTTATTTTTCGCCGGGGCATGAGACGTATCCGATTTATCATGATAAGACGATCCAGCAAATTTTACTCAATGGTATCCGCTGGGCGAAACCGATAAAAATATTTCCAAAGCGTCAGACAGAAACGCCGAGCGCGTTGGAGACGATTACCAGCAAAAATCCGTTTGTGACATTAAATACAGCATTACTACATCAACAAAAATAAGGAAGTAAAACAATGGAGAAAATAAAAGTAGGACTGGTTGGGCTTGGCCGTATTATGAAATATGGGCATATCCCAATTCTTATTAAACTGAAGGATCAATTTGAAATTACGGCGGTCTGTGACAATGCGCCAGACCGATTGCAAGAAAATATTCCTGAACCGGTGAAAAATTGCCGAAAATATAGTACGATTGACGAGTTGTTGAACGATGAAGACGTGGAGCTGGTGATTATTGGGACGCGTCATCCAGATCATGCGCCGATGGCAAAAAAAGCCTTAGCCGCTGGAAAGTATGTGCTCGTGGAAAAACCATGCGCAATTAATTATGCCGAAGGCAAAGATCTTGTCGATTTTGCTCAAAATAAATATCCAGGGAAGTTGTTTTTGCGGCATAATCGACGCTATGAGAAGGTTTTTGTCAAGGTTCGTAAATTATTGAAAGGCGGCTTGTTGGGCAAGATTAATATGATTAAGTTGTCATGCTCGGTTGGCTACCAGCGTCGTAATGACTGGATGACAATGAGCAAATATGCTGGTGGGCTTTTGACGAATTGGGGGCCGCATATCATTGATCAGGCCTTGCAGTTGCTCGATAGTCCGGTGAAGGATATTTGGGCGGATATCAAGTCTGTTATTTCGGTTGGAGATAGTGATGATCATGTAAAGCTATTGCTCAAGGCTGAAAATGATTGTGTGGCCGATATTGAAATCGTTGGTGATGTGGCATATCCGTATCGGAAATGCGAGGTTTGGGGTGATCGCGGGTCGCTTATTTGTTCTGATGAAAAAGAGATCCGAATGCGCTATGTTGATCCGGATATTAAATTTAAGAAGTTGGCGCCACATGAAGAAAACCCAGAGAAAGGTTATGGGAATTTTGATGAAAAGCTCACTTTTGTCGAACAGCGAATTGAAGTTTTAGCGGATGATTTTAGTGAATTGCAGGCTGATATTTATAACGATATCAAAAAGAATATACCGTATCCGATTACTCTTGAACAAGGATTGGAAGTGATTCGTATCACTGACTTAGCGTTGAAAAAAAGCGGCTTTGTCCCTCGTAAAAAATAGAGTTGTTGCAAGCGTTTTGTTTCGTAAAGGAATTGGAGAAAAATTATGGTAAATAATTTTAAGATTGGATATCTTCCCTTGACGAAGGCGAATTGGACGAATAAGGCATTAGAATCTGCGCGAAGGGATACGAAGGCTTATTTGGAACAGATACCGGGGGTAGAAGTTATCGGCGGAGATCAGATGCTTGATTTGGAAGAGAAAGCTGTCAAGGAACTGGAGTATTTTGAGAAGGAACGGCCAAATCTAATTATTGCGCATTTTATGACGTTTTCTCTTGGCGTTGTGGTTCCGATGTTTGTTCAGCGTCTTGGCGTGCCGGTGGTGCTGTGGTCTATGAAAGAACCGGATCCGCACGGTGGTCGGTTGAAAAATAACTCTTTCTGTGCTGCAAATATGAATTCGCATTTTATGTATCGCATGCATATTCCGTATTTTCATATTCATGCTGAAGCGAATAGTGATAAGGCAAAAAAAGAATTGCTTCGCGCTATTCGGATTGTAAAGACGTGCAATATGCTGCAAAGAATGCGAATCGGTTTAATTGGCGGCCGTGTTCCTGGATTTTATACTTCCTGTTGCAACGAGTGTCTTCTTCGTACGAAGCTCGGTCCGGAAGTTAAGATGATAACGGAGCATGAAGTGATTGAAACAGCAAAAAGTCTTACGGATAATGAAGTGGAAGCCGCATTGAAGGAAATTCTTAACGATGCGCCGGTTCATAAAACGGATGGCCCGCCAATGGATCAGTTAAAAAAATCAGCGGCTCTTTTTGCGGCGGTCTTGAAAATGAAAGAACAGTTTTTGGTCGATATTTTGGCGATTCGCTGCTGGCCAGAATTTATTGTATCTAAACTTTATGGAATCGCGATTTGTTCTACTATCGGTCACTTGAATAATCGTGAGATTGTGACTGCTTGCGAGGGCGATGTCTATGGCGCGGTAATGATGAGTATCGAAAAATCATTGACAAATGGTTTGCCATTTTTTTGTGATTTGATTGTGGCTGAG
>Ga0172378_10006065_pt1 | contig 11291 bp, 12 predicted proteins | sample GrowelOW332metaG_FD_119755 | JGI IMG/M metagenome (GOLD analysis project Ga0172378, IMG submission 119755) | Groundwater microbial communities from an aquifer near a municipal landfill in Southern Ontario, Canada - Pumphouse #3_1 metaG | ecosystem: Environmental > Aquatic > Deep subsurface >... | reverse complement strand
TGACAAGGAAAGGTTCCAAGAATTCTTATCTGAAAACAGGAAAAAGATATTCTCATCCGGGATTATGCTCAGAAGATCGGACGTTTACGGCTGTTCAGCAACACTTTAGTTTATCCTTCTCTAAATTATTAAATAGAAAAAGAACTTGAAAACTGAGTAATTCAGAGAATTAGCCGCTTGATAAGTAAATTCCTGATCAGTAATAAGAACAAAGGCAACTTCAATCCAGCAGGTGCAAACTAGGCAAAGCAAACCAGATCCGAAAAATCTGACATAAAAATTATCTTTCCTATCAATATGAATACAAAAGAGAAAATCTGCCAACAGCATTTCCAAAGCCATTATTTCCGGCATAAAGAAATCAACCATCAGATACTACCTCCTACATAGGCAGCAAATAAAGCTAAGAAATCATGTTTCTTGGCTTTGCTTATTCTCAGAACAGCTTTAGGCAATTTCAAATCCATGCCATCAATTTCCTCAACATATTTAAGATTGACTAGATAACAGGAATTGCATCGAGCAAAATGATATTTATTTAGTTTTTTTTCTGCTTCCGAGATGGTCTGACGAACAACAATCTCTTCGTTGCTAGTATGGTAAATAAGATTATGATCGCTAACTTCAACATAAGTGATGTCACATATTTTAAGTACCTTTTTCGAATCACGATAAAAAACGGTTAGGATATCCTCATTTAATAAGTGATTCAGCTGATTAAGAATACGCCCAAATTTCATAAAGAAAGAAGAATAAGAGAAGGGTTTAAGAATATAATCAAAAGCTCTAACATCATATGACTCGACCGCATACTGGGCCATAGCCGTCACAAAAACAATCATTACATTCTTATCTTTTTCTCTCAGCCTTCTAGCTGTCTCCATGCCGTTAATTCCTGGCATCTCGATGTCCATGAATACCAGATCACAGTTACATTTATAACCGCTCAAAAAAGCCAAACCATCAGAATATGAACTGATAATACAATCCTCACCAATGTCAGAAAGATATTTTTCAATCATATCTTTAAGCTTTTTCCCAGCCTCAAGATTATCTTCAATAATAGTAAATTTATATACCATACTTTTAGTATAAAACACTCAATAGTTCATTTTCACTTAACAAAAAATAGATAAAGTTTCAAATTAATACATTTAGTGTCTCCTTTTTTTTAAAACTACATTGGATTATTTACTACCATAAAAGAGCAAGGTAATAGTATTTAAGCCTTAATTCCTTCTTTTTAATTTTCAGGGAAAAGATGGAAATAATAAATTAGTTCATCACATATTCCTCCATTAAAAAAAATATCAAAGAAATCTGAATAACTTATCATCTGTTTTTAAATCAACTTCTGTATAATAAATTCGTTTCATTTTATTGCTGATCATTAAAGTATTAACAGTATTCCCCATATCTATATTTATATATACATAATCCATCTCTTTACATTTTGGGTTCAAGTAATATTTAACAGTTAACTCGTTATTGGGAAAAAAATATATATCAATATAATACTTCTCGTATTTGATTTAATAATACTTAATATCATTGTATTTCAAATAAGGAACATAATCATTTGCCATAAAATATAACAGAATTTTTTCATCAATGATTAATCTACTATTATATTGAATTCAATATAAGCATTACTATCAATATTTAAAATATAGGTGATATCATATCTTTTACCATCTGTTGAAGACTACCATAAATAGCCGATAGTATAATAATCCTTGCTCTCACAGACAGAAGCACTAAAAAACAAGCATAAGTAAAATAAATACTTTTTTCATATCATTACCTTGTTTCTATTTTTTATTAGAAAATTTATGCAGAGACAGATGATAGCTAATAAACTAAATATAACTTGTCTTTTTCTTTGATTATAAAGTAGAATTGCCGTAGCAGGTAATACATTCTCTAATATGAAAGTAACTTTTGCAAAACTAGAGAAAACAGCCGATGTGATATATTCTAATATATGTAAAGAGCATCACTGATAATGATCAAAATATTTATCCTTGAAGATGATTTAGATGCCATAGAGCAAATTAAAGACTATCTAGGTCAGTATCAAATCGAGAAGAGCAAAGTGGCTTTTAATATTACCGCTTATCCTAATCCTTTTGATTTCTTGGAAAAATACACCTTTGACGCTGATATCATCTTTCTTGATATTGAGATGCCTGGTATGAACGGAATGGAAGTAGCTAAGAAGATCCGTCAGAAAGATGCCAAAACTTTAATAATATTTGTCACAAACCTGGCTCAGTATGCAATCGAAGGATATGAAGTGAATGCTTTCGATTTCATTCTCAAGCCTGTTCACTATCCAAGTTTTTCTCTTAAACTAGACCGTATCATCAACGAGCTGGATCACAGAAAAAATGATAAGACCATCTCTATCCAAACTAAAAGTGGCATTAAAAGAATCCTCATTTCGGACTTATCATATGTCGAAGTCATGAATCACGATCTGATCTATCATCTTTCCGATGAAGAGATAATCGTCAGAGGAACTATTTCACAGGCCCAGAAAGAATTAGAGCCGTATCATTTTGCCCTTTGCAATTCCTGCTATCTTGTCAATCTGAAATTTTCTACCAATATCCAAGACAATTCAGTCGTCATCAACAATCAAAAACTTCCGATCTCAAAAAATAAACGCAAGGACTTTTTAGAAGAGATTGCTGCTTATTACGGAGGAGAAAACTAAGATGGCAGTCTTCAACTCTTGGTTTGCCACCCCACTTATGGCAATTGAACTTTTTGCCTTTTCTTTTCTGTTCTCAAAAAGCTTATTAAAGAAATCTTACTTCTGGCTTAGATATTTGGGTTTGGTAGCGGCAGTGATCTTTGCTTCCTTCGCAACCGAATTTATCTATTGGCTCGTGACCGGGAATGCTTTCGGATACTCAGGAATAACTAAAATGGGCGATTCTTTCTTCAAATTCTTTTTCTTCATTGGAATCTATATTTCTGTATTAATCACAATGTGTTTTGCCTACCAGGAAAACCCTCTGCATTTAGCCTTGGCCACCGCTTCCGGCTACGCGGTCCAGCATTTGATGTCTAACTTGTATCTACTGCTCACCATCCCGGTTAACATTTATCTTACTTCTAACTTAGAATTAGAGACAGCTCTAACGATTATAATAAGAGAATTATGCATGGGATGCGGCCTCTTGATGGCTGTCCTCTGGATCAAAAAGAATTCTATCTCAGCTCTTTATGAGCGCAATGAAAAGCACAAACTTCTTATATCTTCAATCACTGTTTTGATCTGCACCGGTCTTTCCCGGCTAACTAACGACAATCCTAACCGAGATTTGTTATCGATGATTTCCGAGTCTTTATACGCTATGATCAGCTGCTATCTGATTCTTGATGTTGTCTTTGAACTGATTGGCAACGATAACATGCGCGAAGAAGTGGATACCTATAAAGAATTGCTCCACCAGCAGAAAGAACAATATCGCCTTTCAAAGGAGAATATTGATCTGATCAATATCAAATGCCATGATCTAAAACATCAGATCGGGTTGCTGAGAAAAGATTCTTCCGAGAAAAACATCTCAGAGATCGAACACGCCATAATGATCTACGATTCCTCGGTCTCAACCGGCAACGACGCCCTCAACGTCATCTTGAGAGAAAAGTCTCTCCAATGCGAATCAGAAAAAATCCAGCTTACCTGCATGGTCCACGGAGAGTCGCTTAGTTTCATGGATACGACTGATATTTATTCTTTATTCGGCAACATCCTCTCTAATGCTATTGAGTCCGTGAGAAAACTTGATGACCCCAATAAACGTATCATATCTTTTAACGGACAGCAGGTCGGCAATCTCTTCATTCTTCACGAAGAAAACTATTACGATGGCGAGCTGACCTTCAAAGAAGGTCTACCACAGACGACTAATACGGATAAAGACTATCACGGCTTCGGCATAAAAAGTATGAAAAGGATTGCTTTGAAGTATCAAGGCGAGATGAAAGTCAGTGCTAAAGACAACATTTTCATCCTTAATTTTGTTTTCCCTTTAAACTAAAAATTTCCACTTTACGACAGAAAGCCGCCAATCTACGACAAAAGTACATGTAAACGCTTTCTTCTTACTATACTTTTTTTAAAGACAGCCAAAAGGGCTGAAAAAGGAGAGATTAAAGATGAAAATTATGAAGAAGGCGTTGATGGGACTTGTCATTACTTCCGGTTTGCTGGGCTTAAGCTCTTGCGGAGAAAACGCAGTTATCGAGAATGTCTACGAGATCAGTGAATACAGCGCTGTCGCTCAGATGGGCTGGAATATCGTCACCAATCACGAATTGACCACTTTCGGAGATAAGAAGTCATACAGACTCACTACTACCACCGAAATTTATGGCCCGATTGCTACCGGCTTTGAGACAAAAGGCTATCGTTCTATCGTCGCTACCGGTTATTACACTTCTATCGTTTCCACTGACGGCATCGCCGCTCACCTGGATGTCACGTTAGATACTGCCGGCCGTGTTTATGTTGCTCAGTACGGCAAGGCCTGGGGAAGAAACACTGATATCTTAGGCTCGTCTACTATGCTTGATACTGCCAACTGGACTGATGCGATGACTGAAATCTATGAAGGCGGAGCTGCTGGACTTTTGGCCGCTTATGGCAAGAAGCAAACCTGCACCATCGAAGTTCCTTCTCTAGATAAAGAAGATACGACTTTAGCCTACCGCATGGTAACTGTTCCGGTTGATGCTAAATAACTAAAAAATGGTTGACCGGTGCTTAGGTTTCTAAGCACCGATTTTATAAGAAAGGAAAGTTTATGAAAAAGAAAAGCAACTTGCCTTTGTGGCTTTCTCTCAGTGCCGTCTTCGGAGCTTTTGCAGTTGTCTTAGGCATTGCGACTCCGATTGCTTTTAGTTATGCTCCAGTCATCAATGTTGCTCTAAAAATAGAAACGAGAGCCAGTGGCAACGGAGAAGACTTTTTTAAGTCAGACTACAAAACGGCCGAAGAAAAGAAAGCTGCCGGGAAGCAGTTAGTCGAAGATATCGAAGGAGAAGGAATCACTCTTTTAAAGAACGATAACAATGCCTTACCTTTAGCTAGAGGCTCTAAAGTTACGGCTTTCGGTAAAACAAGCCAAGATATCATCATTTCTGGAGCTGGCTCTTCGGGCATGTCGGTTCCCGATGCCCCAACTCTTAAAGAAGCCTTCACTTCTGCCGGCTTAGAAGTTAACCAGACTCTTGTTGATTTTTATGCGACAGGAAAAGGTTCTTCTTATAAGAGATGTGTCCAGGATGGCTCTCTAAATAACCTCATCAAGGACAATTCTACCTCCTATGTTAGAGAAGTCCCGCTCAGTGAATATACTTCCACTGAATGGGGTTCAATCTCCAGCTATGGAGATGCAGCTGTTGTGATGCTGGGAAGAATCGGGGGCGAAGGCGGAGATATTCCGTGGTTCAATTCTGGGGATGGAACCGGAAACCAGCTGGAACTCACTAAGGAAGAAAAAGATCTTTTATCAAAAATAAAGGAACTGAAAGACAGCAACACCGTCAAAAAAGTAGTTGTCGTTTTAAATATGTCTAATCCTTTGGAGATGGATTTTGTTAATAAAGAAATATGCGGAGTGGACTACGGCATCGATGCCGTTCTCTGGATTGGTGAGACCGGATCTTACGGACTTAATTCCTTAGGCAAGGTTCTCACAGGAGAAATCAATCCTAGTGGTAAGCTTGTCGATACTTTCTGCTATGACAATCTGACTTCGCCGGCCATGCAGAACTCTTTTGTAACTGAATATACTAACGCTGCAGCCCAAGGTCTTTCTTATGGTGCCAGCTGCAACAATTACTATGCTGTCTACCAGGAAGGCATCTACGTCGGATACCGCTATTATGAGACCAGATATGAAGACCAGGTCTTAGGAAACGCTAAAGTCGGGACTTACGATTATGCTTCGACAGTGGCCTATCCGTTCGGATATGGACTCTCTTATTCTGATTTCTCATACAGCAACTTTAAGTTTGCTGGGGAAGATAAGACTAATTATAACTTTACTGTCGATGTGAAGAACAATTCTTCAGTCAGCGGCAAGAACACGGCCGAGATTTTCCTCCAATCGCCATATACAACCTACGACAAGGAAAATGGAATTGAAAAATCTGCTGTAGAATTAGCTGGTTTTACTAAAGTAGAAGTAGCCGCCAACGGAGAAGCCAAAGATGTCGGCATCAGTGTTCCTAAGGATTCTTTAAAAGCTTATGACGCCCAAAATGCAAAGACTTACATCAAGGATGAAGGAAACTATTACTTCTCCTTAGGCAACGGCGCTCACGAAGCTGTAAACAATATCCTCGCTGCGAAATCATCTGCAGGAGATGAGACAAACGGCAGGGTGGATCTGAATAAAATGATTGGAAAAGGCGAGGCTTCCTTAGTCTATAAACTCGCAGTGACCGGCGGAACTGATACGCTTACTTTCGCTAAGAGCAATAATTCCACTCCAATCACCAATCAGTTTGATCACGCTGATCTGAACAAGATCGATGAAGATAAATCTAACGATGTAAAATATGTCTCTAGAAGTGACTGGAACGGAACTATGCCTCAGGCTTCTTTCACCGCCAAGACATATAAAGCCAGTTTCTCTTTAGCAGCTAATGATACAATTTCCAAGGCTCTCAAAGCTGTCTATGAAAAGAATACTGATGGATTAACGATGCCTACTTTCTCAAAGGCTAATGGACTTAAACTCATTCAGTTCCGCGGAATAGGCTTAGATGAAAAGGTTACAGTCGATGGAAAGTCGTATTCTTGGGATGATCTCTTAGATCAGATGTCTTATGCGGAACTCTCGCGTCTAGCAGCGACAGCTTTCCATAACACCATCTCGATCAAAAGTATTTCTAAACCTGCTACTCACGACGAAAATGGAGCCCAGGGCTTCACAACTACTTTGACTGGCGGAGGCTCAGGCACGGCTTATCCTTCCGAGGATCTGCGCGCCGCTACCTTTAACAAAGATCTCTATGAAAAAACAGGTATTCTGATGGGAAATGATGCCTTGTTAGGCAGAACCCTCTATTCAGGACTATATGGCACTAATGCTAATATCCATCGCACTCCTTATGGTGGAAGAAACTTCGAGTATTATTCTGAAGATCCTTTCATCTCAGGCAAGGCTTTGACAGGTGAGACTCACGGACTGAAAACGAAGGGTGTATATGCCTATATGAAGCATTTCGTCCTCAACGATCAGGAAACCGGCCGCGATGGCTTATCCGTCTGGGTTAATGAGCAGACAATCAGAGAAATTTATCTAAAGCCTTTCCAAATGGCTGTTGAGAATGATGGAGGACAATGCGTCATGACTTCCTTCAATCGTGTCGGCGCTACCTGGGCCGGGGCTGATAAGAACCTCTTAACCAATGTGCTTAAAGGCGAGTTCGGCATGACCGGTATGGCTATTACCGATTACTCCAATTCTAACCCGTTTATGGAAGTCCGTTTAGGGCTTCAGGCTGGCTCGGATCTTTGGGATTGCTCAGGTGATATCTGGACAAAAGTTCTCCAAGGGGAAAGCAGCAATCCAGAGATAGCTCTAGCCTTGAGAAAAGCCGCTAAAAGAGTACTCTATACTGTCGTCAATTCTAACGCTATGAACGGATTGACCGCTGATTGCGATGCCGTCGGTTCGACTCCATGGTGGGAGGTGACTTTGATCGGATTAGTCTCCGGGTTTGGTGTCCTTGCTGCCGGTAGTGTCACGATGATGATTGTGACTATTGTCAAACGCAAGAAAGAACAACCTTAAAAAGTCTGATTGATTATCGTTTCCTTTGACCGGGGAATCAGGAAAGTGATACTCTACTGATTTCCTGGTTTAAACCAAACGAGAATTGCCGATAGAAATAATCTTTAGTTTACTTAGTAAGTATTCGTTTTAGCCTTTAGTTTTTTCATTAACATGAAAGGAATAAATCACAATGAAAAGCAAAAAAATGCTGTTAGTCTCTCTTCTTTCTGTCTTCTTAGTAAGCTGCGGAATCACTCCTGTTTCGTCAGCTGCCTCTGATGTCGATGCCAAAGGCTTCAAGGTCATCACCACTTCTAATGTCATTGATGGCCAGACTTCTGAGTTCCACGTCATTCCCAAAGAGTATCAGAAGACTTCCGAAAAGAAGGGAAAGATTGAAAGAGTTGATTATACGACCGATGTGTATGAGAATGGCGTGACTTATTCAAAGCACGCTAACGTCTATGTCCCTTACGAATACGATGCAGCAAAAAAATACAATATCATGTATTTTCAGCACGGCGATAAAAGCGGAGAAGACGCTTTGGTTAAAGAAGGAGAAGAATCCGAGACTAAGCTTAGACTCGATAACCTCTTTGATAAAGATAAAGGCGGAATCGAACCATGCTTAGTTGTTTTCCAGACCTTCTATCTAGAGGGAGAATCCGCCGGTCATTCTGATAAGGATCTGGCAGGAGACGGATATGTCACTTCTGAAGGCGAGAGTGTGCCGCCTAATTACTACCTGGAAGTAAACCAAGATCTGATTCCGGCGGTTGAGTCTAAATATTCAACTTATGCTTCGGGCGATGTCAGTGATGCCAATATCAAAGCCACCAGAGACCATAGAGCTTTCTCCGGCTACTCTAGAGGCTCCGCTCGCTGCTGGGCTATGTTCATCCAAGACTTAGATTACTTCAAGTGGTATCTGCCGATGTCTTTCCCCTGCATTGGAACCAAGTTCATCGCCTCACAGATTGGTGAGATGGGTACTGATACAGCCAATGAAGCTTCCTGGGCTGAAATGAAAACAACCATTGATGCTCATAAGGACCTGTCTTTCTACATTTATGGCTCAACTGGCAATAAGAATGATATCCCGGCTATGAGAGCCTGGTGCAATTACCTCTCTCAAAAAACGGATTATATCTCTTACGGCTTAGATACTTCCAAAAACAATTTTGCTTTCACAGTATCTTTATTTGATCATTCGGATTTCTACTGCTCCTATTACTGGTACAATACACTTCAGGTTGTCTTCCACTAAAGACAATAAAACTAATATGAAAAAAGTTCTTCTGCTAAAAGCATCTGTTCTTTTGGCTTTCATGCTTGCTGGCTGTAATTCCTCATCTCCGACAAGCGTAAAGGAATCTTCATCCGAGTTTTCATCATCTTCTCAGGAAGTCTATCAGACTTCGACAGACGAAAAAGGCTATGAAGTAATTACTCATGAAGATATCATCCAAGGAGAAAAGACTGTTTTCCATCGTGTTCCTTCCTCTTATGACGTTCCTTCAAAAAAACAGGGCATTGTAGAGAGAGTCGATTATCAGACCACCGTCTATGGAGAAAACAAAGTTTTTTCCAAGCATGTCAACGTCTATCTGCCTTACGGATATGACAAAAGCAATGCCGAGAAAAAATACAACATCATCTATTTTGAGCATGGAAACAAACAGAATGTCGATAATCTAATCAGTACCACTAATCCGAATCTGAAAGACAAAATCATGATGGATAATCTCTTCGATCCGGATTTAGGGGGTCTTGTTCCTTCTATCGTGGTCATGATTTCTTTCTATCTTACCGAAGCCCATGAGACTGACTCTTTAGCCGGTGACTCAGGCGTAGACGTGCCAGCTAATTTCTATTTGGAACTCCGAAAAGACATTATGCCTCTTATTGAAAGCAAATATAACACCTACGCCAATAAGAACACTTCAGATGAGAATCTGAAGGCCACCAGAGAACATAGAGCCATCTCAGGATATTCACGCGGAGGCATGTTCACCTGGGCTCAGTTCAATCAGAATTTCAACTATTTCCAATACTACCTTCCGATGTCCGCTTTCGCTTTAGCTGATTCTTTCAATCCTTCTTCCGTCACTCTAAATAAAGAAGCAGCCTTCAAACAGATGAAAGATACTATTAATAATAGTTCAGGTAAGAAATTCTTCATCTATGCTGCCAGTGGAAACATCACTGATATGCCAGGAATCAGAGACTTTATGGCTTATCTGGCCGAGCAAAAAGACACTTTTTCATACGGAACAGATACCAGCCTCAACAATCTCTGCTACACCGTCGCCGATTACGATCACGGAGACCCGGTTTTCCCTTATTATTTCTACAATACTCTCCAAGTTGCTTTTCATTAAAACTATCTAATCAACCACTATTTGCTTCTGCACCATCAAAAAAGACTTTTGATAATGCAGAAGCTTTTTTCCTCCTTATAGATGATTGATTAATACTTATCGGACTCCATTTCTCGTATTTAATATTTTTTCTCAGCTTTAATACGCTCCGATAATGATAGGAGCCAGCTCATTATTTGAATCTTGCTTTACCAACTTACTTTCGATTGCGTAAAAAAAATTGCAATAAACACTGATAAAAATTATGAAAAACAAAAAACGTTTTTAATCATTTCGGTGTTATTAATAAATATGGGTCAATTTCTTTATGCCAATTTAAGATCTTACATTCCTTTTTCATCCTATTTGCTGGTGAAGGACTTGCTAATTCTTTAACAATAATACATATGTTCGAAAAATATTTTTTCCAAAGAGCAAGAACAAATTCGCTATTTACTACAACTAGGTTAATTTTTGATTTTTTAATAATCCTTGATATTTGAAACCAAAGCGACTCCATCACTATTGAATTCACATTCTTTAATAATATTCGCGATAGCAATGTGGTATTTTTTCAAATTTTTCTTGAGTTTCTTAACAATTTTCTTTTTTTCTTTAGTTTTATTGCTCCCTCGTTCGTTATCTCTGAGCCAATTTTTTAAATCCATAAAACTGATTTTTTATTTTTCCCTCTTGTAACTTTATCAATTAATTCCCAAAACTGATTGCAATCAGCAGCATAAAAAAAGCCACGATTAATACCTTGCCGCAATGCGCTTTAGCGAAAACTATCGTATTCTTTTTATTTACAGTCAGTTCCAGTTCCGTTTTAGTGCTATCGCTATAAGGAGAAGTACTGTTCAGATCGCAACCTTCTGTCCCAGGGAAGGCAATATAGACTACAGCCGTGGTATTTGAGCAAGAAGCTTCAGTTCCAGAGTATATAACCGCATTGAACTCCGATAGATTCGTAGGATGGTTGCCATCATCACAGAATATTAAAAATTCAAATGGTAATGACTTTTGAGTTTTTTGATATAATCAATAGGTATATATTATTTTAAATATTGAAAAAGTTTTCTTTCCTGGAGGAAAAATAATGACATCATCAATTGGATCAAGAATA
>Ga0172378_10006064_pt1 | contig 11291 bp, 6 predicted proteins | sample GrowelOW332metaG_FD_119755 | JGI IMG/M metagenome (GOLD analysis project Ga0172378, IMG submission 119755) | Groundwater microbial communities from an aquifer near a municipal landfill in Southern Ontario, Canada - Pumphouse #3_1 metaG | ecosystem: Environmental > Aquatic > Deep subsurface >... | reverse complement strand
CCCTTGGATGAAATAAAAGCATACCGAGGTACGATAGGAATACCTAGAGTATTAAATATGTTTGAAAATTATCCTTTTTGGTTTACATTTTTTACTTCTTTGGGATTTAGAGTGGAACTGTCTCCTGTTTCTAGCCGCAAAATCTATGAGTTAGGAATTGAGACTATTCCTTCTGATACAGTATGTTATCCGGCAAAACTGGTTCATGGACATATAGCTACATTGGTACAAAAGGGTATAAAAAACATTTTTTTTCCTTGTATTACTTCTGAAAAAAGGGAAATAGAAGGAGCGGATAATTGCTTTAATTGTCCTATTGTTATTTCTTATGCAGAAGTGATTAAAAGCAATATGGACATATTAAAAGAAAATGGTGCGGAACTTATTAATCCGTTTTTACCTTATGGAAATAAAAAAAAATTAGTTAGAAGACTTTATGAAGAATTAATTAAATTTGGACTTTCTTATTCTGAAGTTGCAAAAGCAGTAGATAAAGCATGGCAGGAGGATGAAAAAGTAAAAAATGATATAAAGAGAAAGGGGGAAGAAGTAGTTAATTGGGTTAAGGAAACTGGGATAAAAGGAATAGTGTTATCAGGAAGACCATATCACCTAGACCAAGAAGTTAACCACGGTATTCCTCAATTAATTGTTTCTCTTGGAATGGCTGTTCTTACTGAGGATTCTGTTTATCATCTGGGCAAGGTTGAAAGACCAATTAGGGTGCTTGATCAGTGGATGTATCATTCTAGACTTTATGAAGCTGCAGATTTTGTTGCTGGCCAGGATAATCTGGAACTAGTCCAATTAAATTCTTTTGGATGTGGACCTGATTCGATAGCAGCAGAACAGGCTCAGGAAATACTTGCTCAAAAAGGGAAAAATCATACTTTATTAAAGATAGATGAAATAAGTAATCTTGGAGCAGTAAGGATAAGATTACGATCTCTTAAGGCTGCCGTGGAAATAAAAAAAGCAAAGAATCACAGTCCGAAATTAGTAACTACTGGTGTGAAAAAACCTGTTTTTACTTCTGAAATGCGTAAAACTCATACAATACTTGCTCCCCAGATGGCACCAATACATTTTCTTTTTGCTCAAGAAGCGGCAAGGGCTGAAGGATATAATCTTGAAGTACTTCCTACGGTAGATAGAGATGATATAGATGAGGGGTTAAAGTATGTAAACAATGATTCTTGTTATCCATCAATTATTTTAATAGGTCAGATAATAAGGGCTTTGAAATCGGGAAAATATAATCTCGATAGAACTTCACTTATCATGGCTCAGACTGGAGGTCCGTGTAGGGCAAGCAATTATATGAGTCTTCTGCAAAAAGCATTAAAAAGTGCTGGATTTGCACATATACCTATAGTTTCGGCCAATGTTTCTGGTCTGGAAAAAAACGGGTTTAACATTACCTGGTCAATGGTTAATAGGTTTATTATGGCTTTAGTATACGGAGATATGTTTATGAAGGTTTTGTACAGGGTGCGACCATATGAAAAAATACCTGGTTCTGCTAACAGGCTGTATGATAAATGGGTTGAAAAATGTATTTGGAATATATGGGATAATAGTCGGAGTATTTTTAGAAAAAATCTTAAACAAATAGTAATAGATTTTAATCATATAGAAATACATGACAAATTAAAACCAAAGGTAGGTCTTGTTGGTGAAATTATGGTTAAATTTCATCCTGGTGCAAATAATTCTATGGTAGATTTTATTGAAAAATCCGGTGGTGAGATGGTGGTTCCTGGGCTTGCAGAATTTTTTCTGTATTGTGCTCACGGTAAGAGATTTGAACATCGCTATTTGGATGGAACACTGAAAACAGGGATTATAGGAGATCTAGTTGTAAAATATATTGAAAGCTATAGGAATGATATGCGAGAGGCATTAAATAGCTCAACTAGATTTAAAATTCCCATGACAATAAATGATATGGCAGAAAGTATAAAACCTATATTATCTTTAGGAAACAGAACAGGCGAAGGGTGGCTCTTAACGGCTGAGATGGTGGAATTGTTAGAAGAAGGTGTGCAAAATATTATTTGTATGCAACCATTTGCTTGTCTGCCTAATCACATTACAGGGAAGGGTATGATAAAAGCAGTAAAAAAAGAATATCCTGCTGCCAATTTTGTGACAATAGATTATGATCCTGGTGCAAGTGAGGTAAACCAAATTAATAGAATAAAACTTATGTTAGAGCGAGCATTTAACAGTATGGATAAAAACGGTGAGAAAGATATTGATGAAGCTATTAAGAAGCAATTAGTGAAATAAGTGAATATTTGTTTGTCTTTAATATCATACTAAAACACTTGAAAGGAATTATGCAAAGATGTTATCAAAAGGATGAAGGAAAAATGGTTAAAAGGCTTCTGCAAAAAACAAGATTATTAGGAAAGAATTCTAAAAATGTCTTACCTGTGTCTCTGGAACAGACTGAATCAAAAAAATTATCCAAAAGTTTGGAAAAAAATTTAATAAAGCTGAAAGAAACTTTTAGTGGCAATAGTGATGTAATTTTTAGAGAATTTAATATTGGAGTACATAATGAGTGTGTACCTGCAGTAATAATTTTCATAGATGGTATGGTTAACATAAATATAGTTAATGAAAACATAATAAAAGCCCTTATGGTTGATGTGCGTATTGCAGAATCCATACCATTAAACGGTAAGAAAGATTTAATTGCTGAGATAGAGAAGTATGCTTTATCTGCAGCAGACTCAAAAGAAGTTAACAATTCTGAGGAAATTATTGAGGGGATACTTTCGGGTGATACTATTCTGCTGGTTGATGGTTATGATGTTTCGTTGAAGATATCGGCCAGAGGCTGGGAATCAAGAGGGGTTACTGAGTCTAATACTGAAGCGGTAGTAAGAGGACCTAGGGAAGGATATACAGAGACACTGAGAACAAATACAGTGCTATTAAGAAGAAAGATAAAAAGTAAAGATTTAATATTTGAGGGTATGAAAATCGGTAGATTTACAAAGACAGATGTTTGTATTGCTTATATTCGTGGAATTGCAAATGAAAAGATAGTTGATGAATTAAAGAAAAGGCTCAGCAAAATTGATATAGATGGTATTTTGGAATCTGGATATATTGAGGCGTTTATTGAGGATAGTCCATTTTCGATATTTCCGACAATAGGAAACACTGAAAAGCCGGATATAACTGCGGCAAAGTTGTTGGAAGGCAGGGTTGCAATTTTTACAGATGGAACTCCTATAGTTTTGACACTTCCTTATCTTTTTGTTGAAACTATTCAAAATAGTGAAGATTACTATTCAAGACCTTGGCATATTACATTTATTAGATGGATCAGATTTAGTGCGTTAATTTCTACTGTGTTTTTACCTGCAATTTATATAGCTGGTCAATCATATCATCATGAAATGATTCCAACTTCACTTCTAATTACAATGGCTGCTGCTAGAGAGGGGATTCCTTTTCCTGTGTTGGTTGAAATAATAATAATGGCAATAATTTTTGAAGTATTAAGGGAGGCGGGGGTAAGGATGCCTAAGCCTGTTGGACAGGCAGTAAGTATTGTAGGGGCTCTGGTTTTGGGAGAAGCTGCTGTTTCTGCAGGAATAGTAAGTGCCCCTGCTGTTATTGTAATTGCGTTTACAGGAATTTCTGGGTTTCTTATATATTCTCAGAATGATTCAATAACAATTATGAGATTTTTTTTCATATTTCTAGCAGGATTTGCTGGGCTTTTTGGTATTTTGCTTGGAGTAATTTTTGTATTAATTCATATGGCAGGATTACGCTCATTTGGAGTGCCTTATTTAGCACCCATTGCCACAGGTACTGTTGGAGATTTGAAAGATGTGGTAATAAGGGTACCTTTATGGATGATGCGCAACAGGCCGAGTATGATGGGAAGCAAAAATATTGAAAGGTTAGGTGCACAAGGGATGCCAAAACCTCCGAAAGATGAATAAAAAGAATTATATTATTGCAGATATTAGGATGGTACTTAAGTATGCTTGAAGACGGTAAAATATCAAATAAACAAATAATTTTTTTAATAATAACAATTATAACTTCAACTACAATCTTGCTTTTTCCTTCCTTAGTATATAAAGAAGCAAAACAGGATAGCTGGATGACGTTATTTTTTCTGATGGTGTTTGGTATTATTGTGGTCTATATAATAACAACGTTAGGTTTAATGTTTAAAGATAAAACAATTATTCAGTATAGCGAGATAATTGTGGGAAAAGTACTTGGGAAGATTCTTGGTATTATTTACTTTGTGTTTTTTATACATATAAATGCATTTATAATTAGGGAATTTTCGGAGCTTCTTCTAAGCTCTTTTTATCCTGAAACCCCAATGTTATTTTTTGCTATAGGTATAATTATTGCTTCAACATATGCAGTTCGTAGTGGAATAGAAGTTATTGGCAGGGTTAGTGAAGTTCTTTTTCCTATATTCATTATTGTTATTAGTGGAATTGTTATTCTAGCTTTTAAGGATATGAATTTTAATAACTTGATTCCTATCTTGGCAAATGGATGGGCACCAGTTTTAAAGGGTACTTATTATGAATTCTTGCTTATAGGTGAAACCATAGTTTTGGCAATGTTAATACCATATTTAAACATACCACAGAAAGTTAGAAAGTCTGGAATTATTTCAATAGTTAGTACTTGCTTATTGGGAATTTTAATATTGGGAGGTATTATAGCTGTTTTTGGTGAACAGACTGGTTATTTGCGTTATCCTTTTCTAGCCGTTGCTAGGTATGTAAGCGTGGCTGGTATTGTTGAAAGAATGGATCCTTTAATTATGATTATATGGATTGGTGGTGTATTTGTTAAGATTTCTGTATTTCATTATTGTGCTGTTCTAGCTCTTGCACAATGGTTGAATATTAAAGATTACAGGCCACTTGTACTACCTGTTGGAGGCATTATGGTAGTTCTTTCAGTAATTCTATGGGAGAATATTGCCATTCTGAGTGAGCAACTAACAGGAATAGTTATTATTCCTTATTTAACGATTCAGGTAGGTATCCCTGTTCTTTTGCTAATTATTGCAAAACTGAGGAAAAAGGAGAGATAAGATGAACAAAAAAAACATCTTTGTTTTTTTAATTATATTTTTTGCTTTTTTGATTATTCCAGGTTGTTGGAATAGGAGTGAAATTGAAAAAAAGGCTATTGTTGCAGGGATGGGGATTGATAGGGAAAAGGATAACGATAAAGTAGATTTAACGTTGCAAGTTGTAGTTCCTAGAAAAGTTAAATCAACAGGAGAAGGTGAAAAAGCGGTATGGATTGTTTCTTCCACAGGCAGCTCGGTTTTTGAAGCTGGCAGGAATTTTGGGTTACAATCAGGGAGAAAAGCATTATGGTCTCATGCTCAGGTGTTAGTAATTGGAGAAGAAGCTGCAAAAAAAGGCATAAATGAATTTATTGATTATTTTGAAAGGGACCATGAAGTTCGTCGTAGAATTTGTATAATGGTTGCCAAAGGTGATGCGAAAGATATTATGAATGCAAATGTTGAAATTGAAAAAATTCCAGCCTTTAGCATAAGAGATCTTGGTCAAGCTGGTGAAGTTACGTCTAAAATTTCTCCAGTTTGTCTTCAGGAATTTATTGGAATGATATCAAGTAAAACTTCTTGTGCTTATACCCCTGGAATAGAGGTTTTTGAGGAAGAGGATGAAAAAGAAAACAAGGAAAAGAAAGATAAGAGATTAAGATTAACAGATACGGCAGTTTTTAAGGAGTATAAATTAAGGGGATGGTTTGACCAGTATGAAACGAGGGGAATGCTATGGATAATAGGAAAGGTTCAAAGCGGTATAATTGAAGTAGAATGTCTTAAAGGAGGAAAAACTCCAACTTCTTTAGAAATACTTAGGACAAAAAGTAAAATTATACCTGAGATAAAAAATGGGAAAATAACAATTACGGTAGAGGTAAGTGAATTAGGTAATGTAGGAGCAACCCCTATTCCATGTGCTGATTTATCAGACCCTCAGAATATAAAAGAATTAGAAAGAAGAGAAAATGAGGTAATAAAAAAAGAAATAAAGCAAACTATTAAAAAAGCAAAGGAATTTAATACAGATGTCTTTGGTTTTGGGGAAGCAGTATATAGGAAATACCCAAAAGAATGGGAAGAATTAGAGGATAAGTGGGATGAAATATTTCCTAATCTTGAAATCATAGTGAAAGTGGATGCTAAAATAAGAAGGACTGGTCTTTTATCTGAGGCGGTAAAATCTGAATAAAATTAGATTTAAAATTACTTGTAGAGGAAAACTTAAATGGGATAAAATGACTATAAGAACAGGAATTATGTAAAGGGTTCTGTTCTTATTTTGCTAATTGTAAAAAAAATATGTTAAAAAATTGAAATAACTGTTTTTTGCTTGACCTTTTGATGATTTATTAGGACAATAAGTTGTAAGAATACAAAAAAAATTGCCTTATTTGAATTTATTCAATAATAAAGAGATTGTGATTTTTGGAAGAGGTATATTGTGAAGAGTAATTATGGTTTGTATCAGGAACAAAAAAATAAATTGGCGTTGACTCCCCAAATGTATCAGTCTATTGAAGTTTTGCAATTATCACTCCCTGAACTTATTAATTATATTGGTATCCAATTTACAGAGAATCCATTTTTGGAATTGGATGAACTAGGTAAAGAAAATGAGGAAACTGAGGAAACTGATAAGATTGATAAGACTGATGTAACTGAAGAAAATGATACTCTCTGGGAAGAAATTGTTAAAAATATGGATGTTTCTAACTTTAACAATGAACCAATAAAAAGAGATTCGGATTTAGAAAAATATCTAAATTTCGAAAAAAGTACTGATAACAACCAGACTCTTTATGAGCATCTATTGGAACAATTGCAATTTATAAACTGTGTTCAAAGAATTAATCCTAAGATATATTTAGCTACAAAGTATATAATAGAGAACTTGGATAGCGATGGTTATTTAAGAATGAGTTTGGAAGAGATAAGTGATAATTTGGAGTTAACTCAGGTTGAAACAGAAAAAGCTTTAAGACTGGTTCAACAGCTTGAACCATGGGGTATTGGGGCACGGACACTGAAAGAGTGTTTGATTCTTCAATTGGAATATATGACAGATTGTCCATGTGAGATTGAATTGATGCTTGATTATCTTGAAGAACTTGGGGTTGGACATTTTAATAAAATAGCTAAAGCAATAAATGTTCCAGTGGATAAGATAAGAGAGTATGCAAAAATTATCTCTTTACTTAATCCAAGACCAGGAAGTGGCTTTAATGATCATAGTACGGTTAAATATATTATACCGGATATAATTGTGAGAAAAATAGACAATGAATACGTTATTGTTATCAATGAAAAAGATATTCCAAGGTTATTTGTTAATAGTGCTTATAAAAAAATGCTTGGTTATGAAGAGGGTAGTAAAATTAAGAAATATATTACTGAAAATTATAATTCAGCGTTAAACCTTATCAAAAATATTGAAAACAGAAAAAACACGATATATAGTATTATGGAACTTATTATTAATAAACAGACTGAATTTATGGAAAAGGGTGTTTCATATTTAAAACCATTAACAATGAAACAAGTTGCTCAGGAATTGGGGATACATGAATCGACGGTTAGTCGGGCGATTTCAAATAAATATGTTCAGACCCCTATTGGGACATTTGGTATTAAAAGTTTCTTTGCGGGTAGTATAAAACAAAGTGAAACAGTGACAAGTGAGAAGATAAAAAGTGAAATAAAAAGGATTATTTGCGCAGAAAATCCTCAGAAACCTTTATCGGATAATGATATTACAACTGAGTTGCAAGAGAGAGGAATAACAGTATCAAGGAGGACTATTGCTAAGTATCGGGATGAAATGGGTATATTATCTACAGTACTAAGAAAGAAGAAACAAAGATAAAGAATTGGGGTGGAAATATGGCTGAGATAATGTTTATCGCACCCTATCCTGAACTTGCTGATATTGCCTTTAATGTATGCACAAATGATAAAGATGTAGATATTAAGATAGCAAGGATGGATAAGGCTGTAGGAATAGTAGCGGAAGCCCAAGAAAATGGATGTCAGGTGATAATTAGCAGAGGTGTTACATCTTGGGAAATAAAAAGATCAGCTGTTGAATTGCCTGTTGTTGATGTATTAATTGGTGGTTATGATATATTGAGAGCTTATTATGAGGCGAGAGAAATAGGCGTAAAAATAGGTATAGTAGATGTTGAAGAAATAACTTTAGGCTTATCAAGCTTTGAAGAGATAGTAAAAGATAATTTGATTAAATACACTTGTCAAAATGAACTTGAAGATATTAGTAAGGGGATTGAATACCTAAAAGAAATGGGCGCAGATGTAGTAATTGGTAAGATAGCTATGGCAAATGTAGCTAGAAAAAATGGCATGAAATCAGTGGTGATAACTTCAGGCTATGAGGCTGTAAGACGTGCTATTTATGAGGCTAGAAGGGTTAATGTTATTCGCAAACAGGAAAAAAGAAAAGCAGAGCAGTTAAAAGCGATACTAAATTTTACATATGACGGCATACTGGCGTTGGATAAAAATGGTAAAATAACAGTTTTCAATAGAGTATGTGAGCAACTTACAGGTTATAAGGCTGATAAAGCTATAGGTAGTTATATTACTGATGTGATTCCCAAGGCACATTGTCAAAGTCTTTTGGACACTGGCAAACCTGAGTTGGGAGAAATACTTGAGATTGGGATTGCAAAAGTTGTAGCAAATAGGGTTCCAATAATTGTTGACAATAAGGTAGAGGGCGTTGTGACTACTTTTCAACAGGTTGATAGACTTCAGAAAATGGAGAACAAAGTCAGAAGGAAATTAGCAGATCGTGGATTGGCAGCAAAATACAGTTTTCAAGATATTATGGGAAAAAGCGAATCAATAACAAATACTATAAAACTTGCTCAAGATTACTCACTTGTTGATTCTACTGTGTTGATTTATGGACAGACAGGTTCTGGTAAAGAAATGTTTGCTCATGCGATACATTCTGCTAGCAAAAGAAAAAATCAACCGTTTGTTGCAATAAACTGTGCAGCTTTTCCTGAAAGCCTTTTAGAGAGCGAACTTTTTGGTTATGTAGAAGGAGCTTTTACAGGTGCAAAAAAAGGTGGTAAAGCTGGAGTATTTGAGATTGCTCATAGAGGAACTTTGTTTCTTGATGAGGTAGGAGAAATGTCTCCTATGCTACAGGCAAGGTTACTCAGGGTAATAGAACAGGGGGAAATAATGCGTCTTGGAGATAGTAGTATATTACCTATTGATGTCAGATTAGTAGCAGCAACTCATAGAAATTTGAGTAATATGGTAGTGCAGAACGAATTCAGAGAGGATCTGTATTACCGTATTAATGTACTGTCAATAAAGGTTTCTTCTTTAAGGGATAGAGGAAAAGATATAATTATGATTGCTAGAAAGTTTCTAAAAGAGTTTTGTGATAGACAGGGTAAAGATATAGGAATTTTCTCTTTGGAAGCGGAAAGAATACTCTTACAGTATGAATGGCCGGGAAATATAAGAGAGCTTAAAAATGCTATGGAAAGAATATCAATGCTTACTTCTGGAAAAACAGTTGAAAAAAAAGATGTTATAAAAGCTTTGTTATTGGAGCAATCGGAAAATGATTTAGAAGTATTTTTTGATAAAAGCAAGAAAGAAGATATGAATGATTTAGAAGATAATATGGCTAACATGTTGTATAAAGAAAGAGGACTACTTGAAAGGCAGGTTGTGTTAAAAATATTAAGAGAGTGTAATGGTAATAAAACTGAAGCGGCAAAACATTTAGGGATAAGTAGAACCACTTTGTGGCGAAAGTTACAGGAAGATAAGCATTAAAAAGATAAAGTGTTTAAATACTAATGAAACACTATGTGTTAAAGAGATAAAACATATGGTGTTTTTTTATATTTTAAAGTTATTCATGAAAATACGAAAAAGTGTAATAGCGATAAGATAAAGTGAGCAAGGCATTTTTTATAAAATAGAAGTATTATACTTAAAATAAAGTTGCAAAAACGTTAAGTTGTTAAATTTATGAAACTAGTTGAAACATTGGAACGGTATTAGTTTCAATAGTGAAACTCAAGTATTGCAATATTTGGATTTATATACTTGGAAATTTTAAAAAATATTATTGTTTTCTAAAAATTATAAATTTTTTAAAATGATATTAGCAGGTGATTAAAGGCTTTAGTAAAGGAATATACCTTATAATTTTTCTGTAAAAGTTAAAAATAAACTTAATTCAATTAGTTGGCATGAGTTTTGCTTTATAAAGATATATGTAAAGATATCAGAATGATTGTAAGAGGAGGTGAAACAACCATGGCTAAGGTCAAGGATGTTCCAATAGTTGTATCAGCAGTAGCAGGGAGTCTGGCAGAAGGTTCGGTAGCTCCATCTTGGAGGGAATTTCAACCTAGAATAACCGATCCAGAAAAGGTTGATCCTGTTGTTACGCTTTTTTGTCCGGATGCGGCGTTTACAATGGTAGATGATTGTCCGACAATTGATTTGAGAATATGTAAGGGCTGCGGAATTTGTGCGGCAGAAAGCGATGGGATAGAAATGGTTCCTGAATATACCGGTCCCAAAGGAGTATTCAAAGCAAAGGAGGGTAAATAATGAGCAAGGCTTTAATTACAGGAAGTGAAGCGGCCGCTTTGGGAGCCAAATTGGCTAGTATAGAGGTTTTGTCTTACTTTCCTATTACACCAGCTTTTCCAGCAATGGAAAGATTAAGTCAGTATATAGACGAAGGAGAACTCGATTGTAAATTTATCAGAGCAGAATCGGATCACAGTGCATTAGCTTGCGTATTAGGAGCATCGCTTGCGGGAGCGAGAGCTTTTACAGTGACTAATTCTCAAGGACTTTTGTACATGACTGAAGTGGTATATCATACAGCAGGTTTGAGACAGCCAGTGGTTATGGCAGTTGCCAATAGAGCATTATCGGCTCCACATAATCGTTTCCCTGATCATGGTGATGCAGTATCACAGGGTGCAAGCGGTTGGATACAGTTTTTTTGTGAAAACAACCAGGAGGTTCTAGATAATACTATTCAGGCGTTCCGTATCGCCGAAAAATTAAGGAACCCAGTGATTGTTAACTACGAAGGATATCTTCAATCACATACTAACGAAATAGTTCAGGTTCCAGAAGCTGATAAAGTAAAAGCATTTTTGCCTTTAAAACGAATGGCAGCACTCGATATTCT
>Ga0172378_10006063_pt1 | contig 11291 bp, 9 predicted proteins | sample GrowelOW332metaG_FD_119755 | JGI IMG/M metagenome (GOLD analysis project Ga0172378, IMG submission 119755) | Groundwater microbial communities from an aquifer near a municipal landfill in Southern Ontario, Canada - Pumphouse #3_1 metaG | ecosystem: Environmental > Aquatic > Deep subsurface >... | reverse complement strand
TCACGCTTGTCATCGCCGCTATGGAAATCTCTTCTTGGCTCTCGCTTTTCGTCGCCACTGTGGAAATCTCTCCGCATCTCGCGCTTGTCGTCCCTGTTGCCCTGCCATGGCCTAGGAGTGTAGGGCCTGTAGTGGCTTGGCTTGACGATCTCAATGACGGTCTCGTACTTGGCAAGAGGCTCAGGCTTCTTCACAGCAGCTGGGGCTGCAGCCTTCTTTACTATGACCTTCTTCTTGATGACAGCTCCATCGCTTTGGATCTTGGGCTCGACTGGCTTGGCAACAGCAACTACTGCAACAGCAGGAGCCTCTGCAACAGGAGCCTCTGAAGCAGGAAGCTCTGGAGCAACTGCTGCGACGCTCTCGTCCTCGACCTTCTTCAGGACTTCCATCTCCTCATAGCCGCAGGAGAAGCGCTGGCAGACGTTATGCACTCTGCCAAACTCATCCTCGACCTTTATCATAGGCCACTTGCAGTGTGGGCAGAGCTTCTCTCCCATCTTGGTAGGATCATAGAGAAGGGTGCTTGCGATAACCTGCTTTACCAGGTCAGCGGCATTCACCTTAATGTCTGATATGAAGGCATCCTTTGTCTCAGTGCCATCGCTGATGGCAGAAAGCCTCTCTTCCCAGACAGCAGTGAGCTCAGGGCTCTTGAGCTGATCGGGCACAAGGCGGACAAGCTCGCGCCCCTTGGGGGTAGGAACAAGCTCCTTTTCCTTTCGCTCAATGCAGTGGTTCTGGATGAGCTTCTCGATGATGTCTGCTCTGGTGGCTGGGGTGCCCAGCCCATTGGCCAGGTGCTTGCGCTTGGCAGTATCCTCGACAAAGCGGCCTGCATGCTCCATGGCATAGAGCAGGGTGGCCTCGGTGTACCTGTCAGGGGGCAAGGTTGCCTGGCGCTTGATTGCAGCGGAACTGACAAGAAGCGAGTCGCCCTGGCTTAGGTTCATTATCGATGGGGTGCTTTCCTCGTCGTTGATGTCGGAGAAGGCAGCAGACTTCTTCCCAATGTCGCGCCCGACATCGCGCCAGCCCAGTGAGCGGGGCACAGTCAGGCGTGTAGTGAAGGCCTCGCCCTCAACATCAGCTGTAAGCGTCGTGGTTGCATAAAGATAATCAGAGGAAAGAACCTCAAGGAACCTCATGGCGATGAGATCCCAAAGGTCATGCTCACGGGCAGAGAGCTTTGTGAGGTCCACCCTTTGCTCCGTGGGCAGTATTGCATGATGGTCACTGACCTGGGAGTCATCCACAAAGCGCTTGTCAAGCCTGAGCGGCTCAGAGGCTATCTTGGAGGCTCTTGCGGCAAACGGGGTGAGAGAAAGCGCAGCAAGCCTGTCCTTGAGGGTAGGCACAACATCGGCTGGGATGCATCTTGAATCAGTTCTCGGGTAGGTCACAATCTTGTGGACCTCGTAGAGCCTCTGAAGCGTATCCAAGGTCTCCTTGGCTGAGAAGCCGAGGGTGTTGTTTGCATCACGCTGCAGCTCGGTCAGGTCATAGGCCTGTGGCGGGACTTCATTCTTCTCGACCTCTGTGACTGATGTCACAGTGCCGGTCTTTCCCTCGATCTTTGCCTTCAGGGCTTGTGCCTCTTCCTCGCTTGGAATGCGGACTGTCCCTTCCTTGTCATAGCGGGAAGCTATGAAGGATCCGAAATCAGCCTTGAGGACCCAGTAGAAGCGTCCGGTGAAGCTCTCGATCTCGTCCTCCCTGTTGACCATAAGGGCCAAGGTTGGGGTCTGGACACGTCCAGCTGAAAGCTGGGTATCGAACTTGCAGCTCATGGCTCTTGAGACATTGTAGCCAATGTACCAGTCAGCGGCAGACCTGCATTCTGCGGCAGCATAGAGGTTCTCATAGTCTGAGCCTGGCTTCAGGGTGGCAAAGCCTGCCTTGATTGCGCTGTCTGTCTGGCTGCTGATCCAAAGCCTCTGAAGGGGCTTTGTGCAATTGGCCTGCTTTAGAATCCAGCGGGCTACAAGCTCTCCTTCACGTCCTGCATCGGTTGCAATGATAACGGACTCGACATCGCTTCTTCCAAGCAGGCTTGCTACCAGCTCGTACTGATCCTTGGTCTTCTCGATAACAACGTTGTCAAGCTCCTTTGGCAGTATAGGCAGAGTTTTCAGCGACCACCTTTTATATTCAAGACCATAATGGTCAGGAGTGGCAGGCGTTATAAGGTGGCCAAGCGCCCATGTCACTACATATTCATCGCTTTCAAGCCATTTCTCTCTGCGCGTGCAGCCCAGCACGCGGGCTAGCTCGCGTCCGACACTAGGCTTTTCAGCCAGAACCAGTTTCTTCAATTCGGTGTCTCCTTAGTGGAAATAATCGCTTTACTATAACGTCGAACAAGCTGGTTTTTCAAGGTCTAGGATATGTGAGATTTATGGTTTTCCTCCTTGACTTTGAGGCCCTTGGCTAGTTAGACTTAAGTTATATTTCATAAGGAGCGAATTATGGCTTACAAAATTGATCCCAGCGCTTGTCTTGGCTGCGGAACTTGCGAGGGCGAGTGCCCTGCTGGAGCAATCTCCCAGAACGGAGATGTCTATCAGATTGACCCTGAAAAGTGCGCTGATTGCGGAACTTGCGCCGATGCCTGCCCGGCTTCTGCCATTTCCCAGGAATAAGTTTTTTCTTTGGAAAAAACAGCAGCTTCCTCCAAAGAAAGCTGCTTTTTTTTCATTAAATGAGGAATAGGTGATCAATGGATCTTGCTTTAATCGGCCTTGGCCTTGCTCTCTTTCTTTCATCGCTGCTGATTCCTGCCTATAGAACTGCAAGGAACCCGCTCAGCAGCTTGGCCTGTGGCTTTGCCTGTGCATACTTGGTGCAGGGAGGCTCTGTTGAGCCAAGCCTGCAGTATCTGGTCTGCCTTGGATCGGCCTTGGCTGCCTTTATATTGTCTTTCATCATATCCAGGTCCAAGACTGGACGCATAGCCGTCTTCTATGTGCTGCTCTTCACTGAGATAGGCCTTGTCCTGGTTCATTACCTTGGATTTTCCTGGATAATCATAGCCTCCTGTGCACTGGCCTCTGTCCTGTGCCTTGTGCTTGCAAAGGGCTTCTATCCCATCGCCCTGGCCCTGGAAGCCTCCTTGGCTTCCTGTCTTCTCATGGCCATAGGCATTTCGAATATCCTTGATCTGCCTCTGATTCTTGAGGCAGGCATTGGGTGCCTGTTCTTCCTGATATTCTTCCTCCTTCATATAATAAGGCTCTCGCCAGGGAAGAGAAGATGACACAAGCCCAGGCCCTATTCAAGAATCTCGGGACCTTGACGGTAAGCCAGCTTACCGACTTGATCAAGACCTTGCTTGAAGGCTGCTTTGAGACAGTGGCTCTTGACGGCGAGATCTCTGGCTTCAAGACAAGCGGGCCTGGTCACTGGTACTTCACGCTCAAGGATGACAAGTCAGCCATAGGCGCCATGGTATGGGCATCTACGGCAGCGCGCCTTGACTATGTTCCCAAGAATGGAGACAAGGTCCATGTCACAGGCCGCCTCAGCGTCTATGAGCCCAGAGGCACCTACAGCCTTGTCTGCTCGTCCATAATGCCCATGGGGCTTGGCGACATACTTGCCCAGCTTGAGATGCGCAAGAAAGCCTATGAGGCAGAAGGCCTTTTCGATGCTTCCCATAAGAAGCCCATTCCATCACATCCAGCCAAGGTCGCTGTTATAACCGCCCTGAGCGGGGCCGCCCTGCAGGACATACTCCAGGTGCTGGAGAGAAGGGCCAGCAACGTGGATGTGATAATCCTTCCATCAGCTGTCCAGGGGCAGGATGCCGAGGCCCAGCTTGCCCAGCGAATAAGGCAGGCCAATGAGTTCTTGATCGCTGATGTGATCATCCTTGGCAGGGGAGGAGGGGCTGTAGAGGATCTTCTGCCTTTCTCTGCTGACCAGGTCGTCAGGGCCGTATATGAATCTGAGATACCTATCATAAGCGCGGTGGGCCATGAGGTCGACTGGGCGTTATGCGATTTTGCCAGCGACCTCAGGGCGCCGACCCCGTCAGCGGCTGCTGAGCTGGTAAGCGCAAGCTCCGGCGATGACCTTCTTGCTCTTTCAAAAGCAAAGGCGAACCTTGTCTCTGCAATGCAGGCAAGGCTTGCCAGGGGCCGGATGGATCTGGATGCTGTGCGCATAAGGCCCTATGGCCGCAGGCTAGAGAGCCAGCTGGACGGGCAGATGATGATGCTAAGCGCAAAGGGAGAGGCCATAAGTGCAAGCCTGCTGGCTATAGCCAGGTCCAGGGAGGCCGATCTAAGGCTGCAAGCTCACAGGCTCGCCGACCTTTCCCCGCTTGCGGTGCTTAACAGGGGCTTTGCCATAGTCGAGAGCCAAGGAAGAACCATAAGAAGCTCCAAGGAGGCTCCAAGGGGAGCCAGGTTGGACATCAGGACCCGGGATGGCTCCTTCAGGGCCATATCGGAAGGAGAAAGCGATGAAGTTTGAAGACAGCCTAAAGAGGCTTGAGGAGATCACAGCGAGCCTCGAGAACCCAGAGACAGACCTTGAGAAGGCAGTGGAGCTTTATGAAGAGGGCATGAAGCTGGAGAAGCAGGCCTCCGATGAGCTAGGCAAGCTCCAAAGGCGCATACAGGTAGTCACCAGCTCTCCCTCAGATGAGAGCGGAAGCCTTCAGATTGAGGATTACGATGTGAAATAGGGTTGCCTAGGCCCTAGACTCATTGTAGGATGAATACATGCAGGAGACAAGCATACCAATCAACTCAGTCAGTTCCCCCTCAGTCATTCTTGAGCTGACCTTTCGGCTCAAGATCAGGGATGTCATGACCAGAAATCCAGTATGCGCTGGACCGGAAGACAGCCTTAGGCAGATTCAGCATCTGATGAAGGAGAATGCCATAACCGGTGTGCCTATAGTGCAGAACAAGCATCTTCTGGGCATCATCAGCATGGATGACATCGTCAGCGCCCTGGATTATGGATATATCAATGATACAGCAGAGCAGAGGATGACCACAAACCTCATAGTCCTTGAGGAGGATATGCCGGTCAGCTTCGCCATTTCCTACTTTGAGCGCTTCCGCTTCCACCGCTTCCCGGTTCTCAATGCAGACAAGGCCTTGGTGGGCATAGTGACCAACCGAGACATAACAACCCATCTGCTTTTTGAGGTCAACAAGGAGATCGAGCAGCTGGAGAGGGCTGCCGGAAGGGCAGCGACGGCAAGCGCAGTCCCCAATCAGGTCCAGAGCTTCACGGTCAAGAAGCATGACATGGCCAAGGCTGGCTATGCCTCGACGCAGGTCAAGCTCCTTCTCAAGAAGGCAGGCGTAAGCCCTCAAACAATCAGAAAGGCCGCCGTAGCCGCCTATGAGCTTGAGATGAACATCGTCGTCCATAGCGATGGAGGAGAGCTTATATGCGACTTCTCCCCAGACAAGCTGGTGATCACCAGCCGCGACAGCGGACCTGGAATTGCGGATGTGAACCTTGCCATGCAGAAAGGCTGGTCCACAGCCGATGAATGGACACGCTCCCTTGGCTTTGGAGCAGGAATGGGGCTTCCCAATGTAAAAAGCGTAAGCGATGACTTTTCAATATCCTCAAGCCCGGAGGGCACAATAGTGATCTCCACCATCTTGCTTGAGGGACAAGGAGGACAGGGATGAAGGCTAGCGCCATAAAGGACCTTGGCTATGAGGTGCAGTGCGAGGCTGCAGATTCTGAGATAACAGGAGCTTACACAGGAGACCTGCTCAGCGATGTAATGGGCAATGCTCCCAGCGACAGCGTCCTGATCACCATACAGGCCCACAAGAACACAGTGGCCGTTGCCACCTTGGCTGGCATAAAGGCCCTTATAATCTGCAACGACAGAAATGTGCCTGATGACATGGCCGAGGCTGCCAAGGCCGAGGACCTGTGGATATTCACCACAGCAGACTCCCAGTTTGACGCCAGCGTGAAGATAGGTCATCTCCTGGGTCTCTGATGCTGCTGAAGCTGGATCTCCATAACCATAGCTGCCTTTCCCCCTGCGCCCAGAATGAGCTCACTCCGGGAACATTGGCTGTGACTGCCATGGAGATGGGAATCGACTTCCTGGCTCTCACAGACCACAACTGCGCCCGCAATCTTCCTGCCTTCAAGGAGGTCTGCGAGATCTGCGGCTTGGTGGGCATCTATGGAATAGAGGTCAACACCATAGAGGAAGTCCATGTGCTCAGCCTCTTTGAGAGACTGGAGGATGCCATGGAGTTTGGGCTGTTTGTTGAAGCACTGCTTCCTCCAATAAAGAACGACCCACGGCTTTTTGGAGACCAGCTCATAGTCGACGAGGCTGACAGCATCCTGGCAACCTTCGACAAGAACATACTTTCAAGCTGCGGAATAAGCTTCTCTGACCTTGTGGAGGAGACCCTCTCTCGAGATGGGCTATGCATACCGGCCCATGTTGACAGGCCGGCCTTCAGCGTCTTCTCAAGCCTTGGATTTCTTCCCGATGAGCCCTACAGCGCTGTTGAGGTCACAGAATTTCCAACCCGTCTTGAGCTTGGACATAACGCTGTAATTACAGGCTCTGATGCCCATTTCATCAAGGACATAGGAAAAAGGGCATTTGCCTTGCAATGCCCTTCCAGGGATTTTGAAGGCCTCAAGAGAGGCCTTCTGGATCTTAGGCCATGATTGCTCTTACCTTGTGAACCTTTCCGTCGGCCTGGCTAGGGATGAGGTTGCCAGGCAGCCTAGTGCCGTCGAGGTAGAGCTCGCTGACGCCGCTTTCGCGACCATTGTTGATGACCTCTATCTCATAGACAGCTGACCTGAAAGTCCTGTGGACCGTGAAGCCCTTCCAGCTTGAGGGAATGCAGGGCTCTATGCGAAGCCCATCGAACTCCGGCTTGATGCCCAGTATGGCCTGGGTGGCTGAGACAAGGGTCCAGCTCGCCGTTCCGGTGAGCCAGGAGTTCTTTGCCTCTCCCTGACGCGGGGAGTGCTTGGAAGCTATCATCTGGGAATAGACATAGGGCTCTGTGCGATGAAGGTCGCTGATGTCCTGAAGGTATGCAGGGCAAATCTTCTTATAGGTCTCCCAGGCTCTTTCTCCATGACCCAGGGCAGTCTCTGCTATGGTTATCCATGGGTTGTTATGGCAGAAGATGCCTCCATTCTCCTTCACCGAGGGCGGGTATGAGGAAACCTCTCCAAGGTTGAGATGATATTCCTTGTAGGGAGGATCCAGAAGACTGATTCCATATGGAGTATCAAGCCTGCTCTTGACGCTTTCAAGAGCCTTCTGGGCATAGCCATTGTCCTTGCCTATGCCGGCCATGACGCAGAATCCTTGGCTCTCGATATAGATCTGGCCATCCTCATTCTCATGGCTTCCCACCTTCTCTGAGTAGGCGTCATAGGCCCTGAGGAACCACTCTCCATCCCAGCCGTCCCTAAGGATGGCAGCTTCCATATTCTTGTAGGCTGCCTGGGCCTTCTGTGCAAGCTCCTTCTCTCCCAAGCGCTTGCATATCTCAATGTAGCTTGGGGCAACATAGCAGAACATGCCTGCTATCATGAGGCTCTCAGCCTTGCGGGTGTCGTTGTTCTCGGTGGTCTGGAAGCTTTCATCCGGGGTGCTTGAGAAGCAGTTGAGATTCAGGCAGTCGTTCCAGTCAGCCCTTCCAATGAGGGGCAGTCCGTGTGGGCCAAGGTTGCTTGTCACATGCTCAAAGCTGCGAACCAGATGGGCAAACAGGCTCTTGGCCTTGGAGGGGTCGCAGTCAAATGGAGTCTGCTCGCTGAGTATTGTCCAGTCTCCAGTCTCCTTGAGGTAGGCAACAGTGGCAAAGATGAGCCACAGAGGGTCGTCGTTGAAGCCCGATCCTATGTCGTTGTTTCCCTTCTTTGTAAGAGGCTGGTACTGATGGTAGGCAGATCCATCCTCGAACTGGGTGGCTGCTATGTCCAGTATCCTCTCTCGGGCAAGAGAGGGGATGATGTGCACAAAGCCCATCAGGTCCTGGGCAGAATCCCTGAAGCCCATTCCTCTTCCTATGCCGGACTCAAAGAAGCTGGCGCTTCTGCTGAAGTTGTAGGTCACCATGCACTGGTACTGGTTCCAGATGTTGACCATGGTGTCAAGCCCGCTTTCTGGGGTCTTGGCGCTGAAGTGCGACAGCTTCTCGCTGAAGAAAGCATCCAGCCTTCCCAGCTCCCTGTCAAACTTCTCGTCTGTGTCCAGAGCCTCGAAGAGCCTGTAGGCAGGGGCCTTGTTGATGACCGATGGGGCTATGAACTTCTCCTCGTCCTTGTTCTGGCAGTAGCCAAGGATGAAGATGAGGGAGGCTTTCTCGCCGGGCTTGAGAACCAGGTCGACCTGATGGGCGGCTATTGGGTTCCAGCCGGAGGCAATCGATCCTGACAGCTTGCCTGACAAGGGGCCCTGGGCTTCTGCAAAGCCGTTGTAGGGGCCCAGAAAGGCATCACGGTCTGTGTCAAAGCCATCGATAGGGCGGTTTACATAGTAGACGCTGTATCCGTTTCTTCTCTCTCGGTACTCTGTCTTGTGGTAAAGGGCCGAGCCTTCGACCTCGACCTCTCCTGTTGAGTAGCCTCTTTGGAAGTTGGTCATGTCCCCTAGCGCGTTGTAAAGGCACCACTCCACGAAGCTGAATACCTGGACCTTGCGAGTGGCTGAGGAGGTGTTGGTTATCACAAGCCTTGTGGCCTCGGCATCAAGGCCTCTTGGAACGAAGGCTGTCTGCTGGACCTCTATGCCGTCCCGCTTGGCAAGGAACTTGGCGTAGCCCATGCCAAACCGGCATTCCCACTTGTCAAAGGAGCCCTTGAGGGGGAGCCATGAGGGGTTGAATATGTCGCTTTCGGTCTTGATGTAGAAATAGCGTCCGCCTGTATCCTCTGGAACGTTGTTGTAGCGGCCCCTTGTCAGGCGCAGCAGCTTTGCATCCTTGTAGAAGCTGTAGCCGCCGCCATGATCGGAGTAGAGGCTGAAGAAATCCTCGGTTCCAAGGTAGTTTATCCAGGGCCATGGGGTGTCCGGCCTCTGAATCACGTATTCCCGCTTGTCATTGTCAAAAAAGCCATATCTCACTTTTTACGCTCTCCTATCATATTATTGAACTTCGCTTGCGCTCTTCTTGTCCTGGATGAATGACCTGTGCTTGATCCACTTGCCCTGCCTGTAGAATAAGTACCTGCTTACTGTCTCTGCGCTGTCTCCAAGAAGGAAGGCTAGCCAGATCATGTTCAAGGGGGCTTTCAGGGCAAAGGCAAGAAGGATGAATGGAAGCTGAACGGCATACTGGGCTATCACTGCGCTTAAAAGCACCGGGCGCAGCAGTCCGCTGCCGGAGAAGGCTGAGTACAGGCCGCAGGAAAGCGACGAGGCCATAAGGCAGAAGCCAAGAACCCGAATCAGGGTCATTGACTGGGAGTCCGGTGTGGTGCTGACAAAGACCTTCAGAATGAGATCAGGGAACACCAGCAGGAAGACTGCAAACACAGAGCACAGCAGAAAGCTGTAGATGGTGGTGCGCTTGACGGCCTTCACAGCCCTGTCCTCAAGGTCGGCACCTAGGCAATGGCCGATTATGATACCAGATCCTGTTCCCAGCCCAACCTGGGGCATGAGGCTGAAGTTGTAGATTCTCAGCCCAACGCCCAAGGTGGCTATGGCTCCTGTGCCATAGATGCCGATTATCTTGGTGATCGTGACTCCGAATATGTTTCTGAGAAGCATATTGAGCCCGCTAGGCGCGCCAATCATGAAGAGCTGCCTGTCAATTCTCCAGTCAAGGCGGAAAAGCATCCTTGGCCTTATCCTGATAGGGGCCTTGCCTGCAAGAAGAAGGATGAAGCCTACAATAAAGCTCAGTGCAATGGAGCCAACGGTTGCAATGGCGGCTCCATACATGCCCAGCCCCATGCCCTTGATGGCAGTGCCTGGAATGACGTCGAACATCAGAAGAGGGTCTCCGATGATGTTGGCCACGGCGCTGATCAGCAAAAGCCTCATAGGGGTCTTGGCATCTCCAGTGCATCTGAAGATGGTGTTGACGCTGTAGGAGGAAAAGAAAATCGGTATGAACAAGGCCCTAACTATTCCATACTCATAGCAGAGCCTCTGGACCTCAGGATCTGGGGTGAAGAAGGCAATAAGCGGCTTAAGGAATATGACAAGCAGGACTGTGGCGATTGAGGCCATTATGAACTTGAACAGAAGCGTCTGTTCAGCGGCAAGCTGGGTGCTTTTAAGGTCGCCGGCTCCATGGTACTGGCTTATCAGTGCCACAGAGGAGTTTCCAATGATCTCGTTGAATATCTCCACAACCCAGAATATGGTTGAAAAAAGCGTTACTGCAGCGACAGCCGACTGGCTGATGCGGCCTATCCAGAGCATGTCCACGATATCGTAGAGAGCCTGGAACATGAAGCCCATCATGGTAGGAAGGGAAAGACGGAAGATCTGTCTGTCCAGTGGGCTTGTGAGTATCTGGTCCTGTGATGAATCCATAGACAGATGGTAACACAACGGTAGTCAAAAAAACAAGCTGATGATATATTCTATAAACATATGCGCAAGGCTATTTTGATCATTTTTTCAGCTCTTCTTCTTCTCACCAGCTGCGCCACCTCGCGCTTCACTGATGAAGAGGCAAGAACTGTCCTGGTCCAGACATTCTCAAGCGTGGTTGAGTCAACCTACGCCAACATCAAGGACGACAGCCTTCCCAGCCAGGTCCTGCTTCCCATCAGCCTGGAGAGCCTTGTGGAAACCAGGTCCTCGATTCCAGGGCTCTCCAGCAGGCTTGCTGACTATGAAGCCTATGCCTCATCCATCATACCAATCGCATTTTCCGATCTTTCTGCGAAGATCCTGAGCCTTGCCGATGGCCTGGACCTATCCAGCCCTAGAGCCCTTGTGCTCTCATCCTCCTCATCGATGACGGAGCTGTTCAAGAAGACCTATTATGAGGACCTTCTCGAATGGGCAGGCGAGAACCTCAGGAGCCTTGGCCTTGAGAGCGCCTTCACTCCAGCTCTTGAGATCTACAACAACTACATAACGCTGAAGGCGGCAGCCTACTCAAGCTCTGCAGCGAAGATCGAGGTCGACATATGCCGAGACCTTGCCGATTCGTTTCTCCAGCTGTGTTTCTCTGAGCTGGCCAGCGAGGAGACCTTTGTCCGCACCACGCCGGCTGTGACCAACGATGCAGTGATGAGGAAGGTTTTCTCGCTCAAGCTAAGTTGAGATTGTCGCTGATTTGATTTATCATGCT
>Ga0172378_10006060_pt1 | contig 11293 bp, 10 predicted proteins | sample GrowelOW332metaG_FD_119755 | JGI IMG/M metagenome (GOLD analysis project Ga0172378, IMG submission 119755) | Groundwater microbial communities from an aquifer near a municipal landfill in Southern Ontario, Canada - Pumphouse #3_1 metaG | ecosystem: Environmental > Aquatic > Deep subsurface >... | reverse complement strand
TTTTGAAGTTGAGGCACTTGATGATATTAACCTTTCAATTAAAGAGAATAGAATAACGGGCATTATAGGGCATACGGGAAGCGGCAAATCAACACTTGTTCAGCTTTTCAATGGTCTTGCTAAGCCATCCTCAGGCAAAATTTTGCTTGATGGAAAAAATATATGGGAACATCCAAAAGAAATAGGCAAAATAAGATACAAAGTAGGACTTGTCATGCAGTATCCAGAATATCAACTTTTCGAGGAAACCGTATATAAAGATATTGCATATGCTCCAAAAAACATGGGGCAAACTCCTGAGGAAATTGAAAAATCCGTTATGCTTGCTGCAAGCTTTACAGGTGTTACAAAGGAAGAACTTGAAAAATCTCCTTTTGATTTATCCGGTGGTCAAAAGCGCCGTGTAGCAATCGCTGGGATAATCGCTATGAACCCAGAGGTTCTTATACTTGACGAACCTGCCGCAGGTCTTGATCCAAGAGGTCGTGACCTTGTTCTTGGAAGCATACGAGAATACAGCAAAAAGAGCAATGCTACTGTAATAATTGTCAGTCACAGTATGGAGGATATGGCAAAATATTGCGATGATATTATTGTAATGGCACATGCACATATAATAATGTCAGGAACAAAAGACGAAATCTTTTCAAAAGAAGAAGAGCTTATTAAAGCTGGTCTTGATGTTCCACAAATAACCAAACTTATGCGATTTATCCGAAGCCGTAATATTGATATACCTTATGGAATATACACGGTTGACAAAGCAAAAGAATTTTTATTGAATTACAAGAAACAGAACGGTTAGTAAAATGAAAAACATAGCTTTAGGGCAGTATTATCCTGCCAAATCACAAATACACAGTCTTGATCCGAGAATGAAAATTATTCTTGCTTTTCTTTATATAATCTGCTCGTTTCTATGTAAGAATATTTTAGCTTTTGCTCTCTTATTTATCTCTTCAATTTTGCTTGTTTTAATAAGCACTATACCACTAAAAACGGTTTTGAACGCTTTCAAGCCTATAATTTTAATCATGCTTTTCACAGCTTGTGTTAATATCTTTTTTACAACGGGCGATACGGTGCTTTTTGAATGGAAATTTATACACATATACACAGAGGGAATACTGCGCGCCATATTTATGGTTGTGCGTATCATAGCTTTGATTATGAGTACAAGCATTTTCATCTCATATACAACAACACCAATAATGCTTACTGACGGGTTAGAAAAACTTTTCAATCCTTTGAAAAAAATCAAATTACCCGTTCATGAGTTTGCGATGATGATGTCAATAGCACTTAGATTTATTCCAACGCTTGTTGATGAAACCGATAAGATAATGACTGCTCAAAAAGCAAGAGGAGCAGATTTTACAAACGGCTCTCTTATAAAGCGTGCAAAAGCATTGATACCAATACTTGTACCGCTTTTTGTATCTGCATTCAAGCGCGCCGACGAATTAGCAACAGCTATGGAGTGCCGTTGTTACCGTGGCGGAGAAGGACGTACAAAAATGACAGAGTTGCATTATACGCCGCATGATTTTGTCGCATTATCATTTATGTTTATTTTTGGTGCTGCACTTGTTCTGCTGAATATACTCAACTTTGGGTTTTCATTTTAATGTGTGAAAAGACATGAAGATATTTATAAAAATAACGTTTAACGGCAATAGTTATCGCGGTTATCAAGTTCAGAAAAATCAACCAACAATTCAAGAAGAATTAAACCGAGCCGCAAAAAAGCTGTTCGGATTTGATTGTGATATCACTGGTTGTAGCAGAACAGACAGTGGTGTTCACGCCCAAATGTTTTGTGCAACTATTTCAAAAGCAAATGAAAGTGGTATTAACTGTATAATACCAATAGAAAATGTCGCTATCGCATTGAATTCTTATCTCCCATCAAATATTGCTGTTTACGAGGCTTCATATATAAATGACGAGTTTCATGCTCGTCATGACGTAATAAGCAAAGAATATATATATAAAATATGGGCTTCACAGATAAGAAATCCTTTGCTTGATGGTTTGGTTTATAGCTACCCGGCAAACATAAATGATGAGGCTTTTGCAAATATGCAAATTGCAATAAAATATTTTGTCGGTGAATATGAATTTAAATCTTTTATGGCAAAAGGCTCAAAAATCATCAACACAAAAAGGCAAATTTATTATACAGATTTAAAAAGAGACAACAATCTTATTGAATTTAAAATTTGCGCAAATGGATTTTTGTATAATATGGTTAGAATAATTGTCGGGACTATTCTTTGGGTTGCCGAAGGTAAAATATCAGCCGACGCGATACCTGCTATAATAGCAAGCAAAGATAGAAAAAGTGCAGGAATGACGGCACCACCAGAAGGATTATATTTGAGCAAAGTAAACTATAACTGATTTCGGAGGAAAGATATGCGTATTTTAAATAACCTATTTGAAAAATTGCATAACAGAGTGCCTAAAAAATCAGTTCAAACTGTAAGCGGTTACTATACGCATGTGTCATATCTTTACTCGATAGTACGTACAGTGCTTTTTATGTTTTTAACCTTATTCCTTGCAATTGCAGTTATTACAAATGCAAAAGCTGATACACATGAAAATATTATTTATCTGTTCAAAGATTTTAATTTGTTGGTAACAAGCGATGGTAAGGATTCCGATGTCATGGATTATATTTCAGATACAAATATGAATTTTGCAGAATATAAAAGTGGATTGTGCGTTGTTGGAAACAATAATATCACGATATTTACTTCATCAGGCAGAAAAACTCTCCATGAAACAATTAATTATTCAGCACCACGTATTGAAGTTAGCACAAAATATCTGCTCGCATATGATTTGGGCGGAACAGAATTTTCTTTATATAATTCAACAGCTTGTCTTGATTTCGAAACACTTGATTATCCTATAAGTGGAGCTTATATTTCAGACTCTGGAATATATGCAATAATCACAAAGAATGCTGAATATCAAGGAGTTGTAAATATATATGACAACCGTTCTAATTTAATAGCAAAGTATGAAAAAAATAAATATATCTCTGATGTTGCAATTGACTCTCGGGGCGAGAAAATTGCAGTGGTAGCATTCACACAAAACGAAGGAACTTTTGACAGTGAACTGACAATTTATAATATTGGCAGCACTGATACTCTATCTGTAATTGAAAAAAATTCACTTGTGCTTCAATGTTCTATCAATAAAGACGAATATATTAATGTTGTTTTTAATAATATGTTTTGTAGCTATGATAAATCAGGGCAATTGAAAAACAAATATGAATACTCAAACAACGAACTTATTTATGCATCAACAAACAATATCGGAACAGTTTTGCAGATGCAAGACGAAAATTCAGAAAATTTAATAATTATGTTTGACACTAAAGGTAAAATAGTGTATAATAATAAAATAAATTATGAGATAAAAAATATTTATTTTAATGAAGATTATTTGTTTATTTCAAAAGACAAAATCATAGAAATTCATAATATAAAAAGTGAAATTGTAAAGACAGTGGAGGTTGATTATGATTTTGATACAATACTAATAAGAAGCAATACTGAATTTATATTATGTAACAGGTCACGAGCAATTAACTTTAATTGCAAATATTAAAGGAGGATATTTATGAACTGGTTAGCCGATATTGTTTTAGTTGTGGTAGCAGCTTTAATAATTTACAAATGTACAAAGATGGGGTTTTTTAAAGCAGTAACGAATTTTATAAAGCTCGGTGCGTCAATCATTTTAACCGCTTTGTTTGGCAAATACGTGTCTGATTTGCTTTATAATAAACTGTTTTATCCTAAAGTATATGATTGGGTTTCAGGCGAAGTGAATTCTTTGGCTGAAAATGCAAACAATAAAATATCTGATATGTTGACAGATGTACCAGAAAAATTTCAAAAACTTCTTGACACTTGTGGCGTCAGCCTCGACAAACTCAAAGCAACATATATAGGGTCTGATGACACCGCAGAGGCAATTAACGGGATGTCAAGTGACATTGCAAGTCCTTTTGCAAGATTATTATCAAACGTTGTCGGTTATTTGCTTTTATTTATTGCAATTATTATTACTCTAACAATTGTTTGTTATTTCTTAAATAAACTTATTACAAAGCTTCCTGTAATAAAATGCTGTAATAGTGCGCTTGGTTTTGTTTTTGGAATTGCTTGTGCATTTTTGGCTATGTGTATTTGTGCTTACATACTCACAGCCGCCTTTGGATTTTTCAAGACAAACTCACAGACAATTGCAGATAAATCTATAATATACCAAGTGTTTTACAAAATTGATTTGTTAAACATCTTGAAAATAAAATAGGATAAAATAATTTACAATTAAAAAAGGATAAATTATGAAGTTAAAAAATATACCAAACATCTTGTCTTGCATCAGAATATTATTGGTTTTTGTATTCGTGTTTGTCTTCTTTTCCAGTATTAAGAACAACTATTTATGGTCCGCAATAATCTTTTTTGTTGCAGGAATTACTGATGTAATAGACGGATTTTTAGCCAGACGCTTCAATTGGATATCAAACCTCGGCAAACTTCTTGATCCGCTAGCAGATAAACTTATGCAATGCACCGTTTTAGTTTGCTTGTTGATTGTAAAATTGTTGCCGTGGTGGCTTATTGTACCTTTTATTTTAAAAGAAGTTTTTATATTTGTCGGCGGTTTATTAATGTTTAGTCGCCGCAGTGTTGTAGTATCAAGCAATAAAGTAGGTAAACTTGCGGCATGCTTGTTTTATGGAGTGATAATTCTTATCATTCTTAAAGGCAAAGCTGCTCTACTTTCTAATATAGTGTTTTTTATAGCTTTTGTGGTTACTATCATCGCCATGATTGTTTATATTTATCATTATGCAAAACAAGCGGCTGTTATAAAGAATGAACGGCTTAAAATTGAAGAAAATGAAAATAATAAAAACGATGAGATAACAAAAGTCGAAAGTTAATTTGCAAGGAAAGGAAAAACATTTAAATTTATGTTAATGTGTTCAAGATGTCATAAAAGAGTTGCTGCTGTTTTTATAACAAAAATAGAAAACGGTGAAAAGAAGAACGAGGGAATTTGCTTAAAATGTGCAAAAGAACTCGGTCTGCCTATAAATAATATGCTTGGAGACTTTGCTGATAAAATGGGGATTACTCCCGATCAGCTTGAAAACATGCAAGAGAGCTTCGATGAAATGATGGAAAATCAAAATTCTGGAGAAAATCTTCCTTCAGATAATGATGATAATGAAGATGGCGGAGCACCTGCAATTGATTTTACTGCGATTTTTCGTGAAAACGGTTTGACACCCGATAGTAACGGCGAAACAAGCAATAATAATGTTCCTGAAATAGGAAATATACCAAGCAAAAAAAAGGACTCAAAAGAAAAAGAAAAAAAAGAAAAAAAATATAAATTTCTCGATACTTACTGCCGTAATCTTACAAAATATGCGGCAGAGGGAAAACTTGATAAAATTATTGGGCGCGAAAGGGAACTGAATAGAGTTATTCAGATTCTTTGCAGACGTCAGAAAAACAACCCCTGTCTTATCGGCGAACCCGGAGTGGGTAAAACTGCTATTGCCGAGGCGCTCGCACAAAAAATTGCCACAGGCGATGTGCCTTATAAGCTCATTAACAAAGAGATATATCTTGTTGACCTTACCGCTCTAGTTGCAGGTACGCAATTTAGAGGTCAGTTTGAGTCGCGAATTCTCGGCCTTTTGAATGAAGTCAGAGAAGCTGGCAACATTATACTTGTTATCGATGAAGTTCATAACATTGTTGGAACAGGAGATTCTGAGGGCAGTATCAGTGCCGCTAATATACTCAAGCCTGCACTGTCACGTGGCGAGGTTCAGGTTATCGGTGCAACAACGCTCAATGAATACAGAAAATATATTGAAAAGGACAGCGCGCTTGAGCGCCGTTTCCAGCCAGTAACAGTTAACGAGCCTTCAATTGAAGACACTGTTAAAATGCTTAAAGGAATAAAACATTATTACGAAGAATTCCATAATATCAAAATTCCAGAGGCACTACTTTACCGTGCTGTTGTGCTTTCAGAAAGATATATTACTGACCGTTATCTTCCAGATAAGGCGATAGACCTTCTTGACGAAGCCGCATCAAGCCTTTCACTGAATAGCTCCGTGCTTAACGAAGCTCAGGAAATTCGTGATAAGTTGATAAATTTAAAAAATAGACGCACAGATATTGAAGCTGATAATACCACAGAAGAAAAGCAACAGCAAGCTAATTATGAGAATTTAGCAATTATTAAATCTGAAGAAATAAAGCTTTCTCAAAGATTAAAAGTTCTTGAACCAGCCTGTGAAACTGTAGAACTTACAGCTGAGGACCTTGCTGATGTTATTGAAATATGGACAGGCGTTCCTGCAACAACCATAAAAGCCAATGAATTTGAACGCATTGACCATCTTGAGGAAAGACTTAAACAGCATATAATTGGTCAAGATAGAGCGGTTGAAGCCATCACAAGAGCAATAAAACGTAATAGAGCGGGAATTTCATATAAACGTAAGCCTGTGTCATTTATATTCTGCGGACCGACAGGTGTCGGTAAAACAGAGCTTGTAAAAACGTTGGCAAACGATCTTTTCAATTCTCCCGAAACACTTATTAGACTTGATATGTCCGAGTATATGGAAAAGCATTCTGTGTCAAAAATAATTGGTTCGCCTCCTGGATATGTTGGATATGACGAGGCAGGGCAGTTAACAGAAAAAATCCGCCGCAGACCTTATTCTATAATTTTGTTTGATGAGATTGAAAAAGCTCATCCGGATGTTTTAAATGTTCTACTTCAAATACTTGATGACGGCAGAATAACAGATTCGCATGGTAAAACCGTAAACTTTGAGAATACAGTAATTGTTATGACTACTAATGCAGGTTCAGATAATTCGGCGAATGAAGCAGGTTTCTCTGCCAGTGATATAACATCATCAATCAACAAATCTGAGAAGGCACTTGCAACCTTCCTTCGTCCAGAATTTTTAAACCGTGTTGATGAAGTAATAACCTTCCGTTCTCTCAATGAAGAAGATTTTACAAAAATTGCTGTTATAATGCTTAATGAACTTAAAACCACTTTGCATGAAAAAGGAATAGAACTAACTTATACAGATACTCTTTCAGCTTATATTGCCAAGAAGTCTTATTCACATAAATTCGGCGCAAGAAATATGCGTAGATACATTCAGACACACCTTGAAGATAAGCTTGCTGAAATTATAGTTTCTGATTACAAGCATAAAAAGACCAATATGCACGTTGATGTAAAAGACAATGTAATTGTAATTGAATAATAAAAAGAGCTTACCAATTTTTGGTAAGCTCAATTCAATACTTGAAAATTCGCTTTATTGCAAAGAATTTAATTGATTATGCCTTGCATATACTATAATACTGATTTATGTAAGGAGAAATGATAATATGAGAAGATGCAGTACAGAAGATTTGAGAGAAAAACAAGTTATCAATTTATGTGATGGGAGTTGTCTCGGTTGCCCAACTGACTTTGAATTCGATATTTGTGACGGAAGAGTACTTTCGCTGATAATAGCTCAGGACGGAGGAATTTTCGGATTTTCAAAATGCGACAACATTGTTATACCATGGTGTAAAATTGAATGCTTTGGTGAAGATACTATTCTTGTAAAGATACTTCCCGATGAATTCAACGGATGTATCTGTTGTAGGGAAAAGCATAAGAAAAAAGGAAAAGTAAAGTTTTAATTTTGTAAAATAATTGTTAATAATTAATTAAATAGTTGCATTATATGTAAAGATATGTTATAATACATGAGATTGCGAAATCATCGCAAAATCAAAAAAATACACACACATCGCACATATATAAAATTGGTGGTGCAGGGTATCTGCATTAGGTTTTATAATAGCGTATGTGGTGGAAAAAACCGAAGGAGGACATTTTAAATGTCAATCATCTCAATTAAACAACTGCTTGAAGCAGGCGTCCATTTTGGACATCACACAAGAAGATGGAACCCTAAAATGGCTGAGTACATCTTCACTGAAAGAAACGGTATCTACATTATCGACCTTCAGAAAACAGCTAAAAAGTTTGACGAGGCGTATATGTTTGTCCGTGATCTCGCTGCACAGGGTGGCACACTTCTCTTTGTTGGTACAAAGAAACAGGCTGCCGATGCTATCAAAGAAGAGGCTATACGTTGCGGTATGTTCTATGTAAACGTTCGTTGGCCCGGTGGTATGATGACAAACTTCAAAACAATCAAAAAGTCAATTGCACGTCTTAACAGCCTTATTAAAATGCAGGAAGACGGCACATTTGATCTTCTCCCTAAAAAAGAAGTTGCAGCTAAATTAAAAGAAATTTTTGATCTTGAAAAGAACCTCGGTGGTATCAAGACAATGGAAACACTTCCTTCAGCTATATTTATAGTTGACCCTAAAAAGGAAACAAATGCTGTACGTGAAGCAAAGAAACTCGGTATTCCAGTTATTGCGATTGTTGATACAAACTGCGACCCTGACGATGCTGATTATATTATCCCAGGCAATGATGACGCTATTCGTGCTATCAGACTCATTTCATCTACACTCGCTGATGCTGTTATCGAAAGCAAACAGGGTGAACAGCTGACAGAAGAAAAAACTGAAGCTGAAGCTGGAACTGTAGCTGAAAGCACAGAAACAGTTGAAGTAAAAGCAGAAATTGCAGAATAATTAAAGTAAAGGTGGAATAAAAAATGGCAACGATTACAGCAAAAGATGTTGCGGCACTTCGTGCTAAAACAGGTATTGGAATGATGGAGTGCAAAAAAGCTCTTGTTGAAGCTGAAGGCGATATGGATGCAGCTATTAAAGTTCTCCGTGAAAGAGGACTTGCAGTTGCAGCAAAAAAAGCTGACAGAATTGCGGCAGACGGTATTGTCGATATCATGACAGAGGGCAGTATTACAGCAATGGTTGAGGTTAACTCCGAAACAGACTTTGTTGCAAAGAATGAATCATTCAGAGAATTTGTTTCAAATATTCTTAAAACAATTCTTAAAAATAAACCCGTCACACTCGATGAACTTTTGACTGCAAAGTATCTTGATACAAACGAAACGCTTGAAGCTAAACTCAAGGAAATGATTTTTACAATTGGTGAAAAAATCAGTATTCGTCGTTTTGTTATTGTTGATGGTTTGACAAGCACATATATTCATGGTAAAGGCGCAATAGGCGTTATTGTTTCTTTTGAAACAAGTCCTGCAATTGCAGCAAAAGAAGAATTTGCTGAATTTGCTAAAAATATTGCTCTTCAGGCTGCAGCTTACAGTGTTTCTTATCTCAATAAGGAAGCTGTTCCCGCATCTGTTCTTAACGAAGAAAAGGCAATTCTTGTTGCTCAGATCAAAAACGATCCAGCAATGGCTTCAAAGCCAGCCAACATTATTGAAAAAATGGTTGTTGGTCGTCTTGGTAAATTCTATGATAACAACTGCGTTCTCGAGCAGTCATATATTAAAGATGAAGATCTGAAAGTATCAAAGTATGTTGAGAACACAGCAAAAGCTCTTGGCGGACCAATCAAAGTTACAAGCTTTGTCCGTTATGAAAAGGGCGAGGGCATTCAGAAGAGAGAAGAAGACTTCGCTGCTGAAATTGCAAAACTCACTAATAGATAATATTCTTTAAAACTAAAAGCTGCCGCAAAATTTGCGGCAGCTTTTTAATATTTAGCTGATGAATATAATTATATTATATCATTCCATCTCTGTTTGTTGCAAGACGACAGGGACGGGATGCCGATGACACCATCCTCTACAAATAAGTTGGTGTGGAATACTTAGAAACTAAGAAATGAATCAAACTCAAGCCCTTTCCCAGCGGGAAAGGTGGTACGGATTTGTCCTTGACGGATGAAGGAGACAGCCCTTGTACAATTCAAAAAAAATGCTCCCCTCATATACCGCAAGCGGCAAATGAGGGGGATTGTTATATTATTGAGTAGGCATTAATTATCTTTGCTTGAAATTTCATCTGCTTTATTTTTATTTTGATTTTCTTTTTGATATGGAGCTATCATATATTTTTCAATTACAGGATATGCAGCATATGTGGTCATAAATGACGCAAAAGCAAGAAAATACAGGAACGGCAATATCAACGGAACAACAATGCCAAGAGGTGCCAATATCACATATAGAAAGATATTAATTACAGCCAATATTATAATTCCAATAGCAGCCATAAGATTTCTCTTGACACCGAGCATGGTAAATATAAATGCGTTCTTTATTATTTTGCGTATTTTCAAATTAAAGGTTATTGAAAGCAAATATATATAAAATCGCATAAACAGATATATTATACATATTGCAAATATAGCAAAATACATTACATTCATTAATAAGCTTTGCGTAGCTGTATAGAAGAAAAGATAATCAACCACAAGAACACCTATTATTAGACAGTCAACCAAGCCGAGTAAGAATCCTTGTTTGAAATTCTTTTTTATTCCGTAAAAGAAATCTGAAATAACAAAAACAGATTCACCTCTTATTAATCCACGCATAACATATGCAGCGCCGACATTCTGCCAACCAAATGTAAGAACAAGAAATGCAAAAAGACCAATGATAACATATACTATTGGCGTGTTGAACGCAGGTACATTAAACTGTATACCGTGAATTGCCAGAAGCAAAGTGTTGACAGGAGAACCACCTGAGAATATATGCACACCGTAAAGCGGCGCAAATAAAGGATCAGTTTGGGTTGCCATGGTTGGACCTGTAAAGTATAAGTAAAACGCAACAATTATCGGAATAATTTGAAATATCATAATCAAATTGAGACTTAAAAGCTTTGACATTTTACGCCACCAAAGCTTAAAGAAAAATTTTAGATTAGGCGTTCTATCCTCAATTTCATTAACACCCTTACCATCACGGTTAAAATCAAACAACAAAAAGCCTCTTTTATCTTTTTTCATCAGTTCTTTTCTTATCGGAAAAATCCCGATAACTTCCTTTCAAAAATTATAATTGTATGTAAGCACCAATGGCACAATAAGCTGTATTTACAAGCACAATAAAGCCAAACATTATCACAAACACAAGAATGTATTTATATATTACAGGCGATCTTATTATAGCGCTTTTTCTGCCACGTAGTTTACGGAATTCATAGCCAAATATATTGGCACGCGCTGATAAATAAACAATAACTGCACCAATCAATAACTTTGAGACAATAAAGATAACAAA
>Ga0172378_10006059_pt1 | contig 11295 bp, 6 predicted proteins | sample GrowelOW332metaG_FD_119755 | JGI IMG/M metagenome (GOLD analysis project Ga0172378, IMG submission 119755) | Groundwater microbial communities from an aquifer near a municipal landfill in Southern Ontario, Canada - Pumphouse #3_1 metaG | ecosystem: Environmental > Aquatic > Deep subsurface >... | reverse complement strand
CGCTTCGGCCGGAGTTCCTCGCGGCCTTGTCGACCGGAGTGACGCCAATGATAGCTTTTTCTCCCCGATCGTCAAGGGGTCCTTCCAAAAAAATTTGCTTTTTTTACTTCCTTTAAGCTTACAGTAATTAAAAACGATTCACTTTGATTAAACAAAAGCGTTACCAACAATTTAAGAACATTTAAAAAACACTTTTCAGGGGGTCTGCGATTAAAAAGCACCTCCACCTATAGATGTTGCAATAATAGATCTCTCATTTTTGATGAACTTTTATCCCCGTTTTCCAAATTTTCTCGCTTCATTTGATTCCAATACATATCGAAAAAAGATACCCCCCGCCCCGACATAGGGATTCTTTATGTGCAGGCGTAGCCCTTGGATACTAGCACCTATCACTTTATGTAGGTCGATCTGCCACTTGTATGAGGCCCTTACCGGCACACTCGTGAACGGGCTCCATTTTCCTGAGCATCGCCAGCGGCTCTCCATACTTATCTTCCTTCAATTGATCCTGGATGTAGGCCGCATTCTTGCCCGCCATGTCGACATAGTAACCCCGGCACCAGAATCCCCTGTACCGATATTTATATTGTAGCTTCGGACTCGCCGGTGCTTTTGAATGCATACAAGGCTCCGCACATTGCAGAGCCTGAATGAACGCCCCGCAGCAAGCGGCGGAGACTTGAATTCTAGACATTAAAAATTATGAGCACTCTTTATTTTTGTCAAAAGTAACCTTACTTTATTCATAAACACCGGATCCACGTCGAACGCCCCAAACATTTTCAACCGATTTCCGGGCAACGACCTTACCCGCCAACTTCACCTTCACATCCAAATGGGAAATGTAAGCGCCTGTGCCGACCAAACGACCGGAATCACTCCGCATATTCCAAGCGAGGAAGAGATTGCCTTTATTTACAGAGCAATCGCCTCCGAAAACAGCATCGGAGCATGCAATAGCCCCCTTGGAAGAGTTCACATACTGCCCCAAGTTTGTAAAATAGTATGTTTCATAATAAATAACCGCATCATCGGCAGTCAACAGCGGAAGCGAATCCCCGCGGGCAGTATTTTCATTAGCAAGCAACTCTGCCAAATCAAAATCAACCAATTGTCCGTGAGTTCCCGTTTGAAGAGAAGCCTGTTCAACAGATTCATCTTTACTTACGAAAGTAACAGTTACTGCAGAAGATGTTTCTGCTGGCGCGGTCTCCGTCGTAACCGTAATTAAAGTTGTCGATGTAACCTGAACCTGTTCTTCACCTACTATGCGTACCCATGGATTGTTCACATGAGGCACATTATAGTTCAAATCAAATGCGGTACCTGGAACAAAACGGATACTATCACCCACTTCAGGAACAGCACTTGCCAAAAGATGGAAATACAAATCATACTGGTACGGCTTATTACGTACAACATAACTAGGTACCATTACAGATCCGTTCAAAATTCCCGTGCGCCAGAACCGATATTCAAAAGCATTTGCCAGCGCAACTACTTGAGAATCATTCAAGGCTTCGCTTACCACAAGAGAAAGTATCGAAATATCATCCTTCGAAGAAACTGTTGCAGAAAGTATGACCGGACCGATTTTATCCGCAATCTGACCATCTATTTTAAATGGAGACTTTGCATAAGTAAAATATGCTGAAGCAGCTCCCGAATAAGTTGTGTTTTGAAGTCCTGTGAATACTGAACTGATAAAGCCCGTAGCCGAGGTCACGACGACCGTAGCCGTGTCTATTTTTGCAAAAGAATACTCTTTGTGAACAGTAGAATCCCCAAAAATCCAATGCAAGGAATCCAAAGCGTCATCGCCAGAAATAGCTCGAGAGAAAGTGAAATATACACTATCTGGAATACCATCACCAGTACGGTCAAACATACCGGCAGCCTGCATTGTCGGAACCGGAGGAGCCGCCAAATTTATATTAGGCCATACAAGAACATTATTGAAAGAGGCCCCGGAAACAGAGAACGACCCTCCAACGACAGCTGACGTTCCCATTACATAGAATTGGGCATGACCAGACTGCAGCATCACAGACGTGACTTGATTTCCATTTTGATCAATAAAAATTAATGCGGGGTCGGAACTTGTCAAATAAAGTTCCGAAGAAAGGCTATCATACGTAAGCGCCACATAGACAGGATAGGCGACATTAGCCCATTCACCGAGCACAGTTGTGTCGGCTAGAATCCTATTCCACTTAGAATCGGTAAAGATAAGCGAAGGAGCATCATACTCCGGTACAATGAAAGTAACCTCATCCGTAAGTGAAGGATCGTCTTGCAAAGAGAACGTCAAGGTATATTTACCGGGAGAAAGAGTATGGAGGGCAAGGATTGTTGCCGTATCAATGCTGAAACTCGACATATTCGCGTTAATTTTGATACCGCCATACCAAATTCCCGCAGTATCAAGATCTACACCGTCAGATGGCAGGCTTCCGCCTGAAAGGATAAAGGAAGACGGAGCAAGCATAGTGGTATCTGTAGTGGAATAATCACAGCTGAGCCCTTGCGTGCTAACACGCTGCCAGATCGTATATTCCTTAACGCCTGTCCCTGCAGTCGTCGTAAAATAGGAACGCTCCGTTTTCAAATCCATAGAAGTCCTCATACGGAAATTGCTCTCTGTTTGCTTGCGTTCCGCATAGAACATATCAAAAGAATAAGTATTGCCGGGAATCAAGCGATTCCCCGTAGTCTCGCCGATTGTATCCAAATTCACTGCTCCCGGCTGCTGATCATGAACACCCCCGATATCGACAGCCAAGCGATTATCAATAAATACCCACACATCGTCATCGCCATAAAAATCAAAATACTGGCCTTCGACGTAAACGAATTGCGCATGAACTTTCATCGTGAATCCAAAATTATGGTATCCGCCAGAGCCCGAGAGATAATCATAATGCGGGTTGGAAATTGTACCATCGGAGTCCAAATATTTGAAATCATCCAGCAAGAAAGCACCTCCAGCACTGCCGCTTGTCGTAGAACCGGTCTTATTCATCTGGCTGAGCCACATACCGGTGGAATCTTCCAAAATCATCGTGATGTCCCGGCAGGTTGCGTTTGTATACTGGGCATTATTTTGAACAGCGAGCGTTTCCGGCAAAAACCACTTATTTATATAAGCGGACTTTTTACAATTTAACGGAAAATTCTCATCATTCCTGACAGGCAGTCCATTCGCCCCCAAATCATATTTGACCATCCCCCGGACAACCCCGCTACAACTGCCCTCATTATCTATTTTTCCAAAATCAGTATTGACTCCTGTATCATATTTTTCCCTATCGGATTCCGAGGATCCCGATCCATCCAGCCAATCATAAAGAGTTACGGCAAGCGAACGGGATGGGCAATCGCCGAGAGCTTTAGGATAGGAAGAAAAGAGCTCTGGCAATCCACTTACTGTCTTCGAATTGATCCAAACAATATCCGAAATCGTCCAAATACTATCCAAAGCAATTTGGAGGCCTGCGGAAAGTCCTGAAGCAGTATACACCGCGGCCCCTACCGTTTGAACAAAGATAACATCATCGACATCGGAAGAAATCTCAGCGGCATACCACCCGCAAGTATCAGGAACGGCAGTCATTTTCGTCGTATCGTTTCCCACAACAATACTCGGAGTTGTATTTGTCCATGGGTTTAAAAATCGAACCTTTTTTTTGCCAAAATTAAAAACGGAAGAGGAGCTGCCGATCAACCCCGCCGAAGAACTCGATAAACTTCCTGGAGAAGTTTCGCCAATGATAGAAATAGAACCATCCTCCAAAACACGAATCCAAACTTCACCTTCCGAATAAGAAGACAACGTAGATAGTTGGGATTCTTCTGAAACATGAGTCCCGTTCGAAGTCTCTATTGTGAACGTACGACTCGAAATTACACTAATCGGGTTTTCATACGATCCTGTAAACCACCCATCGGAGCCGTACGATAAAGTAAGGCTGACGGGTTCTCCGCCCGGCATAGAGGCCGATACAGAAAAGACTAGATCATCAGTTCCATTATTCCATAAATTCGGTACTTGGACATGTATTGTCGTACTGGCGCATATAAAAGACGCCGCAACGAGCAAGAAGCCCGCTAAAGCTTGAAAACGTAACCTCATCCCGCGTTTCTCCTCTAAAAGGCAACCACGCCTTGACACCCGACGTTAAAATAAACACTTTCAGGAAAAAGTAGCCGAAAAATTTTCTTATTTACAAACAGTTCTTTTTTAATGAAATTTGGAAGATTCAATGCTTTCACAATTTACAATTAATGTTGAACAAGACAATTCCTCCATCTAACGACCCAAACTTTTTCGATGTTCTTGCGGGAAATGACCTTGTCGCGAGTCCATGCCTTAATCTCCAAATTGGCTCGCTATATCCGCACTAGTGCCCCAATGCGACCTTCATTGCTACGCATATTTTCACGAAAGAAAAAGGCTTCCCGGACAGCCCGGGCAATCCCATCGAAAATAGAATCGGAACCGGCGACGACACCTTTGAAGAAATTGACAAAGCCACTTGGAGATGTACAATAGAACACTTCATACACTACTGTCCAAAATAAAATTCAAAATTTTGGATGTGAGAAAGCTTGTTTTTGAGCAGAAAAAATCCCCGGACCAAACAGGGTTCAGGGCAGCATCTGCCCCTTCGAGATCCCTCCCACCCTTTATTAAAAGGCCAACACATTTGAATTTATGGTCATCCAAACTATGCTGTTTCGCCACCAATAACGTATTCGTCCACAGGAATCGAGTGCTATTGTCTCATTTGGGGATATTTTGAAGAGATGGAATAACCGTAAATTATTTCGGATAGTATAATACAGATAGAGGGTTATTTTGAATTTGAACCAGAATATGGAAAATTTAAGCTGATTTTGACGTTTCATTCACGAAAACCAATTGCTTTGAACAGTTGTGCACTTCATAATAAATAAAGATGTCGGTAACCGTAAATTTCGGCAAAGAATCCCTGCGAGCTTTATTCTCTTTGGCAAGGAAAGTCCCCCATATTGCAATCAATAACCTGCGCGAGATACCCAGCATTTAAGGAAGAAAATCCGCATTCGCTCCAGTTTCCAAAAGAATCTATTTCCTAACTCGAATGCCTTCCGGGAAAACCGTTTTGGATGTAATCGTTACAATTCATTGTAAAGCCGGAGAAAGCAGCCTTTTGATTGGCAACGCAAACCCATTTCGTATAAACTAAAATTTTGCCATATTGAATATTCTAGAACATCAAAAAAAGACCCCGCCAAAGCAGGGCCTTCTTAAGAAAACGGAATCCGTCCGGATTAAGAACCTTTCTTCATAATCTGTTTGAGCATGGAGTTCATCTTGCCGACCTGTACAGGAGCAGCCTTCTGCTGAGCTGGTTTGCCCTTACCGGCAAGTTTAGCTTTGAGATCTGCGAGGGTTGCATGCGGATTGATGCCTTCGTGACGCGGTCTGTTGCCGCGGAATCCATGCGGCCCCTTCGGCGCATTGTTGCCAGCACCAGCAACGCCGTCAGTCGCTTCTTTTTTCATCGAAAGACTGATGCGTTTTTGACCGGCATCCACCCCGAGCACGCGAACTTTGACCACATCGCCCACAGTGAGCACCGTCTTTGCATCTTCAACGAACTTGTCGCTGATTTCAGAGACGTGTACAAGGCCATCCTGATGAACACCGATATCGACAAAAGCGCCAAAATTCGCGACGTTCGTAACAACGCCTTCCATCCAACTGCCAGTAACAAGGTCATTGATGCTTTGAATTTTGTCGTCGAATTTTGCATAGCGGAATTCTTTGCGCGGATCGCGGGAAGGTTTCTCCAGTTCAGAAAAGATGTCTTCCAACGTATGCTTACCGACTGTGTCCGAAAGGAATTCGCCCGGAGAAAGCGACTTGATGGCAGACGCATTGCCTACCAAATCCTTGACCGCAACGCCCGCTTTTTCCGCCATTTTTTCAACAAGGGTATAATTTTCCGGATGGACGGCACTGCAATCAAGCGGATTTTCTGCACCCGGAATCCGGAGGAAGCCCGCTGCCTGTTCGAACGCCTTCGGGCCAAAGCCCTTCACATTCAAAACATCTTGACGGCTCTTGAAAGATCCTTTTGCATCGCGGTGTTTGACCACGCTTTCGGAAAGAGTTTTAGAGACGCCAGCAACGTATGCGAGAAGGGCCGAACTTGCACTGTTAAGGTCAACACCAACCATATTCACGCAACTTTCAACAACTTCATCCAAGCGCTTCTTGAGTTCGCGCTGGTTCACATCGTGCTGATACTGACCGACACCAATGGACTGCGGTTCTACCTTCACCAATTCGGCAAGCGGATCCTGCAAACGACGCCCGATGGAAATTGCGCCACGGGTAGTGACATCTTCATTTGGGAATTCTTCAATGGCAATCATACTTGCGGAATACACAGAAGCTCCCGCCTCACTTACAATGACACGAGCCGGCTTGGTCTTGAATTTGTGTGAAATGGAAGCAACAAAGGCGTCCGTTTCGCGGCTAGCCGTGCCGTTGCCGATGGCGATCAAGTCTATCTTGTACTTTTCAACGAGCTCTGCCAAATACACTGCCGCTTCTGCGGTCTTCTTTTGCGGTTCGTGCGGGAAAATAACGCCGTGGTCGATGAACTTTCCGTTGGCATCGAGAACCGCGACCTTACAACCCGTGCGGAATCCCGGATCTAGGGCGAGAACGGCCTTATGACCTGCTGGAGGCGCGAGAAGAACGTCTTGAAGATTCTTGCTGAATACCTTGAAAGCTTCCTCTTCCGCGCTGTCCTTAAGAGTCAAGCGCACTTCGCTTTCCATACTCGTCTTGAGAAGACGATCCCAAGCATCCTTGCACATCTCTTGAAGATAAGATTTCCAGATGCCTTCGTTCTTGATAACCTGGGTCTGCAAATAAGAAACGAGTTCATCGTCCGGCATTTCCATCGAGAGACGGAGAACCTTTTCCTTTTCGCCACGACGGAGAGCAAGCATGCGATGGCTAGGGATTTTTGACACCGGTTCTTGAAAGTCGTAGTAATTCTTGAATTTGGTTTCCTGCTTTTCAAATTCCTTGCGGACCTTGGAAACCATAATGCCCTTCTTTTCGACCTGAGAACGGAGGTATTGGCGGAAAGTAGCATTGTCGGCAAGCTCTTCAGCGAGGATATCGCAAGCACCGGCAATGGCGGCCTTCGGATCAGCAAGCCCTTTCTCTTCGGAAAGATAGATGCGGCCAATTTCTTCTGCCGTATTGGAAGTTTCTTCCTGGGCAATAATCGTCCGGGCAAGCGGTTCCAGTCCAAGTTCCTTGGCAATCGTTGCACGGGTGCGCTTTTTGGGCTTGTACGGAGCATACAAGTCTTCGAGAAGCGTCTTATCCTTGCAAGATTCAATAGTCGCCTTGAGTTCGGGCGTAAGCTTGCCCTGTTCTTCAATGCTCTTTAGGATCGTAGCCTTGCGTTCTTCAATTTCTTGCAGATATTCACGGCGGTGCTGGATATCGCGAAGTTCGATTTCATTTAGTGTGCCAGTCTGATCCTTGCGATAGCGGGCAATGAACGGAACAGTTCCGCCCTGATCCATCAGTTCAAGAGCCTTGGCAACACGCCATTCTTCGAGTTTCAGTTCTTCGGAGATGACTTGAGAAAAATTCATATTCAAAACTTCCTGAAGACGTTTTCACATCTTGAATGAAGGTTTAACCATACGGGTACACCCCGCATCGGCGCCAAAATTTAATAAAAATCATAAGCAGAGCCCCCAAAAAAAAATTTACTCACAAAAAGAGAGGTCGTTCAAGGATAAAACGGGAAAAATAATGGCAAAACAAAAGTCATTATAATCCCCATACATAATTGGAGGGGACCTCCGATTTTGAGATAATCCATAAACACATATCGACCCGCATTCATCACCAGCGCATTGGGTGGCGTAGAAAAGGGCGAAATAAAACAACAACTTGCAGAAATGGAAACCGCAAAAAGGAAGGGATAAGGACTCACCCCAAGGCCTAAGGCCGCACTCATACCAATTGGTGCAAGAAGAACCGCCGTCGCCGTATTGCTGATGAAAACAGTTACTATCGATGTAGTAAAATAGATGCCCGCAAGAAGCGCATAGGGACCGAACTGTCCAAGGTTTGCGACAAGGCTCTTTGCTATAATCCCCGAGACTCCCGTTTTTTCAAGAGCCGTGGACATCGGGAGCATTGCTGCAATAAGAACGACACTTTCCCAATTGATCGTCTTATAGGCATCTTCCACACTCCGGAAGCACCCGCAGAGAACCATTAACAAAGCAGCAAGGAGAACCGCGGCAACCGGTGGAACCAAATTTGTCACCATCAAGACGACCATCAAAAGAAGAATAGCCGCAGCAACCGGCATTTTATGGTCTAGAGGGACCTTTTCCGCTTCTTCAAGAGGCTGCCCAAGCACAATCCAATCCGTGTTGGATTCAGAAAGCTTGCGAATTTTTTCCCACGTTCCCTGAACAAGAAGAATATCGCGAGGATTCAAAGAAACATCTTTCAAATTGCGGAGAATATATTCCCCCTTGCGCTGTATCCCCAAAAGATTTACCCCATACTGAGCGCGAAAATTCGTATCAAGCACGGAATGTCCGATGAGGGAAGAATCCGCCATCAGGAGAATTTCCGCAATACCGATCTGCCGGAATTGCAAAGTATCCGAATCCTCACCCTCTCCATTTTCCAAGATATACGCTCTATTTTCTTCTGCAAATTTTTTTACGTTATCCGCATCGCCCAAAAGGTGCAGCACACCTCCCGCAAAAGCCTCGCTTTGAGGCCCTGGCATTTCCTGTCTGTCTTCCTTAAAGAATACTTTGGACCGGCGGGAATCGCGGCGAAGCTCTATCACGCTCAAATTGTATTTTGAAGGGATCTGCAATTCCGCAAGTTTTTTACCAATCAGCGGAGAACCATCTAGAATTTTCACACGGGTCACATTGCGGGAAAGCTGATATTCATCAGCAAGATCTCTCAAAGACTTGCCACGTTGAGAATTCTCTTTTTCCAAGGAAGACCTACGGCTCAAAATTTTGGATACGGGAAGAAGGGAGAGAAGTACAATACCAAAAACAACAAGTCCGATGGGAGTAAAGGAGAACAATTTGAGACTCGGATACCCCGCTTTTATTAATGCATCGTTAATGACCATATTCGGCGGCGTTCCTATCAAAGTAAGCATGCCTCCGATGCTACAGGCAAAAGCCATTGGAATCAAAAAACGCTTCGGGCCCGATTTTGTCCTCAATGCAACGCTCATCACGATAGGAAGCATCAGCGCCGCCGTACCCGTGTTACTCACAAAAGCGCCAAAGACGGCAGTCACAATCATAATAACTGCAAAGAGTACGCTTTCATTGTTCCCTGCAATTTTTAAAATTTTCTGTCCTGCAACGCGGGCAAGTCCCGTGCGAAAAACACCTCCACCTACGACAAAGAGCCCGAGCATCATCAGAATGATCGGATTCGAAAATCCTTCCAAAGCCTCTTTGGAGTCTATCACGCCCATTAAAAGCAAAAGGATCAGCGACACCAAAGCGACGATGTCAGAGCGAATGCGCCCTTGGACAAAAAGAAACATCGAAAAAACAAGTACCGCAAGAGTAATGGTCAACGACATACACACCAAATTTAATTTTCTATTTTAGGAGGTTGTATTTCACCTTTCAAAAATTATTACTTTTGGAATAACACATTAGAACGGTAAACTCTATGTCTGATTGTCTGTTCTGTAAAATCATCAAAGGTGAAATTCCTTCGGATAAAGTCTATGAAGACGACGATGTTTTCGCCTTTCGCGACATCAACCCTCAAGCACCCGTGCATTTTTTGGTCATTCCCAAAAAACACATCACAAGCTTGATGGATATGAACGAGGAAGATTCCGGGATTCTCGGCAAAATGCTCTATCGTGCGGAGCTCATTGCAAAAGAAGAAGGACTCGAAGAAAAAGGCGCGAGATTCATATTCAACTGCAAGGAAGACGCCGGGCAAACTGTTTGGCATATTCACCTTCACGTTCTCGGCGGGCGCAAATTCGGCTGGCCCCCAGGCTAATGCTTTGCTACTCGAGACAAAAATCATCATCCTGCATCGATTTCCCTATAGCGACTCTTCGCTGATAGTCCGCGGTTTTTGTTCCGAATTCGGAGTACTTTCCTTTTTAATTAAAGGTGCCAAAAGAAAAGACAGTCCTTTCAAGGGAGCTTTAGATCCTCTTGCCGAAAGTGAAATCGTATTCCACAATTCGGGGAAAAGCGATCTGCACTTCATAAGGGAAGCCTCTCTTATCAATTGGTTTCCTCATTTGCGGAAAGACCTCGAAAAGCAAGCTATGGCAGAAGTGATGGCAGAAATACTTCTCCGCTACGTTCCAAGCGGACTATCTCTTGAACGGGAATTTGGAATTACAGAGCAAGCCTTTCAAGAACTCGATAACGGAAACAGGCCCGAAGACTCTCTCGCCCGCTGGCTATTTCAAATTTGCGATGCCGCAGGTTACGCAATTTCTCTTTCGGAATGCGTCCGGTGCGGCAAAACAATTCCACATATTGCAGCCGATTTTTTACCCGAAGAAGGCGGATGCCTCTGCAAAGAATGCCTTGGCATCGTTTCTTCGCACCAGCCATATTCTTTTCTGAGCGATCTACAAAAGCTTCTTCTCGGAGAAACGCTCAGCGCACCACACGTAATCGAAAACGAATTTTTCAAATACTTAAAAACGCATCTCGGGGAATCCCGGGAGATAAAATCATTTCATTGGTTACAAGAGGTTAGAAACTATGCATTCAGCAAGACAAATTCTTGAACTCAAAAACAAACAGAAAATCGCACAGATTACCGCCTACGACTTCGCATTCGCCCGGATGGCGGAAGCTGCCGGTGTCGACCAGATTCTCGTCGGCGATAGTCTTGCGAATACCATGCTCGGTTATAAGAGCACGCGAGAAATCGGAATGACAGAGATGCTCATTTTCGTTTCTGCCGTGTGCCGCGGAGCGCCCAACACGCACGTGATCGCAGATATGCCTTACTTGAGCGATAAGGATCCGGAAACAGCACTTGAAAACGCAAAAAAATTTTTGGATTGCGGAGCTTCGTCCGTAAAAATCGAAGGCCGCAAGAAAGGAATTCTCGAAAAACTTCGCGAGAACAATATTGAAATCTGCGGTCACTTGGGACTCTTGCCACAGACAGCGACAAGTTTCAAACAGGCTGGCAAAACGGAAGAAGAAGCAGAAACAATT
>Ga0172378_10006058_pt1 | contig 11296 bp, 8 predicted proteins | sample GrowelOW332metaG_FD_119755 | JGI IMG/M metagenome (GOLD analysis project Ga0172378, IMG submission 119755) | Groundwater microbial communities from an aquifer near a municipal landfill in Southern Ontario, Canada - Pumphouse #3_1 metaG | ecosystem: Environmental > Aquatic > Deep subsurface >... | reverse complement strand
GTGCGGTTGATATTGAAAAAAACCAACGATTCATATTAGCCAATGATACTGCTTCAGTAGCTGGAACAAAATTAGATGAAACAAATTTTATCGGAGATTTCTTTAAAATTGCTAATGCTCCAACGTTATTAGCTATTCCAAATAATGTAAAAGATGACACAGAAGAGTTTGGTTACATTTGGTTACGCTATAGTGAAAAACCAGAATACCTTGGTACAATTGATACTCAAAAAGGTAGGATTAATGAGGAATTTGGTCGTTATGTTGGAAAATATAATGAGAATAATACCAGATTTGTATTTGATCACTGGAACAATGAAGCAGAAACTGAAGAAAGTAAAAAGGATGTATCCAAAGCTGATTACTCTGTAACTGTAAAAGATGGTAAAGCTAGTGATAATATTTTAACAGCTCAATATACACTTGATTCAAAAACAGAGACAGTAAATACTGTTAAGTTTGTTAAAGTACCAGTTGGCTTCCAGTTCCCATATAAGAATAGTGAAAACACAGATAGGGTTGATACTATCACAGCACCTTTTAGTATTGAAGAATCAAGTAATAGAGATTATAAGTCATATCTAGAATCACGTATTGCTTTAAATGGTGATGCTAATTACATGTATCGTTACTATGGATATGTGGATAAAGTTAAGGCTATCGATGTTCCTGCCTTGTTAGATGTTTCAAGAAAGGATTTATTAAATAGCTCTAAAAATGAGAATGAGAATTATACAGATGAGGACATTATTAGAAGAGTAAAAGAAACTAATCCTAGAAGTTATGTTAATAAAACAGAAGGTGATGTAATTGAGGATCCTACAGTAGCTGTTTCTGAACCATATGATTCGGGTTACAGGTTAGTAACAGTTTCTTATATAGATAAGAATTATCCAAATATTACACCAGAAATTAAATACGCTTTTAGAGTATATAATGGTGGTGTTGATTCTACACAGCCAATGTATATTGAAATAAATAAGGATATGACTAAAATTTTAACCCCAGAGGAAGTTACTATAGTAAAAGATTCTAATGAATATGTTATAAAAGGTCATCTATATGCATCCCAATACTTAGACACAACAACAGTAAAAGATCGTTTAGATTCCTTAGTAGATAATTTTGAGATTAAGACATCCTCTGGTATTCAAGCTAAGGCGACTGATGGCGTAACACCTTTGATACCGACTTTAGAACTTTATGAAAAAGATGGTACTACTAAAGTTGATGGTGCTGAATTAATAAAAGATTTGGTTAAACGCCACTATATAATTAAAGCAACTTATTTAACTGGTGTTGATAAATACTTAGAGGCTGATTACTCTATCACCATTAACAACATGATTACTTCTTCGGATTATGATAAAGATGTAACTATAGACCGTGACGTTTATCTTTTACCAACAAATTCAGGTGAAGGTAAAGGTACTTGTGATCTTCCAACCCAAAAGCAAGCTTGGTATGCATTAACATTGCAAACTGCTAAGGAAGACAAGGTTACTGAGAGTGGTTATGCTTATCCGTATTATACAAATAAGACAACTGAACCAACAAAGATTGTAGATAAGCTTGGCAAGGGGTTAAAAATTACAATTACTCCAGGACGTGAAGTTATACAATTAGCAGTAAAACCTGATACTACAAAACCTTTAAAGTATGGCGATTATACATTTGAAAAAGATATTTATAGTGTTGTATCAAACAACTATACTGATTTAAATATTTCTTCAATACAGTATAAATATGAATCTACTTATGTTTTGGTAAAAAATAATCTTGTTGTTACACCGTAATTAAAAAAATTGTCATTAAGGGTGCCCCTCAAAACCCCTTAGTGTGTTTGCCCACTTAGAAGATGTCTAGGTGGGCTTTTTGTTTCTGCAGAGGGAAAGATGATTATCCTATAGCTTTTTGATAAAAGTGCCTTTAGCTATCTTTTGTTTATGATAAGAAACTTGGGAAGTTCAATTTCTGTCGTAAAGTTTATTTTGTAGCAAATAGATATGTTGCTAAAGCTTTAACCTTAGCAATTATTGAAAGTTTTGAAATAATTGTAGCGTACTTAAAAGGAGAGGGTCAAATACCTTTTAATCTTTCTCTTAGGATGAATAAGTTTAGTGCATTTATCAGTTTTACTAAAAATTCTTAAAGCAATGCTCGTGACAACTCTTCTAGGTCGATTAAATGTAGTTTGGAGTTAGCTTTTAAATCGGGAGTGAAACCAGATTTAGAAAATAGCCAGAATTCTCTTTTAGATGAGCTATCAGCAAGATAAGATCTTCTTTGAAGAGTTTCTAATACTTGCTCTGAGATGGGCTTATTTTGAAATTTACACTCAGCAAAATGAATGGTTTTATCCATAGCGACAACTACAATATCAATTTCTTCCTCTTCATGAGTTTGAGGATTAGGACCCCACCACTTACCAACTGAGGAAGGCATATCAATTGTTTGTATCATGTATTGGAAACAAATTTCTTCAAAGCGGTAACCTAAAAAGGTTGGAAAGTTATTTAGAAAATAGCTTTTTACACCATCAAACTTGCCAAATTCTAACATGGTATTAAAAGGAGAGACAAACTTGTAATAGAAATTAAAAAGAGGGTCTGCGATAAGGTAATGAGATTTTCTTTTATTGGTAAGAAGAGGTGTTACGTTTTTTACGATTTCCAGCTTTTCAAGATTTGCAAGAATCTAAGAAATTAAAGATGTACTAAAGCCTGATTTGTCAGAAAGTTTACTATTCTGGTTTACTCCGTTTGCAATTAATTTAAGGATTATCTCATAGCTTGAGGTGTCTCTTACTTCCATTTGTAGCAGCTTAATTGCTTCCTCTGATAAAAAAGATATTAGAGAGAAGAATAACTCTTCGATTATCTCTTCTATAGAACAGTTATTTTTATTTGCAAAAAGAGCTACAAATTTGGCAATTCCACCTGTTACTGAAAATATTTTAATTATATCTTCAAGTTTACTCCTATTAGTTAATTGTGCAATTTGAGAAAGAGAGAAAGCTTTTAAGTATATTTGTGCTGTTTTTCTGCCATAGAGCGGGCTTGCTTTGTCATCAATTTGAGTTTTCATAAAGCTTAGGGAGGAACCACATAAAACAATTTTTAAATTAGCGTTGTCTTGATGAAAGTCTATATAGCGCTGTAGTTTACCCATTGAATCTTCTATAGCAGTAGCAAAAAGTGGAAATTCATCAAAGATAACAATAAGTCTTTCTGTCTTAGAAGAGGCATCAAGGAAATCTATTACATCTTGAAATTGAGTAAAATTGGGTTTGACACCCTTAAGTGAATAAGAAAAGTCCAAAGCTAGATCTTCAAGAATTTGAGTAGACTTGGTTGAAGTTGTTACATGAAAAACAGATTTTTTATCTTTTATGAAATTGGCTAACATTGTGGTTTTACCCACTCTTCGCCTACCGTATACCATGACTAATTCTAGTTTGTTAGAATTGAATGCTTTCTCGAGTATTTCTTCTTCCTTTGTTTTTACATACATAATGATATTATAGTTATTCAACTGTATATTTGTTAAATCGTAATTTGACTAATTGAAGTCCAGTATTGTTTCATCACTATATAAGGACTGCCAGTCTTTGATAAAATTAGTCTCTGCTGTCTCAATTAAAGGGTTTGCTAGAAAGCCTTCTAATACAGAGTAGGGAATTGTTACTGAGTGTGCACCAGAGGAGATGGCTGAAACAACTTGTGCGGTATTTTTAAAAGAAGCTCCTAAAATCTTAGCATTGCTGTTGTTGCTAACTATCGCATTCTTTATTTCTTTGATAACAGCTGAGGCATCAATTCCAGCATTCTCCATTCTATTGTAATAGAGGGCAAGATACTCAGCTCCAGCTAAAAGAGCTAATATTCCTTGAATGGAAGAATAAATAGCAGTGGCTGTAATGTGATAATGCTCACTTGAAAGTATGCCAATTGCTTTAAGACCTTCTTTAGTTACAGGTATTTTGATAAAAACTTCACGACCTAAACGACTTGTTAGGTATTTAGCTTCTTCAACTATCTTATCACAAGTCGTTTGGGTTGTTTGGATATGTAAAGAGGCTTTATCTTCTAAGAGTTCTTGAATCTTTTTAAAGTGAGTAAAGAAGTCTATCTTTCCCTCTTTTTTGATAATCGTTGGATTAGAAGTGATACCTTTGATAGGGTAATACTCTAAAGCGTTAGTAATTTCCTCCGCATTGATCGAATCAAGCATTAATTCCATAGCAATACTCCCATAGCTAGAATACTCTCAATTCACTCTTCGTTCCAGACAAAGTTTTCTTTGCTAGCAATAATTTCAAAATGATATTTTGCAATTCCTAAATCGATTTGACTATAGCCACCACCTAAAGCTTCAGCTTTTACTTCTTGTCCTTTAAGGTAAAATCTAACAGGTTGTTTATTTAAGGCACTTGGAGCTAGTTGTACAGCTTTCATCCCTTCAATAAACCACGAAGGCATTTCAGCGTCTACTACACTGAGATCTTCAATTGTTTTACTCTTTCTTGTGCTTCCTTGAGTCTTTCCATAGCCTAGAGCCAGAACAGAATAAATTGCCTCATCTTCTTCAAGAGTTATGTACTTTTTTACACAATGTGATGAATAGCTCATTGCAACCCAGCAAGTATTAAGACCAAGAGATTGTGCAAACAAAGCAAGCTCTTCTCCATAATAGCCAATATCTTGCTTTATTAGATTTCTTTTTTTTCCTACAAGTACAATGTAGTTACTTACATTAGAAAACTTACCATAACGAGCTAGAATGCCATTAAAAGCTGTCTTTTCATTAGTTACAAGTTGGAAATGGAGCTTAGCTGCTTTGTTACAAGCCTCTATTTTCTCTTCGAGCGCTTGAATAGTCTCTAAAGAGAGTCCTTTGTCTAAATAAGCTCTCACGCTGTGACGATTTAAAATTGTTTCAAAGGTTATCATTTTTATTATCCTTTACTATTAATATAATATAATTATGGGAAGCAGAGTTAACTAGTTTTCCATTTTATGATAATTTAAAGTATTTTTTCCCTTGGCTGGAAAACTAGTTTATAGTAGTGATAGAGGAGCTTTTAATTAAATGATAAGAATTGCAATTTTTGATGATGAAGAACACATTATTCGATTAATACAAACTTTAATCCCTTGGGTAGAATTAGATTGTGAGTTTGTAGGTAGTGCCTCGAATGGTGTTGAAGGGATGAAAATTATTGAAGAAGCGCAACCTAATATTGTTATTACAGATATTCAAATGCCTGGCGTTGATGGTCTTGAAATGATTAGACGCTGTCATGAAGAAAATAGTGGGGTCAATTTCATTATCATCAGTGGTCACCGTCAATTTGATTACGCAAGACAGGCGATCAGCTATGGAGTTGAGAACTATCTTGTAAAGCCTATCGACCGCACAGAGCTTATCGATACCATTACTAAAATTAAGAACTCTCTTTTAAAAGAAACTGAAACACAAGATGCGTTAAGTAGTGGGGAAAAGACTAAACGTTCAGTTAGTTTTAAAGAAGCATTAACCGCTACATCAATTGCAACATCAAAAGACTTTTCTGTAAATAAAACTTGTTTAGTTTTACTTAAATTAGACTTTTTAGGGGATAGTATCAGTCCAAGCCTTTTAAAAGTTGCATGTGAAAAAATCGAGACACAACTGAGAAAGGATAAGAGTATAATTGCCTCTGCGAGTGTTGAAGATAAAATCTTCTTATTAGTTAATGGAAATGATGTAAGTATCCTTTCTAATATTAACTTTAACTTAAAATCTTTTTCCTCTATTTTTACAAAGATGGTCACTTTCTTAAACTATATCAATTTAAGTCCTGGGTCTTTAATTGCAAACAATGCTAAGAAGTTAGAAGAAGCGTTGTATTTAAGATACAGCAAAGAGGTTAAACAACCACTTGAAGTTAATAGTAAAGAAGTGTTTCCAGCCCTCTATTGCTCACCAATTTTTGAAAAGAATGCCAATTTACTTGCAACTTCTTTCGATTGTACTTTGATCGCAACGTTGTTAGATGAAATTGAAAAAGATATTCTTAAAAATTCAAAAAACTATTTTCTTTCGCTAAGTTATATCCTTCATAAAGTATCGATTGAACTTGAAAAGATAGGAGAGGAAGGTTTGGAGTTTGAAAAAGAAACTACTCTTTACTTAAGCACCTCTCCTAGTATAGAAGATCTGTTTACGCGGTTTCGCACTCAGTTACTTTCAAAGTATTCCCTCATTATGCAAAAGAGGGTAAGTGAGCAAAAGAAACCAATAAGAGATGCTGAAGAGTATTTAAATAAACACTACATGGATTATGATATTTCTCTTGATACTGTCAGTGAGTATGTAAATCTTGGCTCAACTTACTTGTCCTCTCTTTTTAAAAAGGAGAAGGGTGTAGGCTTTCAAGATGTTCTAACTAATATCAGATTAGAAAATGCTAAACGCTTACTAGTTGAAAGTAATAATGCTATTTATGAAATTGCAAGCGCAGTAGGATACTCAGATGTAAAGTATTTTGCCAAACTCTTTAAAAAGAACAATGGATTAAAGCCTAATGAATACAGAAAACTCTATTCCTAAGAAGAATCATTACCTTGCAAGGCTCCTATATATTCTATTAGTAATCTCTGTTGTGATAATGATAGGGCTAAGTACTTATGTGCTTGTTTTAGGGCATCTAAAAGTGGGCTTGTTTGCCTTAAGTTTCGCTTTAATTATATTAGCAATCATGGTTTATCTCGCCTTTGTAATAAAAAGAGTGGAATTATTACTGACGCTGCTCTCTCGTGGTTATGAGGATAATAAAATAAAAAATAGTTTCTTTTATAGCAAGGGAACCCTTGCTCTGATAACAAACTATTATTTACAACATAGTAGAGAAAGCCTTTTAGAGGATAAAAGACGACATGCTGAGTATCTAGTACTGCAAAACCAAATCAATCCGCACTTTTTATATAACACGTTAGAAGCAATTAGAAGTGAAGCGTTGATCGGTGGACTACCTCAAGTTGCCGATATGTCGGAAACACTTGCAAAATTCTTTAGATATACAATTAGCAATACTGAAGATTTAGTAAATCTTGAAGATGAGATTCGAAACGTTCAGGACTATTTTTCAATTCAATGTTATCGCTTTGGGTTTCGTATAAAGTTAGAACTCGATTCCTTAAGTTTAGATCAGTTTTCTAATTATAGACTTCCTAAATTAGTCTTGCAGCCTATTGTGGAAAATTCAATCATTCATGGACTTGAGTCTAAAATAGAAGGTGGAACGGTTAGAATATTTGCACAAGAAGGAGATGAGAGTATTTCAATTGCAATAAGTGATGATGGAGTTGGTATGGATACTGAGCAACTTGAGAAACTAAACAAGCATTTAAGCGAAGGTGTTAATGTTCAAAACACTGTCTCTCGGCGTGGTATTGCAATTATTAATGTCGATAAGCGTTTAAAACTTTTATATGGTATCGACTGGGGACTCTCCTATTATTCAGCACTTAATGGGGGAACTACCGTGATAATAAGACTTCCGAAAAAGGAGCTGAGTGAGTAGTGAAAAAAGAGAATATGGTCTTCAACCATGTACGCTATAACACACTAAAAGATATCTCCTTTACCTTGTATTCTGGAGATATTCTAGGTCTTATTTCTTTAGATCACGTAGGACTTTCAGCTTTGCTACATACTTTTTTATATCCTGTTACTCTAGATTCTGGTTTTATAGCAGTGAGAGGAGATAAAGTCTCTACGGTGCTAGAACATTCAAAACAAGAAAATAAAGTAAGCCTTTTGGAGTTTAAAACCAAATTAGTATCTTCTTTATCGCTTGCTGAAAACTTCTTTTCTTTAAAGAAAAACGGTCCCAAAATCTTGTCTTTTAAGACAATGCGACGAGAATTTCAGCGCATTGTGGAGCCTTACAACCTTGCCTTAACAGGTGATGAATATCCCTCAGATATTACCAATTTAGAGCGGTGTAAGATAGAGATCTTAAAAGCTAAAGCGTTTGGAATTAGAAGTTTTATTTTAAACGATCCCTCTTCTTTTTTAGGACCTAGTGAGCTTTATGAATTAAATAGCTTTGTAAAAAGACTTGCAAAAGAAGACATGAGCTTCATTTACCTAGGTGGACATCATGAAGAGTTACTTGAGGTTTGTACTAAGCTTATGTTGCTTAAAGAAGGGCTGATTATCTACTTTGAGAATGCTGATAAAGTGCAAAAAGGTAGCATCGATAATATTGCCTATGAGTTTACTGAAACAGAAAAGAAATTACATATCCCTTATAATATTACTCAAGAACCAGACTTTTGGCTCGAAACTAAAGGAATAAATATTCCCCTTCATAAGGGAGATTGTAATGTATTTATCGATTTAGATAATAAAATGGATTTCTTTTCGGGAGATAATAACTTGCAACTTGGAATTAAGTTGTTTTCAAACGGAGAGGAGTTAGACCTCTTAAATTCAAAAGTTGCAATAATACCTCGAAATGCAATTAGAACTAGCTTGTATTATGATTTAAGTTATTTTGATAACCTCACGCTACGTGCAAGCTGTAAGATACCTTTCTTTTATAGTAAACGGTATTTTAGAAATAGTGTCGTTAAAGAATATAAACAAAAACTAGGGGAGCTAATCTTGGCTAAAGATTTATATTCTTTAACCGATGAAGAGTTATTAGATTTAGTTTATAATAAAGTAGGAATGGAAATGCCAAAAGTCTTATTAATCTTTCAACCCTTTGCTGGTTTTGATATGTATCAAAGAATGAGTGTTTTAGACCATATTTCAACTTTGCGTCGTAAAGGTGTATCAATTTTGATCATAGCGCTATCTGTCTCTGATGTATTAAGTATTGCTTCTAAGCTCTTTATCTTTAAAGGTGGAAAGCTAGAAAGACAAATAGAAGAGTCAGAATTCCCTGAAATTAGAAGAAATCGAAAGATATTCCCCCTTTAATATAAGTTTTACACCCTACCCAGATACTAAAACCCATTTGATAATTCATCATATAGGAGTGAACGACTAATGGGGAAGAAAATTGTTGAAATGCAACATATCGGTAAATCCTTTCCAGGTGTTAGAGCACTTGATGACGTTTCTTTTGAGCTTGAAGAAGGCGAAGTAATGGCGCTACTCGGAGAAAATGGAGCTGGGAAAAGTACCTTAGTTAAGATTATTAGTGGTGTATATACAAGAGATGAAGGTAGTCTAAAACTCTTTGACAACGATATAGGTGATATGAACCCAAAGAAAGCAAAAGAATATGGAGTTGCTATTATCCACCAAGAACTTAATATGTGTAAGCACTTAACAGTTGCTGAAAATATGTTTATCGGTAGAGAAATAGTTAATAAACTCGGCCTTTTAGATAACGCTGCAATGGAAAAGAAAGCACAAGCAGTTCTTTCTCAGTTGAAGATAGATTTAGATCCTAAAGCTTTAGTATCAGATTTACCTGTTTCAAAACAACAGATGGTGGAAATTGCAAAAGCGCTTTCTACCAATGCTAAAATCTTGATAATGGATGAACCTACTAGTGCACTAACTGATAAAGAAATTACAGAACTCTTTAGAATTATTAAAGATTTAAGAGCTCAAGGACATAGCATTATTTATATTTCACACCGTTTGGATGAATTACAACACATTGTAGATAGAGTTACCATTATGAGAGATGGTAAGTTTATTACAAAAGGTAATTTTAAAGATTTTACCATGAACGAAATTATTTCTAATATGGTAGGACGTGAAATTAAAGAAAAGTTTCCACATCTTGAAACTCCCGTAGGTAAGACAATCTTTACTGTAAAGAATCTTAATGCAGGGCATTTAGTAAGAAATATTTCTTTTGATGTAAAAGAGGGCGAAATTCTAGGGTTTGCAGGACTTATGGGTGCAGGACGTACTGAAACTACTCGTGCAATCTTCGGGGTTGATGCAAAACAAGAAGGGATTCTTATTTTGGATGGAAATGAAATAAAAATTAGTAATCCAACTGATGCTATCAAACAAGGGGTTGTATTAGTACCTGAAGACAGAAAGAAAGATGGACTTTGCACAAAGCTTTCCATTAGAGAAAATATTACCTTGCCGAATCTTGATCTAATCTGCAAAGGCTCTGTTATCAATAGAAAGAAAGAGAAAGCTATGGTTGAGAAAGCTGTAAAAGATTTAAAAATTAAGCTTCCAAACGCTGAAGTAAATGCGGCCTCTCTTTCAGGTGGAAACCAGCAGAAGGTAGTTGTTGGAAAGTGGCTTAGTCGTAACTCTCGGGTTGTCTTGTTTGATGAGCCTACTAGAGGTATTGATGTTGCTGCTAAGGTTGAAATCTATAACCTCATGAACGAGCTTAAAGCAAAAGGAATTGGAGTTGTGTTCGTTTCCTCAGAGCTTCCTGAAATTTTAGGAATGGCAGATCGTATTATTGTTATGTGTGATGGCCAAATAACTGGAGAGCTGACAAGAGAAGAGGCTACTCAAGAAAAGATATTAGTATGTGCTACACAATTTGATAAAAAGGTTGGTTGAGTTAAAAATGAATAAGAAATTGAATTTAGATGCTAAAAGAATTTTAGCTGTTAGGGGAATGGGACAAGTAATCACAGTTACTGTGGGGTTGATTGTTTTGTGTGCAGTTTTTGGAATCATCAATCCAACCTTCTTTTCAGGTCGTAACATTAATAACTTATTACGCCAGATTGCTCCAATTCTCTTAATTGGTATCGGCCAAAGTTATGTTTTGATAACTGGGAATATCGACTTATCAATTGGTTCAGTTGTTGGTATGTCAACAATGTTAAGTGCGACCTTGATGACACGGGGTGTAAATCCTTGGATTTCTGTGATTATCACCTTAGTTTGCTGTATGGCAGTAGGTGTTACTAACGGGTTATTAGTTGCAGGGTGTAAATTACCACCTTTTATAGCCACCTTAGGTACTATGACAATTGCTAGAGGTATCGCTCAGATCGCCAATGGTAACTACAATACTGATAGTATTGGTGTTGCTGCAGAAGGTTTTAGAACTTTCTTCTATTATGGTAAATTTGCAGGAATTTACTCTACAGTTTGGATTGCAATTCTTCTTTGGTTTGCTTTCAACTTTATCTTATCACGTACTCGCAGTGGCCGCCATGTCTATGCAATAGGAAGTAATATTGAAGCAGCAAAGTTATCTGGTGTTAATGTGGTAACAACAACTATCAAAGTTTATTTAGTTGCTTCAATCTGTTCTTGTATCGTTGGTTTAATACAATGTGCTTCAGCTGGTATGGGT
>Ga0172378_10006055_pt1 | contig 11299 bp, 8 predicted proteins | sample GrowelOW332metaG_FD_119755 | JGI IMG/M metagenome (GOLD analysis project Ga0172378, IMG submission 119755) | Groundwater microbial communities from an aquifer near a municipal landfill in Southern Ontario, Canada - Pumphouse #3_1 metaG | ecosystem: Environmental > Aquatic > Deep subsurface >... | reverse complement strand
TTGGTCTAAAAAAAATGCTTTCTAACAATTCCATTAATTTGGATGTGAAAAATACGTATAAATATATCAACCACAAAATCTAGCCTTATAAAACGCTAATTTTCTGTTATAGAGCATTTTTTAATCGGTTTTATCGGATATTAAATCTTCCATAAACGAACAAGAAACACTAGATAATGACGCACAAAGACATTTTATAGATAAGCAGAGACCTCTTTTTGATTAATAATTTGTTTCATTGCAAACCTGAGAATATTTATAAAAATCTATTAATAACAAAACAAGACATGAGACATTTATTTAAAACAGTTAGTATGACACTATTGTTGCTCCTATCCTTTGCAACAACTAGCGTAGCAGGAAACACGTTCAAAAACCCTATGGGAATCCATTCGGCTTATATTGATTATAGCAATCAAGCGAAAGTAACTAAGAATGTGGTCACAGACTATGGCATGAAGAGTGATTTGGCTAAAGATCAATCTCCTCTTCTACAAAAAGCCATTGACGAAGTATCAGCACTAGGGGGAGGCATCCTTCGTATGCCCAAAGGAACTTATCTTTTCGGAGGTGTATTTATGAAGTCTAACGTTCATCTTGTAATTGACAAAGGTACCCTCTTAAAACCTTACTGGGGAAATCGTGATTATGTAGATATGCTATACTTTTTTAAAAAAGATAGTGAAGACAAGAATTACATTGAAAACTGTTCGATTCAGGGTAATGGTGGTCGCTATATCGTAGATTATTCTACGATACCTAAGAATCAAAAAATCAAAGTTCGTTTTATCCTTGTAGGGAACGTCAAAAACTTTTCTATCGCTGATGCTGACATTAGAGACAATTCATCTGTCTTTTGTGGTATTGTTTTTGCTCCTTCCGACGTGAAGGGGTCTCTTGACTGGGAGATAAATCGTCCCACTAATGGAGAAATGAAAAATTGCTCTATCTTTCATGCGAATCCTGGCTATGGCCTTTGTCAACTACATGGTGCTCGCAATATATATTTCGAAAATCTTTATGCCTTAGGAGGTGTAACCCTTAGACTAGAGACTGGAGCCAATACACCTTATATTGGGGTTTACGACATTTATGCTCATCAGATTAAAAATGAAAATGGACGATGTGCGGTGATGATGGGACCTCATATTGCTAAAAATGGAACCGTAAAAGTAGATGGCGTTTGGACTAAAAGTTCTTCTTATGCGGTAAAGGTAGGCGATGGACATACAGGAGGAAAGCATGCTGCTATCCCTAATGTCACAAAAGGATATTTCGCTAATGATAGTAAAATCATCAATATACATGCGATCTATGGCACACAGGCTCAAAACTCTACCAAAGCACTTTATACCTTTGATAAAAGTGAATATAATCTTATTCGTTATGATGATCTTATTCCTTATGGTAAATGGATTATAGCGCCCTCTTATGCGGCCGTATATGATGGGACTAAAAAACATTACAAAGTTACTTTTGAAAACGTTACAACTGAAGGCTTTCCGATTGATCGTAAGATTCTGGTAGAAAAAGAAGAAAGTCTGGAAGGTGATGAGACCAATGCCTTAAGTATGAAGATTAGAAATGAAATACCTCATTTACGTACGTGGGGAGGATACACTGGTGAATTATTTACTCCTAAACTACCTGCTAAGACTCTTGTTCCTAGAAGTAAAGAAACCGTTTCTTTATCGAGCCATTAAATAAAGAACACTTACTTACCTTATTCAATTCTCTAGGCATTAATAGACCTAGAGGATTGTCAATAAAGAGGTACTGAATTACTATCTCATAATAAGAATAAGTTTGTGTATTAAACTTCTGTTTACCATATAGAAACAGAATGTTTGAATTTAAAATTTTTCTATTTGAATTATTATATCTATTTTTGTCGTATTTAATTGAAAACTAAGGACAACCCAAATGAAAGGAAATTATATATCCCCTTTTTCAAAGCCAATGTACATCATGTTGAAACCGGTAGGTTCAGTATGTAACTTAGCTTGTGAATATTGTTATTATCTTGAGAAAGATAAATTATATCCCGATGTCAAAAATCATATTCTTTCGGATGACCTACTAGAGAAATTCACTAAAGAATATATTGAAAGTCAAACGATGCCACAAGTTCTTTTCACTTGGCACGGAGGTGAGACGTTGATGCGCCCTATTTCTTTTTATAAGAGAGCGCTTGAATTGCAAAAAAAATATGCAAATGGCAAGCAAATAGATAATTGTATTCAGACTAACGGTACCTTAATCACAGACGAATGGTGTGAGTTTTTCGTGGAAAACAATTTTCTAGTGGGTGTATCGATTGATGGACCACAGCGATTTCATGACGAATATCGCCATAACCGTCAAGGCATACCTTCCTTTGTAAAGGTTATGCGAGGTATTGACTTGATGAAGAAACATAATGTACAGTACAACGCAATGGCTGTAGTAAATGATTATAATGTTGATTATCCATTAGAATTTTATCATTTCTTTAAAGAGTTAGATTGTCACTATATTCAGTTTGCTCCTATTGTAGAACGTGTTTTAAATCACAAAGATGGTACCATCTTGACTTCTCCTGATGAACAAGATGCCAATATAAAATTGTCTCCTTATTCTATTGATCCTGTTAAGTGGGGTAAGTTTCTTATTGCAATCTTTGACGAATGGGTGAAGAATGATGTGGGTGACTATTATATACAATATTTTGATGCTACGTTAGCGAACTGGGTAGGTGAACAACCAGGCCTTTGTTCTATGGCTAAGACTTGTGGTCATGCAGGAGTTATGGAATTTAATGGTGATGTTTATTCTTGTGATCACTTTGTCTTCCCTGAGTATAAATTAGGTAATATTCGTACGAATACGCTTTCTGAAATGATGTATAGCGAACGCCAACTGAAATTTGGGACAGACAAATACGACAAATTACCTACACAATGTAAGAATTGTGATTTCGAATTTGCTTGTCATGGTGAATGTAAGAAAAATAGATTTATGCATACGTCAACAGGCGAACCAGGATTAAATTATTTTTGCCCTGGTTATCATATGTTTTTCAAGCATGTTGCACCTTATATGGACTTTATGAAACGAGAATTAGCTGCTGAACGTCCACCCGCTAATATTATGAAGTGGATAAAAGAAAACAATCTACCACAAGATTAATAAATGGAAAAATCAACCGTATATTCTTCTTTGCTAGGACGTAGTAAATTAAAACAAGTAACTGCTGCTACTGGCGTAGCTTTCGCTTTAGAACATTTTCAAGTATCTGAAAGCCACTTACGAAAAGTTTTAAAAGCTGCTTTGGAAAAAGGGGGTGATTATGCTGATTTATATTTTGAACACACCTATAGAAGTTCTCTTGGCCTACAAGACGGCCAGGTGAATCGGGCTTCCTCAAATATAGATTATGGCATGGGCGTTCGTGTTTTATCGGGAGATCAAACAGGCTATGCTTATGTAAAAAAACTCACCCTCAAGGAAATGGTACGTGCAGCTAAAGCAGCTGCACGCATAGCCAATGGCAAATCAAAAGATAAAGTTGCAGCTCTTGTAGAACAAGCCGCTCAATACAATCATTATGATGTGCAAACCGCTTGGGATGATATAGCTATCAAAGATAAAATTCCTTATTTACAGAAGCTTAATGATCGTATTTTTGAGTTGGATAAACGGGTCATAAAAGTGATTGCTTCACAAGCCGACGTGACTTCACATATTCTATTTTGTAATTCAGAAGGCTCTATCATGTATGATTATCGACCTATGGTCTCTATGTCAGCGGTCTGCATTATGCAACAAGGAGATAAAACCGAAAACGCCTACGCTTCTCGTTCGTTTAGAATGGGCGCAGAGTTTTTGACGGATGAAAACATTAACGATATAGCGAAAGAGACCATTGATAGAACCGCTATATTATTTGATGCCATAAAGCCCAAAGGGGGTCAAATGCCTGTAGTAATGGGGGCTGGAGGCTCTGGTATTCTATTACACGAAGCCATTGGTCATGCCTTTGAAGCTGATTTTAATCGTAAGAAAATCTCTATCTTTAGCGATAAACTACACCAAAAGATTTGTGACCAACATATCAACGTAGTAGACGATGGTACCATTAGGTACAATCGAGGAAGCGTTAACTTTGATGATGAAGGAATACAGGGTCAAAAGACTTATATTGTACAAAATGGCATTCTCAATAGTTATATGCACGACCGTATAAGTGCCATACATTACGGTATTAAATCTACCGGTAATGGCCGAAGGGAATCATTCAGACAGGCTCCGATCCCTCGTATGCGTGCCACTTATATGGAAGCTGGAGAGACTAGTGAGGAAGATATTATTTCAACCGTAAAAAAAGGCATCTATGCGTCAAACTTGTCCAATGGACAAGTTCAAATTGGTGCGGGAGATTTTACTTTTTACGTTAAAAATGGATTTTTAATTGAAAATGGCAAATTGACACAACCGATCAAAGATATTAATATAATTGGGAATGGCCCCGAAGCTTTGGCCAATATTACAATGGTGGGAAATAACTACCAAATGGATAATGGCACATGGACTTGTGGAAAAGATGGTCAATCTATGCCTGTAACTTGTGGTATGCCTTCTGCTTTAGTAAATAAACTAACTGTGGGAGGAGAAAGTTAGTATATGATTACAAAAAAAGACAAAAAACTCGCTCAATGGACTATGAACTATGCGCTTAAGAATGGCTGCCAAGCGGTCCGAATAACCGTATTTAATGGTTCAAGTAACTCCATCGAAGTTCGTGATATGAAAATTGATCGACTCCAACAAGCTTCTGAATATAGTTTAATGATTCGACTGTACGTAAACGGACGCTATGGTTCATACTCTACAAATCGATTTGAAAAAAACGAACTAAAGAAGACAATCATTGAATGGATACAAGCTACAGGATTTTTATGTCCTGATGAAGCACGTACCTTACCTGATGCTTCTTTATACTACAAAGGGAACAATGAAGATTTATGTCTTTTTGACGAGACTTATGAAAAGATTGATCCAGATAAACGGATAGAAATAGCCATGAATGTGTGTGATGAAATGATGGGGAAAGACGCCCGTTTAATTTCAGCTAATTCAAGCTACAGTGATGATCAGGTCTTTAAGTATATGATTACGAGCAACGGATTCGAAGGAGAAGCCTCTGAAACCTCTTTTGGTATCTCAGCAAGTGCTAATATTCGAGGCTTAGGAGAATCAAGACCTGAAGCTTTCTGGTATGATTCAAAAGTCTTTTTGAAAGATCTCGAAACAAAAGGGATAGGATTAGAAGCCCTTAAGCGTGCACAGCAAAAGATAGGACAACGCAAAGCTGTTTCAGGTCAATACCACATGCTCGTCGATAATATGAATAGCGCTCGCCTATTATCTCCTATTATTAATGCACTTTATGGTTCTTCTATACAACAGAAAAATTCGTTTTTAATGAATTGTATTGATAAAAAAATCTTATCTGATAAAGTAAGACTACGGGATACTCCCCATCTACCAAAAGCCTTTGGTTCGCGCTATTTTGATGGTGAAGGTATTGCTACACACGATAGAGATATCTTTGAAGAAGGTATTCTAAAAACTTACTTTATTGACACGTATTCTTCCAATAAACTAACTATTCCTCCTACGATAAGTGGTCCTTCTGTCTTGTCTGTCGACAAGGGAACTCGTCCCCTTAACACCATACTTACAGATCTTGACAAAGGAATCTTAGTTACCGGCTTTAATGGGGGAAATTGTAATAGCACAAGCGGTGACTTTTCTTATGGCGTTGAAGGCTTCTTGATAGAAAAGGGTGAATTATCGCATCCTATCTCCGAAATGAATATTACAGGAAATATCCTGAATTTATTCAAGAATGTTCAAGAAATAGGAAATGACCCGAAAGATTCATCAAGCTGGAAAATTCCTAGTTTGTTGTTTGATAAAGTAAATTTTAGCGGTTTATAAAAAGCGTACAGGCCCTTTGGCCTTAAAGGAACAATTATCAAAAATGACTAAAAAAATTGATAAATATATCTCCGTATCAGATTTAACTAGTTTTAAAAGCCCTAATCGACTGGATAACAGTTTTATTATTTCTGATAAAGTTCACATTCTGCCTGCCAAAAACATTCCATTTCGAACAAACATGGTTGCTTTAGCTGTCGTAGAAGAAGGGTATATAGAAATAAATTTAGATTTGGATCATTATAAGATTACTCCGTCTCAAATGCTAATCGTATATCCCGAACAAATTTTCAATTACGTCAATAAAGATAAAAACACCAAATACTTTTTTTTTATATTTGATCAAAAATACTTTGAAGATATATTTATTAATATCCAGAATATTATTAATATGTTTTTGATCATCAAAGAAAATCCGGTTATTGACTTAAACCCTTTGGAAATTGAAAAAATTAAAGATTTCTATTTCTTTATAAAAAAACACATTAAAGAAGAGAAATCTGAATTTACTATTCCTATGTTACAAAATTTGATTAAATCGTTATTCTATCAAATTTGTCAAATCGTTTCACAAAAAGATCTCATTTCTACCTCTCCTAAGACTCGAAAAGAAGAAGTATTTGAGCGCTTTATACGATTACTTCGAGAGCAGTACAAACAAGAACATAAGGTTTCTTTTTATGCTAATGAATTATGTATTACCTCTAAATACCTCTCTTCCGTAATCAAACAAGTATCTGGGTATACCGTAAGTAAATGGATCAATGATTACGTAATTCTCGAAGCAAAAGCCTTACTTAAAAGTTCAGACAGGACCATACTCGAAATCTCTGAAGACCTAAATTTCTCTAATCAATCCTTTTTTAGTAAGTATTTTAAGCAACATACAGGTATTTCTCCCAAACAATATCGCAACACAAAATGATTCATTATTAATTTAGCCTTTACTTATAAATAAATTATTTATCTTTGCATTTAAATGTTTTTGGTATAAAAAAATTTACAACCTCATAAATATGGAAGAAAAAGCAAAGAAAAAAGATAACTTGAACTTCATTGAAGATTGGGTAAAAAAAGACGTGGAAGAAGGCAAAAACGACAACCGAGTACAAACTCGTTTTCCTCCTGAGCCTAATGGTTATTTACATATTGGTCATGCAAAAGCAATCTGCATCAATTTTGGTATAGCTGAACAATTTAAGGGTATCTGTAATTTACGTTTTGATGATACAAACCCTGTAAAAGAAGACGTAGAATATGTTGATTCTATAAAAGAAGATATCCAATGGTTAGGGTTTAAATGGAATAAGATTTTATATGCCTCCGATTATTTTCAGCAATTATGGGACTTTGCAGAAAAATTAATTCTTGAGAATAAAGCTTACGTTGACGAACAATCTGCTGAAGAGATAGCCAATCAAAAAGGAACCTTAACCCAACCCGGTATAGAAAGTCCTTACCGCAACCGTCCAGCAGAAGAGAGTTTGACTTTATTTCGGCGTATGAATACAGGAGAATTTAAAGAGGGGGCCATGACCTTACGTGCTAAGATTGACATGGCTGCTGTGAATATGCATTTTCGTGATCCGATCATGTATCGTATCTTAAAACATCCACATCATCGTACAGGAACCACATGGAATGCTTATCCAATGTATGATTTTGCGCACGGACAGAGTGATTACTTTGAAGGCGTTACCCATTCTATTTGCACCCTTGAATTTGTACCTCACCGTCCCCTATATGATTATTACGTAAACTTACTAAAAGACAGCGATTATAAACCCCAACAAATAGAGTTTAACCGACTCAATTTGACCTATTGTTTAATGAGCAAGCGCAAATTATTGCAATTGGTTAATGAAAAGATTGTTAGCGGTTGGGATGATCCTCGTATGCCTACCATCTGCGGCTTCCGTCGCAAAGGTTATACCCCCGAATCTATTCGTAATTTCATCCAAAAGATTGGTTATACCAAATATGAAGCTTCTATTGATCTTGCTTTGCTTGAACATGAAATACGTGAAGATTTAAATAAAAAAGCCACCCGTGTAGCAGCAGTGCTTGATCCTGTAAAATTGATTATCACCAATTATCCTGAAGATAAAGTAGAAATGATGGAAGCCATCAATAATCCTGAAGATCCTGAAGGAAATAAACATGATATAGCTTTCACTCGTGAACTTTTTATTGAACGTAGTGACTTTATGGAAGACGCTCCTCGTAAGTTTTTCCGTATGAAACCAGACAAAGAAGTTCGCTTAAAGAATGGATATATCGTTATGTGTACAGGTTGCAAGAAAAATGAAACGGGTGAAATTGAAGAAATTTATGCCACTTATGACCCCGAAAGTCGGAGTGGAATGGAAGGTAGTAATCGTAAAGTAAAAGGGACTTTGCACTGGGTATCTGCAAGCCACTGTTCAACCGCTGAAGTACGTCTATATGACCGCTTGTTCACCGCAGAGAATACGAATGAAGCTGAAGATTTTCATACGATCCTAAACCCTGATTCTCTCAAAATATTAACAAATTGTAAAGTAGAAAACTTCCTCGATAAAGCGAAACCTCTTGATCAATTCCAATTCATGCGTACGGGATATTTCAACCTAGATCCTGATTCAAAAAAAGAAGGACGTTTAATTTTCAATCGCACGATTTCGCTTAAAGATTCATGGGCGAAAATGAATAAAAATAATAAGTAAGAAAAGATTATGAATATAGAAGATTGTTATTATGACTATTTAGAACTTTTTGATAATAATAACACAGATGCATTTTCTTATCAAGATGAAGAAATTTTTTCGCAAATGATAAATTTAGCTATCATTGATAAAAGAAACGATATTGCTCTTAGTCTTGCAAAAATTGGTAAAAAATTTCATCCTACAAGTACTTTTCTTGATATCGAATTGGGGAAATTGTATTTGCTTTTAGATTGTCCTGAAAGAGCTTATAAATATATCAAGAAAAAAGACATTCTGGATTTATTAGATCCAGATATCTTTCTGATTAAATTGTTTTATTTCATTAAATTAGAGAAACTTCAAGATTTATTCGAATTATTGGATAATATAAAAAAAGAAAATTTAAATTTATTTGAAACTTTACTTAAATATATTGTAGAAAACGATAAAATTTCAGATTATTTTTCGTCTTTAACGATAAAAAGGAAATTCTTTTCTTATTGCGTAAAGGCGTTACCTGATAATTTAGTTATCACTAAAAAAATTATTGAAATTGAAGAAGAAAATTCAACAAAGGCACTCACTATATGTGACAATTTTATCAAAAGAAATAAGAAGATTAATGATTTTGATTTTTTAGTATTAGCTGATTCACTTTATATAAAAAACAACAAATTCGATGAAGCTAACGAACTGACCAATCAACTTAATTTGATTTTGCTTAATAATGATATTAAATATTTTGATACACTTTCAATACTTACTTATCATTATATTATGGTTTTTCTAGCTATTAATGAAAATAATTTTGAGAAAGCTAAAAGCTTGTATGAGGAAGCTATGAATTACACTACACGAATATATTCCTTCAAGGAATATTGTGTTCGAGCTTGTGATAAATTAGAACAGCATCAAACAATCTATAATTTATTATTTGTAGATATAGAAGAATTTGAGAAGTTAGAGGTTCGTTTGATTCTATATTATATACATGCTTGTTATGAACTTAATAAAAAAAATGAATATAAAGAACTCATAGCTCTCCTAAACAAGTCTAAACGTCTTCACCGTTATTTTAACAAGGCCGAAATGGGTTTTGCAAAAAAAACAATATTGCTGAACACTAATACAATTTCTTTATCCGAAAGTACCTTCCCTGATAACTTTACATTTATGGTTCAATGGGATGAAGATGAAGATGAAGATCAAGATGAACAAACCTCATTTAATACGATAAAGAAGTTTATTAACATTTTTTTGAACAGTCCTAAGCTGGATAATATAATGGAAAGATTCGAAAAAAAGCACAAGGGTATATTTGATAAACTAAATGCTCTTGACAAGGATGCTCTTATTGATGTTACTAGTCTATTTAGAAAGGACAATGATAATAAATTTGAGGATAAGGATATTATTGATATTGCTGATCTATTTAAAAAGGAAGATTACGATAAAACAGAGACTGATCGTGAACTTTTAAACAAACCAAAAGACAATACCATTAAATTATTATCAGAAGACTTATTTAAAAACACCTCGGATAAAAATTAAAATGAGAACCCTCAAACAGTATACACTTATCGTATTAAAAGGTATGGGCATGGGAGCTGCTGATGTTGTTCCTGGTGTCTCAGGAGGTACTATCGCTTTTATTGTAGGGATTTACGAAGAATTAATCTTTTCGATAAAAAGTATAAACCTAAATGCCCTCCGTTTATTTTTTAGTGGTAAAGGAAAAGATTTTTGGAAAGCAATAAACGGAAATTTTTTACTTTCTGTTGTCTTAGGTATTTCGATTAGTGTATTTTCTTTAGCACGACTAATCACTTATTTATTAATCAACCATCCCATTTTAGTATGGTCCTTTTTCTTTGGGTTAGTTATGGCTTCTACACTTGTAGTCGCTAAAGATGTAAAAAAATGGGATTGGAAGTCTATTACGAGTTTTATTCTCGGTGCAGCTTTGGCCTTTTACATCACCATTGCAGCTCCTGCTGAAACACCCACAGCCTATTGGTTTATATTTCTTAGTGGTGCTATCGCTGTTTGCGCTATGATACTACCAGGCATATCTGGTAGCTTCATCCTAGTCTTACTGGGAAAGTATTTTTATATCATGGATGCTATCAAATCATTTAAGCTCCTTATAATAGGAGTTTTTATAAGTGGAGCAGCTATTGGAATAACCACTTTCTCAAGAATATTATCCTATGCCCTTTCACGGTTTCATAATTGTACCATAGCTTTATTAGCTGGATTTATGCTAGGATCACTTAATAAAGTATGGCCTTGGAAGCAAGTAATTGAAACGTATACGGACAGTCATGGGATTATAAAACCACTTATCGAAAAGAATATTTCTCCCAATGAACTCGTGCTTCCCGCTATTGGTTTTATCGTATTTGGCTTTGTTTTAGTCTATGCTTTAGAATATGTTTCACACAAAGAAAAGTAGTAAAGGCTGTTGAGAAAAGATATAATTTTATATCTTTGCAAGAATTGTATTTAAAAATTGAATCACTAATTTCAAAATAAAGAAGAATGGCTAAAATGAAAGGTGCAGTGGTAGTAAACACTGAACGTTGCAAAGGTTGTAATCTTTGTGTAATTGCCTGTCCTTCTGATGTACT
>Ga0172378_10006052_pt1 | contig 11301 bp, 10 predicted proteins | sample GrowelOW332metaG_FD_119755 | JGI IMG/M metagenome (GOLD analysis project Ga0172378, IMG submission 119755) | Groundwater microbial communities from an aquifer near a municipal landfill in Southern Ontario, Canada - Pumphouse #3_1 metaG | ecosystem: Environmental > Aquatic > Deep subsurface >... | reverse complement strand
TGATCATGCGTTTCAATCCTAAACGGATTTTAACCAATACATATTAGGAGGTAAGTAAAATGTTAAAACTTGAAAATGTCTCTTATAGCTATATTGATGGTGGCACTAAGAGAACGATATTAGAAAATGTTAATTATGAATTTGAAAAAGGTAAGTTTTATACGATTCTTGGACCAAGTGGTAGTGGTAAAACGACTTTATTATCGATTATCGCCGGACTTGATCGCCCTGAAAGTGGGAAAGTATATTACGATGGTGAAGACATTGAGAAAATTGGGTTAACAAATTATCGTAAGAATAAAATCGGTATAGTCTTTCAGCAATATAACTTGCTAACCTATTTAACGGCTGTTGAAAATATCGAATTAGCGATGACAGAAACCGATAATGAAGTACCAAAAAATACTCGTGAAGTCGCTTATGCGTTACTTGAAAAATTCGGTATCGTTCAATCTAAAGCTGATCGAATGGTTAATAAGTTGTCGGGTGGTGAGCAACAAAGAGTTGCGATCGCACGATCTATCGCTAGTAATGTTGATCTAATCTTCGCTGATGAACCAACAGGTAACCTAGATACCGATACAGAAAAAGAAATAATCAAAATATTTAAAAATCTAACCGAAGAATATGGTAAGACGGTAATCGTTGTTACCCACTCGACGATCGTAAGTGGATTAAGTGATCACCGAGCGTATTTAAGTAATCGAACCCTAAATGATATGTAAAAGAGGAGAAATCCTCTTTTTTTAACAAGCAAAAATATCTATCTTGTGGTTTAATATTGTATAATAATGATATTGTGAGGAAATTATGGGAAATGATTTTATTGTGATTAAAGGTGCACGTGAAAATAACCTTAAAAATATTGATCTAGATATACCTAGAAATAAATTGGTGATCATGACAGGGCTGTCGGGCTCAGGAAAGACATCGTTAGCTTTTGATACGATCTATGCTGAAGGACAAAGAAGATATGTTGAATCTTTAAGTACCTATGCCAGACAATTTTTAGATAATGTTGATAAGCCGGATGTGGATCTGATCGAAGGTTTATCACCTGCGATCGCTATTGATCAAAAGACCACTAGTAATAATCCACGCTCAACGGTAGGCACTATCACTGAGATATATGATTACTTAAGATTGATGTATGCGCGCGTTGGAACGCCTTTTTGTCCTAATCATAATATTGCTATCGAGTCGCAGACGATCAAACAAATGCTTGATCGGATCATGGATTATGAGGATGGGATTCGCTTGATCATTTTAGCTCCAATCGTTAAACAACAAAAAGGAACACAAAAAGATCTATTAGAAAAACTTCAAAGTGAAGGTTATATCAGAGTTAGAGTTGATAACGAGATTAAATTGCTAGAGGAAAATATCGAGCTTGATAAAAATAAAAAGCATAGTATTGAAGTAGTTGTTGATCGAATCGTCAAAAAGGAAGAAAATCGTTCACGGATCCATGATTCGATTGAAACTTCATTAAAACTTGCTGATGGTTTGGTTATCGTTAATGTTAACAATGAAGACATTTTGTTTTCACAAAATTATGCTTGTAGTATTTGTGGCTTTTCCTTACCACCGCTAGAGCCGCGTCTGTTTTCTTTTAATTCACCACTTGGAGCTTGCGATGAGTGCAAAGGCTTAGGTATCACTCAACATGTGGATATTGATCTTCTAATCCCTGATTTTAGTAAATCAATAAGAAAAGGCGGAATTAGATACTATAAAAATATTGTCAATAGTGAAAACTTAGAGTGGCAACAATTCAAGGTTTTACTTGATCATTATCATTTAAGCATGGATAAACCATTAAAAGATTTCAATGAACAGGAGTTGAACTGGATCTTAAAAGGATCAACCGAACCGATCGCTTATGAAATTAAATCTAGTAGTGGAAATGTGTATAAACGTTGTGAACATGTCGAAGGAGTAGCTAGTCTGATTGAAAGACGTTTTTGGGAAACAACATCAAATATGTCTAGAGAATGGTATGGAACTTTCATGGCTGAGCAAATATGTCCTAAGTGTCACGGTAGTCGTTTAAATGAAATGGCGCTTAGTGTAAGAGTTGGCGGATTGAACATCTATCAATGGACAGCGATGTCGATCAAACAAGCATTGGTGTTTATGCACGAATTAAAACTTGATCCGATGAAAAAAGAGATCGCAAGATTGGTCATAAAGGAAATATCTGAAAGATTGGCTTTCTTAAAAGATGTCGGATTAGAATATTTAACCCTTGATCGTATCGCAGGGACATTATCTGGAGGAGAAGCTCAAAGGATCAGGTTAGCTACACAGATTGGCTCGCATTTAACCGGAGTGTTATATGTTCTTGATGAACCATCAATCGGCTTACATCAACGTGATAACGATAAGTTGATCAATACGCTAAAGAATATGCGCGATCTTGGTAATTCAGTGATCGTCGTTGAACATGATGAGGAAACGATGTTAGCTAGTGATTATATCATTGATATCGGACCTGGTGCTGGGAAACATGGAGGAGAAGTTGTAGCTGTTGGAACACCAGCAGAAATTATGGCTAATCCAAATTCATTAACAGGTTTGTATCTATCTCATCAGATGGTCATCCCTTATCCGGAAAAAAGACGTAAAGGAAATGGTAAGTTTCTACAAATCTATAAAGCTAATGAAAATAATCTTAAGAATATCAATGTTAAACTACCTTTGGGAACTTTTATCTGTGTGACTGGAGTAAGCGGAAGTGGCAAGTCGACTTTAGTGATGGAAATATTAGGTAAAGCGATTCAACATCACATGGGAAAAGTAAGAGTTAAACCTGGCAAGTATGAAAAGATAAACGGTTTTGAGAATATTGATAAAGTCATTATCATCGACCAAGATCCGATTGGAAGAACACCAAGGAGTAACCCGGTCACTTATACAGGCATTTTTGATTATATCAGAGACTTATTTGCGTTAACGGTAGAGGCTAAAATGCGTGGCTATAATAAGGGACGTTTTTCTTTCAATGTTAGTGGTGGACGCTGTGAACGTTGTCAGGGAGACGGTATTAAACGCATTTCTATGAACTTTTTACCAGATGTTTATGTTCCGTGTGAGGAATGTGGCGGCAAGCGATATAATGATGAAACTTTACAGGTAACATATAAAGGAAAGAACATTTATGATATATTAGAAATGACCGTTGAAGAAGCGATCGATTTCTTTAGCAGTATTCATAAAATCAAACATGGTTTAGAAACCTTACGTGATGTTGGTTTGGATTATATTAAGCTTGGACAATCAGCCACGACTCTAAGTGGAGGAGAAGCTCAAAGGATCAAGTTGGCTAGCGAACTACAAAAGCGGGCAACTGGGAAAACGCTATACATTCTAGATGAACCGACAACGGGACTGCACAGTCATGATGTAAGAAAACTGTTAGTGATCTTACAAAGGATCGTCGATAACGGTGATACGATACTGATCATCGAACATAATCTAGATATTATCAAAAACGCTGACTATATTGTTGACCTTGGCCCTGAGGGAGGCGATGAAGGAGGCTATGTGATAGCTTCCGGTACGCCAGAAAAGATTAGCTCAATGGCGAATAGTTATACCGGTCAATATCTGAAAAAGGTATTGATAAGATAGGAGGAGAGATGGAAAATTCCATAAGTATTACGATCAAAGAATTGAATGATTTTTTTGGTTTTAAACAGCTTACCGGAAATGAAGAAGCTTTGAAGCGCTTGATATCTGTTCCAGACACCAATCGACCAGGACTTGAACTTGCTGGTTTTGAAGAGAAGAGTGATTTCAACCGTGTAACTTTATTAGGTCAAAAAGAGATGGCATATATCAAAACACTTTCAAATGCAGCTCAAACAAAGCGTTTTGATTTCATAACCAACGATATCGTACCGTGCATCATTATCACTCACGAAGAAAGCATTCCAGCGATCTTAGAAAAAATCGCTAATGATAAAAACTTTCCTGTCTTTTCCACTCCGTTACCAACTAATCGAGTTATGGTCAATATCGTAAGTTATCTCGATGATAAACTGGCTGATTTTGATAATATTCATGGAGTGTTAATGAGTATCTTTGGTAAGGGTGTGCTAATAACTGGTGAAAGTGGTATTGGTAAGAGTGAATTGGCACTAGATTTGATCAATCGTGGTCATGTCTTAGTAGCTGATGATCGAGTTGATGCCTATCATATGCATAATAAAATTGTCGGGAAAGCGCCACAATTATTAAAAGGTTATCTTGAGATAAGAGGGATTGGCATTATTGATGTTGTTAAGATGTTTGGTGCGCGAGCAATTCTTGATGACATTCACATCGAGTTTATCATCCATTTGGATCAATACGATGCGATGAAAACATATGAACGAATTGGAATTGAAGAAACATTTGCGAATATCATGTCTGTCGAGATCCCAAAATTGACTTTGCCAGTCAAAGAAGGCAGAAACATGTCCGTTCTTGTTGAATCGGCAGTGACCAATTTCACACTTAAACAAATGGGCATTAACAGTTCACAAGAGTTCAAAGATTCAGTCTATGATCATATTATCGAAGAAGATAAAAAGATAAAGCTTAAATAAGGAAGAGAAGGTAGAAATATGGAATTATTTCCGAATTTGCAGACAATTGTTAGTATTGGTGGCTTTGAATTAAGGTGGTATCCAGTCTTAATTATCATTGGTGGATTATTGATCTATTCGATCAGTTCAACAAATTTTAAAAAGGCAGGATACAATAGTAATATCGCCGATGATCTATTCATCGGGTGTACGATCACGGGAGTTATTGGGGCTAGATTGTGGTTTTGTGCTTTTTATGATTTTGCCTATTATCTAAGTAACCCATTAAAGATCCTTTATACTTGGGAAGGTGGATTGGCGATCCAGGGAGCGATCCTTGGTGGAGTGATCTTCGCCTTAATCTATTGTCATATCAAACATATCAGTGCCTTAAGACTCTGTGATATGATCTTTCCAAGTTTATTGTTAGCTCAAGCGATTGGCCGTTGGGGAAACTTTTTTAATCAAGAAGCCTTTGGTCGTGTTGTCTCTGAAGCTTTTTATAACGGTTGGCCAAGTTTTATTAAAAATACCATGTATATCAATGGAAACTATCAAGAACCGACTTTTCTTTATGAAGGAGTTGGTAATGTCATAGGCTTTATTTTGATCATCTTTGTCTATAAAAAATTCTCCAAACCAAAAAGAGGCGATATGGTTTATGCATATCTCATGTGGTATGGAATCGTACGTTTGATCGTTGAACAATTCCGATCAGACAGTTTAATGTTTATGGGCTTTAAAATGGCGCAAATAACTTCCGTGGTATTTATCCTTATCGGAGTTTTAGGAATGCTTGGCTTATTTCGTAAATTATCCAAGAAAAAACCAGTTGTACTTTTTGATTTCGATGGGACGATCGCAGATACAGAAGGAGTTATCTTAGCGACATATAAGATATTATTTGATAAATATTTACCAGATTATCATTTAACTGATAATGATCGTAATTCATTATTAGGTCCAACACTGAAGGCTACGTTTGAAAAATATCAATTTCCTGGGAAATTAGATGATCTTATCGCCGAGTATAAAAAAACCAACTTCGCTTTGCACGAAGAATATGTCAAACCGATGGATGGGGCTGTCGAATTGTTAAGTAATTTAAAGGGAAACGGTTATAAACTAGGTGTCGTTTCTAATAAATTTAATGATGCGATCGAGCTTGGGTTAAATATCACCGGTTTAAATAAATACATTGATGTTGTCATTGGCCTGGATAAAGTAGTTGAATCCAAACCAGATCCGGAAGGGATTAGAAAAGCCTGTATCGAATTAAAAGGCAATTTTGATAACTGTGTTTATGTTGGTGATAATTTCACCGATATGATGGCTGGGATCAATGCGGGAGCTTATACGATCGGATTCAACGAAGATGAGACCAGAAAAGCCAGCATGATGGAGGCAAAACCTAATTGTGTTGTTGATAAATTAACAGATATCATCAATGTCTTGAAAGAGGATTATTCATGGACCAGAGATTTGAACTAGTCATTATTGGAAGTGGCCCAGCAGGAATGACTGCGGCTGTATATGCCAGTCGAGCTGGGCTGAAAACTATTATGATCGAGGCTTTAGCACCGGGCGGTAAATTGATCAAGACAGCAGAGATAAGCAATTGGCCGGGTATCACAGATATAAATGGCGCTGATCTGGCTTTTAAGATGTATGAACACTCAACTTCGTTTGGTGCTGAATCAGTTTTTAAAGATGTCATAAAGATTGATCTTGATGGTGATGATAAAATAATATCTTGTGTTGATGGCGATCGATTTATCGCTCCGGCGGTGATCATCGCAACAGGAACCAAGGAAAGATTGTTGAATATACCGAATGAATCAGAATTAGTTGGCAAAGGAGTTTCTTATTGTGCGATTTGTGATGGGGCATTTTTTAAGGGAAAGGTCGTTACTGTCATTGGCGGAGGTAATTCAGCTCTAGAAGAGTCATTATATCTTGCTCATTTCGCTGCTAAAGTCAATATTGTTATCAGGCGTGACGTGTTTAGAGCTGATATAATCGCTCAAGAACGGGTGACGGCTAATCCAAAGATCAATATTTTAAAAAAACATATTCCAAAGAAAATCGTTGAAGTGAATGGTAAAGTAGGTGCGATTGTCTTAGAAGATGTGGAAACTAAAGAAGAATTAAGATTACTGACTGATGGCGTTTTCCCTTATATCGGAGCTGACCCCAACACTCAAATGGTCAAACATCTAAATATCACTAATGAAGATGGCTATTTAATCGTTGATGATAAGATGATGACAAGGATTGATGGGATCTTTGGAGCTGGTGATGTCAATGATAAATATTTACGCCAAGTTGTCACGGCTACTGCTGATGGAGCGATAGCGGCACAAGCGGCATTTCACTATTTAAAGAAGTAGTAATACTTCTTTTTATGTTGGCATAATAATTGTGAAACACCAGGGAGCGTGGTAATATATTATGGAGGTGTTTATGGATAAGAAAAATATCGTAGTGATTGGCGGGGGAACCGGTCAATCAGTAATACTTAGAGGCTTAAAAAATCTAGATGATGTGCACTTAACGACTATTGTTACCGTCGCTGATGATGGTGGGAGTACCGGCCGATTAAGAAAATCATTTCAAATACCAGCAATGGGAGACATTCGCAATGTCATGATCGCTTTAAGTGAATCCGAACCGTTATTAACGATGATGATGAATTATCGTTTTGAAGGTGATGCCGGTAATGAGATTGCCGGACATAATTTAGGTAACTTGATCTTGACAGCGCTTATGCAAACCTCCGGAAGCTTTATGCAAGCAATTTCTGATATCAGTAAAGTTTTAAAGATCAAAGGTGATATTATCCCGGCAACAACACAAATGGTAACTTTGTGTGCAAGAATGAGCAATGGAACCATCGTAAGAGGCGAATCCAGTATTCCTAAGTACGATGATCGTGTTGTAGAGGTATTTTATCGAGAACCAGTTAAAGCTACTGTAACAGCCTTAGATGCGATCTTAAACGCTGATATCATAATCTTTGGTATTGGAAGTTTATATACTAGTATCTTACCAAATATCATTATTGAAGATATTCGTCAAGCACTCTTAGAAACAAAGGCAACCAAGATATATTTATGCAATGCAATGACACAACACGGAGAAACTGATGACTATCAACTAGAAGATCATGTTCAAGCTATTGAAGATCATCTTAAAGGAAAGATAGATCTGGTAATCAAGGCCAATGATCAACTACCAGCATCAATACTACAAAGATATGTATTAGAAAAAGCTTATCCTGTAACGATCAGCAAACAACAACACGATTATCTGATTGAATCTTATCAACTATTGAACTTTGAGAACGATCTGATCCGACATGATTCCAATTGTATCAGAGAAATATTCGCTGATGTTATCAAGCGTTACGGTAGAAAATAATGTCATTTACGACCGAAGTTAAAAGTGAGATAGGTCAAAATAGGCTAAATGATTGTTGTACCAAAGCTCAATTAGCAGCATTGATACAGTTGTGTAGTACGATTGTCTTTAATAACAAAGGAATGTCTTTGACTATAAGGATTGAAAATGCGACCACAGCTAAACGGATTTGGAAATTAGTGAAAGATAGTTATGACGCGGAAATGGAATTGTCAGTATTAAAGAAGATGAATCTCAAAAAGAACAATGTCTATATCATAAAGATCATAACTAAAGTCGATTTTATCTTAAATGATCTAAATTTATTAGTAGCTAATAAACTTCAAGAGCATCCGAGTTACCGTTTAGTTCGTAAAGAGTGCTGCGCCAGAGCTTATCTTGCCGGAGCATTTTTGGCAAGCGGCAGTGCTAATTCCCCGACTAAAAGTAACTATCATTTAGAGATCGCGACTTTAGATGTCAACCATGCTATTTATATCCAAAAATTAATGAAACGTTTTGAACTACCTGCTAAATATATTCAAAGAAGAAATCAACATGTTGTTTATCTAAAAGCCAGTGAAAAGATATCTGATTTCTTACGTTGCATTGGTGCCTATAATGCAGTTATGAATTTTGAAGATATGCGCATCCAACGCGACTTCCGTAATAGTCTTACTCGTTTGGATAATTGTGAAGTCGCCAATGAGATGAAGACCATGCGAGCTGGCAAGAAACAATTGGAAGATATTGCGTTATTAGAAAAATATGGTAAAATGACATACTTAGATAAAAAGTTACAAGAAGTAGCGGGATTAAGGAAACTTTTACCAGAAGCTAGTTTGAACGATCTATGTACTGAATATGAAAAACAGTTTGGTATTGCGATCAGTAAATCGGGAATGAAACACCGTTTGGCAAAGATATCTGAAATAGCACTTAAATTAAGTGACTAGTCGCTTTAAAGTAAATATCGCATTTTTACATTAAAAAAGTTATAATAATGGAGGTGATAAATGTGCGTGGATTTTCAGGATTAATCGTTTTTATCTTTATTTTATTAATTTTACAATTAGCATGGCCATGGATCGTTGTGGCTTTAATATACCTTGCGATCAGGTTTATTATTTATAATGTCAGGATTGCTCATCAAAGAAACCAGTATCATCAACCAGATGATCAACAACAAGTAAATGAAGATTGGGCTAACCGAAGTTATCAACAAAGCAACCAACAAAACAATGCCAATAAAGATGTTATTGATGTTGAATATACAGAAAGGGATGCTGATAAGTAAATATGGAAGTAGACTGTCTTAAACCAGTAACTTTTAACGATATTGATTTGATCACGACTTATCTTAAAAAAACAGATTATGAAGAAAGTAATCACAACATTGTAAATATGTTGATATGGTTAGATTTTTTTAAGCTAGAGCAATGGCATAATGATGATATTATGGTATTGATCTGTACTTTTAAAGATATTACATTTGCCTATATGCCATTATGTGCTAAAAATGATTTTTTATTAGGTGTCGATCACATAGTAGAGATCTTTAAACAGCTAGGCAAGCCGATGATGTTAAATTGTTTTACGGAAGAGTATGTTGATCTTTTAAATGAACATAACCGAAATTATACTTTTGTCGAATATTCGGATATTAATGATTACGTATATGAAACGGATAAACTAAGAACTTTTAGTGGTAAAAAGCTGCAAAAGAAACGGAATAATATAAATAATTTCTATAAAGAATATGGTGATTGTTATAAATATGAAGCTATTGATGCTACAAATATTGAAGACTGTCGTGATTATCTTGATGATTGGCGTGAAGATCTTGAAGATGAATATCTATTATATGAAAGTCAAGGTATCGACGAAGTATTTGATCACTGGTCACAGTTGCCAGTTTACGGAGGCTTGATCAGGATCAATGGTTGTGTAAGAGCTTTTATCATTGGTAGTGACTTGTCAAGCAGAATGGGACAGATAAATGTTGAAAAAGCCGATGAAAATATTCGAGGTTTATATCAGGCGATCTTAAAAGAATTCTTATTGAGAAATTTTAAAGATAAAGAATTGCTCAATCGAGAAGATGACATGGGTAAAGACAATTTAAGACAAGCTAAAATGGCCTATAATCCAGTATTTATGGTTAAAAAGTATATGATGAAGGGATAAAGATAATGATCAAAAAGGCCCAAGAAATTGATATTGAGATAATCAAGGAAATGTATGCTAAGCTGTACAGTCCTCAATTTGTGTCTTTTTATTTTGACAATGTCTTTAAACCTTTGAACACTTATGTGATCAAAGATCAAGGAAAGATCGTTTCAACACTAGCTGTCAATCGTCATGGCTTATGGTTAAAGGGTAAGAAAATCAATGCTAGTTATATTTCGGCACTTTACACTTTACCCGAATATCGAAATTCAGCTCTTTTTGATGTGCTGATCAAAGAAGTCATCGAAGAAATGAGCTATAATGACCTGATCACGATCGTTCAAAGTAAAAGCCTTGAATCGTATGCGAAATATGACTTTAGATCGGTCTTTCAACAGAAGAATTATTTACTATCAAGGGCTCAAATTCCATTATATCCAAGTACAGGGATTGTTAATATAACCAATATTGATGATCTAGCTCAACTTTATCATCAATTCACTTATTATTTTGATGGCTATTTTCATCGAGATAAAGATTATTATCAGTTGAAACTTAAATGGCTGAATGATTGTGGTTATAAGTTGATTGGTTATACTAACCAGCATGGACAATTGGAAGGATATCTTATTTACGATCCGTCTTGTAATCCTCTTGTGGTCAAAGAGATTATTTATTTGAATTCGATCGCTTTCTTGAAATTACTTAGTTATGCCTTAAATATCAGTGAGAATCTTATTATCTCCTTATCGAATAATGAGAATATCTTAAAACTTGTTCCAACGGCGATTTATAATAAAAAAGATTACGTTTCAGCTAGACTTAATGATATCGAATTGTTTAATCGCTTATATAATTCGAATATTAAAAATATCAATGAAGCATTCGCATTGAGTGGTAAACCACTATTTTTAAATGAAGATTATTAGGATGGTTTAGTGTGAATTTAATAGCTTAAAAGATGATTGTGTTAAACGTTTCACAATTGACTTTTAGTTGTGTTTTCCTTATAATGATAGTGTCAAAGGAGGACTTTTTAATGACAGTAAAAGTTGCTATTAATGGATTTGGACGTATTGGTCGTTTAGCGTTCAGACAAATGTTTGTTGCAGATGGTTACGAAGTTGTTGCAATTAATGATTTAACAGCTCCAGATATGCTT
>Ga0172378_10006046_pt1 | contig 11306 bp, 8 predicted proteins | sample GrowelOW332metaG_FD_119755 | JGI IMG/M metagenome (GOLD analysis project Ga0172378, IMG submission 119755) | Groundwater microbial communities from an aquifer near a municipal landfill in Southern Ontario, Canada - Pumphouse #3_1 metaG | ecosystem: Environmental > Aquatic > Deep subsurface >... | reverse complement strand
TTGGCTTTTTACAACGGTCGTCGATCGCACTCAACATTGGGCTATCAATCCCCGATCGAATTCGAGCGGGAATTTTATAGAAACGCTGCCTGAACAGGTGTCCGGTTTTTGTTGACCATTACACCAGAAAGGAAAGATAAACCCAATTTTCAGAGATGAGACAACAAGATCGCGTAATTCAGATTCTTTAGTGTTGGCAGGAAGATTTTTTATTAAAACAATCATAAATCCATTGGGAGTAGCTATTGAATGTGAACGCTTGAAATTTGTCAGAGTGTTGATATTGTGAAGTGCTATGTTCACATGGCTGAACTATTCAAAGATCACGCCGGTAGCAGTTTATTTTCTTTTAGGTAAGCGCTTTGGGCATAGCGGAACAATGAAGTCAAAGCGCACTTGTAAAAAACCGTCCACTAATAGCCAGCCTGACTACTGCTGAATCTATCGTTTTCAGCCTGTTAAGCGGTCTTTTTGCTATCTGTCGTATGTTAAGACCAATAAGGTAAGCTCGGCCTGCTTAAGGCCAGTCAGAGACATTTAAAATTCACCTAAATGGCGGTGGCGAAGGGAATTCAAAGCGCAGCTTTGGGCTGTCCAGTTGACTGAAAGGTTAAGCAATGGGTTTCTAATCCAGGCTACCAGCATTCCGCTACGGATGCTGAGGATACACCTTTTACCCCCGTATTAGTAAGCGTCAATGTTCCGCATTTGTCATTCGCCTGCGCGCCGGTTGGCGTGGCCAACAATGTGTAGGTATTTGCGGTGACCGCGCTAATGGTCAAGGCATAGGCGGCGTTCCCTGACGCAGGGCTCTGAGCAGGATAAATCGATGGCGAGCCGGTATCATTGGTGCCTGCTGCGCCACAACTATTGGCGCCATCCGCGCCTCCGGCATCGCAATAGCTATTGGCTTCCGTAAAGCGTCTTTCCATGGCGTTGGCCAAGCCCAACAGCGCACCTTCGGCGTCGGCTCGCCGCGATTTCTTGACAGATTCTTGGTAGTTGGGAATGGCGATAGCGGCAAGAATACCGACAATCGCCACGGTCACCATCAACTCAACTAAAGTGAATGCCTGTTGTTTATTCATTAATGATTGATCCTTTGCCTATACATCATAAGAGTTGACGCCAGGATTGCCGTCTGGCTGGGAGCAACGTGGGGTTTACGCTTTCGGGCGCTTTTTCCTTGACCAGCCAGAGATTGGCGCTGCTGCCGCTGGTGTATTTGCAATCTATGCCATTTTCACAATTGATCACGGCCGGCGTATCGACAATACCGACCTGAGATTTGACCCCAGAAGCGGCAACGGCGATACCATTTATCATCACCATGTCATTGGCATCGACTTTGCCGTCACCATTTAAATCGATGGGCGTGCCTGCCAAGCGTGCCCCGGACAATTGATCCAACTCCATCAGCCAACTCGTTCCCCCCGCTGTGCAAACATTGGTGTTTGGTATCAAGGTGGGAAAGATTACGACGCCATGTCGCAAGATGGGCATGCTTACGACCTTTTCGCCCTGCAATCCGGCAACCGGTGAAACCAAATCCATATACCAGCCGCGTCTATTCACGTTGTTGGTGCAAGGGGCTCCGGTTGTGGTTGGCACCGTGGAGCCATAGCCTACTTCGCAATGTGAGGTTATGCGTACATCGCTATTGGCGGTGGCGCCGTCGGCCAGTGTCGGACTACTGGTTTCGGCGATAATGCTCTGCTGCTGAAGCGATGTGCGGCCCGATACGACGCCGTTACAACCGACTGCACTGGATTTATCGCACTGATCCCATATGGCGTAAAAACTTTGTACTTGCGGTGTGGTTGGTACTACATTATCACCCGTCTCGAAATATTTTCCTGTACCAACATAAATCATCACGCCGCTGGTCTGTCCGTTAGCCGTCGCCTTGCCCACTGCCGGCTTAGCGGTAATTGGCTGCGTCGCGGCAAGGCTATCTTCGGCGACGAAAACGGGTAAGCCGGCGTATGCGACTCCCCAATTGGCGGTGTCACTGCTGCTGACATCGAATTTCCACAAATTTCCGTTCAGATCGCCGGCATAGATGTAATCCACTATTTTGTCATTATCGCTATCGACAGCAACCGGGCTAGATAAACCGTTAGTCCCGCTTGCGGTTTCTGCTTCTATTTTCTTGATCAAGGCGCCGGTTTCGATGTTGATGATAAACAGCACGGCCTTGCCGACCAAACTGTTATAACCGTTAGCAACAATTGCCGCCCATTGACCGTTAGCCATACGCACCACGCTGGCCTGCGGTAACGTGTAGCCCAGATCGGCATCGTTGGTGCTAGAAAATTCCCAAAGTACATTGCTGTCGCCGAAGGTATCCGGATCGGTGATGTCAAGAGCAAAAACACCTTTGCCTCCTCCACCCAAACTGCCCACCAATACGGTATGCCAGGCGCTGCCGTAGAACACGTCACTGCTTTGCGCAGAGCCGTCAACAAAATAGTGGTGGCTATAAGTTGGGTTGGTTAGCGTGACTAAATTGCTGCTTATCACCGAATTGGGAACATAGGCAAAGAGCTCTTTGCCGCCATCGATGCCGGTGCTGGCATCAAAGCCGTGCAACATGCCGTCGTTGGCGCCGACATAGATCATCTGACGGCGTGTGGTGCTTACGAAGCTGCCATAACTGGAGCCTTCGCTACCGGGCAAAGTCGCATATCCGGCATCGTCCCTACCCACGAAAAGAGGATCGGAGTTGACGATATCCCCCAGGATATTGCTGCGGTTTTTAAAGGTGCCTCCATTGCTCTGTTCCAGGGTTTGATCGCCTCTCAAATAGTCGACTACAGCTTGGCTGCCCAGTATGTTCTGCTGGCTGGTATTTAGGCTGGTCCAAATAAAGGGAATACCCTTGCCGGTTGTCGCCGAAGGATCGTAAGAAAAAATGTCTCGATTGGCGGGACTCGGTATCAGCGCGTCAGCATTCCAAATTTTGGACCCGATCGCCCCGGCATCGAGTTTGCCATTGCTATTGGTGTCCTCGCCCGGATCGAGTACCTTATTGCCGTTAAGGTCTTCGGTGAGGATTCTGAAAGCCTGTAAGTTACCGCTCCAGTCGCTGCTGTCGAATACGGCCAGATATATAAGCGTATCGGTCTGAAACTGCGTGGAATTGGTGGCAACCGACGAGGATGCACTGGCTTGTTCGGCTATAAAGCCGAAGGCGCTGGCTAAGCTGGCACTCAATTCGGCTTCGTTACCGGCAAAATAAAATTTACCTCCCCCTTGTAGCGCCGCATCCCTAGGCAGCGGATTTACCCCAGGCATGTTGGGATTGATCGCGTCATCCGCAAAGCCGACGACAAAGGTGGTCAAATTATTCTTGGCCTTTTTCGATTCATTCGCATTGCGCAAATCCGGCCGTAAATCCATTTCATACAGGGCTTGGGTGACATCATCGAGATAATCGCTGGAATTGCTACCGGCATTGGCGACTGACAAGTTTGGCGTTGCGCCGTTACCACCGGGATACGGATATGCCTTTTTCATATCGAAGGTCGTGCATTCATTGCTGTGAGATCCCGAACAGTCTCCGTCATAGTCATTGAGATAACTGTTGGTCGATATATCTCGATCGGAAGAAGGCAAACCGTCGGTAATCAGCACCGCGAAATTCCGCTGGCAACTTTGCTGTATGGGACTGCTGGAAAACGTGGGTTCGCCGGAAATTGCAGTGCGCCCAGACCAGCCAGTACTGTTGACTAAGGCGCTCGGTAGCGCACTGGTTTTGCTTGCCGTGGATGCATTGCTGGTGCCCGCTTTCAAGACGACGTTGCTGCTGCCGGTGGTGAAATAATTACCGATGTCCGCCATGGTTTCCGCCAACGGCGTGTGGGCGTTTGCGCTAGTGGCATTGATGCGGTTTTTGATATTGGTTTTCTTGCTGTCCCCCAAATCGTCAATCGCTTCCCACAGCATGCCGCCGTTATCGACATTGAAGGTCGTAAAGCCTAGACGGGTATCGCTGGTTAAAGAATCTACCAGGAAATTCGCGGCGTTTTTGGCAACCTGTAAACGAGTCGATGTCGTGCCGGCTTTGGCGATTTCGTTGCCGTAGTACCAATTCAGATAATTGGCTCGCTGGGCGGCGGTCGTTACGTCCGCGGGCAACGAAAGGCTAGTGGTATACGAAAGGTTGGAAGCAAAACATTTTGTTCCGATGGTATAGCCTGACTTATAGCCAAAAAATTTGCTGGGTATGCTGGTGCCATACGTCACCGGCGTCGTTACTGTCACCGTGCAGCGGTTTTTACTGCTACTCCAAGAGCCGCCGGCATTCTGGCATTTGGTTTTGGTGTTGAGGGAAGAATCGGTTTGGGTGCCGGTGGTGCTGTTGGGTAGTGCATTGCTGCTACAGTTTGCGCCAGTAGGATAAGTCGTCGCTGGGTTGTAATCCGCCCCCGAGGAGCTGACCGTCAGGGTTTCCGCCATGGACATCGAGTTATCTAGCATCAACATGACGTTGGGCTTGACGGAACTCGTCAAAAACAATGGTAATTGGGCTACATCAGCGTTCACCGTGGCGCTGAACAGGGTAAAAAGCGCCAGTGTGGCTTCCAGTCGACGAGCTGTCGGGTACTTGTGAAGATTGAATGCCATACGGCCTCCCTGAGAAGAAACGAGGATGCTATGCCTTGGCAAGCATCAGGGTACATCGACTTGATAAATGGACTGCAACATCACCACCGAATCGGCCGTGCCACCCGTTGCGCGGGCAGTGATGCGAAAATTACGGCGTTGGTCGGCAGCCGGACATGGCGTCGTGGGCGACACGCAGGTAAGCCCCATGTCTTCGACAATATAACGCGGGTTAGTGCTGATATCGGCCAAGGTCCCGCTATAAAGTACCGATTGCGTATTCCAATTGACACTGTTCCATATCGGCGTGGTTTCCGGTACGCCGTCGCAATTGGCATCGCGTGATTGATAAAAACCTGTAGGATTAGCAGGATTGGCAGGGCAAGCTGAAATGGTCGTGGCTGCGGCAGCCGTTTCGCCGGCGTTTAACGCCGATTCCGCTGCCTGAAAAGCCAGGTTTCGATCCCGCATATTGCCGGCCATTTTTTCATCCAGACCGGTGACTCTAGCTCCAGTGACGCCGATCAGCGTCAACAGCAGTAACATGATCAGGCTGACGGCCAGTACCACGCCGGCTTGCCGATTTGGCGTCGAGAATGATCCGCGGTGAACGCTCAGGCATTGATCAAACATATTTATTCCCTCGCTATGAATTCAGCCGGTTGCGCACGGCTAACGTTGAGGTGAAAACTCTTCTCAGGCGTCGATCGACTGGGGTGGTCGTGGTGCCATTGAAGGTATAGGCAAGTGGCTGCGAGGCCAGATTATCGTCGTGTGTGGCAACCAGCACGCTGATGCGTATGCTGATCACATTCCCAACGTTAACCACGCTATTGGCAGGCACATAGTAATTGGCTGTGCCATCGGCATCGGTATCTTCCCCATAGAGAATTTGAAAGTCTTCGATGTCTTCCAGCAATTCCATCGGATTTGAGCTGCTGGCGACGGCCTTGGCATTATCCAATCGCCACAGCGCCGGCATTCCTGAAGCGCCGGTACGAATAAAATAGCTGTATGAGCGAAACACGAAGATTTCCGCATCGGCTCCGTATACTTTGCTCAGTTTGGGGCTGGTGTTCTGGTTATTGGCGTGAGCGATAGTTTGCTTTCCGGCTCCGGAAGAGGCGCTGGTCGCGACAAACACGTCCGCTGAGCTGCAATCAGAAAGTAGCAGCGTGTCATATTGACTGATGTTGCAAGTGTTGTCGGCGGGAATTTGAATGTTGGCGTTGTCGGATGCCATATTCCCGGTTAGGTATCCGCCGCAACTGTCGGCATACTGGATGGTTACCGCATCGGTATTGGCGATGCATTGATGGGTTCCGGAACAGGCATTGGCATTCCAGCTATTGGCGATGTTGTTATTGCCGACGATAGCGTTCAAATTGGTAAAGGGATTCACCGCCGGGTTTGGATTAGGGTTTTGCGGAGAAGCATCGATAGCTGGGGTCACCGCGCCGAGTGATGCGCATCCCAGATAGCCCGCCATGCGCAAATCCCTGCTGATGAACTCCATGGCGAATCGGCCGTTTTCCTGGAGCCTGGAGAGATTTTCCTGCATTCGATAAGTTTGCCGGCTGTTGATAAAAATCTGCAAAACGCCACCGAGCAAAAATGCGCCAATCAACAGGGCGATCATGATTTCCACCAGGGTCATTCCCGATTGCCGGCCTAGTGGTGTTTTATGACCCACTACTAACACCTCTCTCATAGTTGAAAACTCATCTGGAAATTCGGATCACTGTTGTCGATGGCGCCGTCGTGGTTGTCGTCCCAATTGACGGTCACGGTAAAAACCCCGCTGGCGTTAGCGATCGTCGCAGTGCCTCCCGGCAAAGCAGTCGCTAACGCGCTTTTCAATTCATACAGATCGTTTTGCGCCATTTTTGCCGGCGTGCAGGTCGTGCTGACTGTAGTGCAATCCGCCTGCTGCGTCGCGGCAGTCACCGCCATGGTGGTGCTTAGATAACTATTGCTGGCCGTGACATTGGCTCGCATCCGGTCGGCTATGTCATACGCAAGCTGGGTGGCTTGGCTACGAAAATAGGCGCTTTGGTTGTTTTTAAGATTGTTGGTTTGAAGTGCCGCCAAACCGAGCAGACCGATGGACAATACCACGGTGGCGACCAAAACTTCGATCAGAGTAAATCCTTTGTTTTTGTTCATGAGGCTTTAGGGGCAAGATGCGGCATTTCCCACCGCAGTGCTGGGGCGACCAACCGCATTGACGCTAATTGTCCGCGAGTTAGTGGTATTTTGGGTGTTGTCGCAAAGCCGAAAAACTTCGCTAACCTGATTCTTGCTTAAGCCTCCCGCCAAATAAGTCGCATAGTCCTTGTAACTGCTGTTGCCTGTCCGTAGCGTATAGCCCGTCGACAATGCATCGTAGGTTTTTAATAGGCAATCTTCCGTGGCCTCGCATAGCGTACTGTTGCCGTTATCGTCAAATGCGCCATTACCGTTGAGATCGACAAATACATCCCAGCCCACTTCCCACTGTTGACTTGTCGTGCCTTTTCGCCGGACTGACACCGGTGAACTGCGTTTTATGGCTTCGGCACGGGCATAATTGAGGCTGGATACCCAATCATTGGCGTAAGTCGTCAAACGATTGCTTCGCACCGTTCCGATAAAGCTGGGAACGGCCACTCCCATGACGATTGCTGCAACAGTGATCGTTACCATCAACTCGATAAGTGTAACTCCGTGGCATGACGTTTTTTCGTGAATCATCGGGAGAGTAGAAGGCAAAAAAATTGTTTATCGTATATAACAAAGCCACTGTTTTCAAACTGTGACTTGGTTCATGAACGCGAAAAGCGAAACAAATCTAAAATTCCGACAGTTGATTAAGCGCAACTGCTACCATTCAAACATCGACCTTCCAACAGGTGCTTATTTGTTACAAACGCAACATATAAGCACAGCCTTTTTTATCAATTAATCAATCAGTTAAGAATTGGTGCGGAATATGTATTAAACGAGCTTTACAGAAATCAATGCTGTGTTTGCTTGCTTATCATTTTACGGTGCTTATGTCTGAAATCATCCAGTTCCCCGTTTCCAACAAACAACAATCAGATCTTGATGCAGTTATCGATGAAGCGCTAAAAGCCATACCCAGGCAAGACCGAGAAAAGCTCAGGTTTGAGTTGGTCAAAACGATAGACAGCTACGATACCTTTTTTACTGAATGGTCCTTGAGTCTACCCGAGGATAGTAACGAAATACTCAGAAAACAAATTTACGATATTGCCCACCAGGAACATGATCGAAAAATGCATATGCTGAAAGACATTATGCGACTAAAGATTAAAGTGCTGGTTGCGGAATACCGGCAACGAAAGTAACGCGGTTTGTACTGAGCGATCCCGCCATGCCCAGTGGTTTCGGCAGGGCGCGGATTAACAACGCCAAAGACCATCGATTCTAAGACCTTGCCTTAATCGTTCTTTGGCCCAAATATTCATTGAGGAGTGTCATATGAATCAACTTGCCGATGTAAACAATGTTGCGGAGCTTGAAGTTGCCGCAGATAAGCTGATCGTTGCTTTTGCGAGTTCAGATGGAGAAATGGTCAATCAGCATTTCGGGTCATCTTTGGGGTTTCATGTCTATGCTATCGATGCCACTACCGCCACGCCTTTAGCCGCCAAGTCGTTTGCTAAAGAACAACGCGACGGAAATGACGACAAACTAAAACCCAAGCTTGCCTGGTTAACGGGCTGCGAACTGGTTTATTGTGGCTCTGTCGGCGGCACGGCGACCAACGAGTTGATCAAGTTGGGCGTTCATCCTGTCATCGTTAAAGGCGGCCCCGACATCGAAGAAATCATTACCGAGTTACAACAGGAAATTACCGGGACCCTATCGCCGCTGCTGGAACGCATTTTTAAACAAAAAACAGCTAAAGATAATAGCCGCTTTGAAGAGATGGCTGACGAAGGATGGGATGAATAAGGATGCCCGTCAATTTCGCCTAAATGCAATCTATGCACCTATGCCACGCTTTTGAGCGCATCAAGAGCGTGATAAGCCCAGAGTTTATTCAATATCTCCTGCCAGTGCGGTGTCCACAGCCCGCAAAATGTAGTCGTTGTTACGAATACCCTGTGCGAGCTCCACGATCTCTTCATAGGCATAATGGTGCAAGTTGAAACTCATCTTGTCGATGTGTTTGTCGTCAATAAAAATATCGAGTACCAATAGCGCAGCGTGGTCGTGCTAATGTGTATCATCAAGCACCTTAACGCTGGACACGATTCTCATATGTTCATCAATGGCATTGATGTATCGCAACGCCGATAAATGCTCGATTTGTGCCGGGCTTAATACGTTCGTATTGGTCATCATGAATCTGAAATAAAGGCTATAGCAACTGTTGTTTACTTGAGATTATTCGTTCTTGGCCAGGAAAGGCTGGTCATGCGCTAAATGAAATTCTTGATTTCAAATAACAGATAATTGCTCTCGGGAAAATTCCTCAAAACATCATCGCGTACCGAAAAAAAAGCCCCTTTGCGTTATCGGGCGAGCCAGCTGGATTGCCAAGTCTGTCCGCTCAAAGGGAAATGCTGCCCTAATAACCCCCTAACCGCAAAATCGTCCGAAGTCCTTTCGAGTCAATAGACTCTGGATTTTATGTGACGGGAGTCTGTTAGCCATTCAATCAAGAATTACATCCGGACAGTTAAGGGGGGGGCGATTACGACAATATGCTTTTTAGAAAAGCGAACATTCACTTCTGACGCAATGCTAGCACAATTGGAGCTTGGTTTAGCTCGATAGGATGAGCGACGGCAGAAGGCGTATCGAGCGTAAATACATCGGCGCGACGGGCGGGGGAACTGCTTGGATAAAGTTGCCGCTGTCAAATAATTGTTTTATATCAATTTCTTAGTCCTGTTCTTTCGACAGTTCCAAACCAGGTTTGCGCATCGTTACTGCCCCAAATGCCGGGTTTGCTATATCATGCGAGCATCGTTTATTAAATCAATGGGGCGGAGTTATGGATAAGCTAAGGGCGCTGGGTTTGGGGCCGGTGGGGCAAGACGAGCAAGCGATCAAGCAGCAGTTGCATCTCTACATCAATCTGAAACTGGCGTCTTGCGGGCAGCCGACTTGTATCGACGCGGCATCGGCGCAGTTCATGGATACGGCGCAGGATTTGCTGAATAGCTATCAGGAAAAAAGCCGGCAGTTGGCCAGTTCTTCGTTGTATCCCGCCGATCGGCGGATTCAGGATTTCCTGGACCGATATTGCGCTGATTTGGGGCTGGATAAGGTGCCCAGCTTGCCGACGATGACTTTTGAATTGGATAAACATGGGGTTGCCCGCGAGTTGTCCTTGCCGATGGGCGAGGACGAATTTCGTTCCGAAATCGTTTCCAGCTTTCGAGTCAAGCAGGGCATTCTGCATAATCCGGCCAGCGACCGGCGTACCACGCAAGGCTCGTTTCATATCGCCGAGGGCGGCTTGCCGGTGCCGGGCGATAAGAAGCAGGTGCCTAAGCTGACCTTTGCGTTGATGCTGGCCGAGGCTTTGAATCCACCAGATGATCTGTTAACCCTGCCGTTTACCGCGCACAAGCCCCAGCCGGCGAAGATGTTTGCCTCCTTGCTGTTGCGGCCGGTGGTGTGTCCGGAAATTCCCGGCGTCGCCGCCGAAAAATCCATGGAAATCCGTTTCTTCGCACCCGGCAACTTGGTCAGCAACCTGGATTTCGTCGAGAGTATCTTCGGCAACGGTGGTAATCCGGCCTTGCCGCAATGCGACGCGGCCTTGGATGTAGATCATTGGTCCGGACACAGCGGTTGCGTGATTCTGGCGCCGCATCTGGCCAAACTGACTAAAAAACAACTCGGTTTGCCGCATTGGGACGAGGCCAGCGAACGGCAACGCGCCGACGGCATGTGCTGGCAAGAACCGGCGGAACTGTATAACGAGGGCCAGGCCTTTAAATTGACCGCCCGCGACCGGTCCGGTGTGATTGTCACCTTGCTGGCCGACAATTATTACGGCTATTGCAAGAAGGAAGTCAAAACCCAGATCAGCTATGCCGCCAATTTATTTGGTTTGGCCGAGGAAGAGCATGCCGGCGGCGCGTTGGCGTTTCGGCGCATCAATCATGGCGACGAGTTTGGGATCGGCAGTCTGACCCGCGAACCGGGTTACGATTTTGACGAGATGACCTATCACTACGGTGCGATCATGGATGTACAGCCGGAAGGTTATGCGCTCGACAGGCGTTTTCCAGAGATTATCTATGTGCCGCAGGACTTGCGGATGAGTTTGGCTAACCAGAAAATTACTTGGATTAGAAACGGCCAGAGCCACAGCATCCGCCTGCAACCGGGCAAGATTTATATCCAGCCCAACGGTTACAAAATCGAGATGAGCAAACATCCCGGCGCGCCGTCCTGGCGTTTGGTGGGCACCGTCGCCGAGGGTACGTTTTGCCATAAACCCTGCACCGTGTCGGGCGGCGGCAAATCGGAAATTTCCAAATCCATCGAAGACGCGGTGATTTACGGGCCGCTGTACGTCGACGATTTGCAACACGATCTGGATCGGGTGCAGGCGATTTTCGACAAGGACTATACCGGTCGCTTCTTGCCGGGGCACGAACAGGAGGACCACGATCCCACGCGCACTGTGCTCAGCGCGGAGCGCAGTCTGGGGTCGGTGATCAAACTGT
>Ga0172378_10006044_pt1 | contig 11311 bp, 9 predicted proteins | sample GrowelOW332metaG_FD_119755 | JGI IMG/M metagenome (GOLD analysis project Ga0172378, IMG submission 119755) | Groundwater microbial communities from an aquifer near a municipal landfill in Southern Ontario, Canada - Pumphouse #3_1 metaG | ecosystem: Environmental > Aquatic > Deep subsurface >... | reverse complement strand
TCCCGGTTTTTTTATGCGTTCCAGGAAAGCATCGCGCTGTTCGTTTGTAGATTGGTTCATAGAGTCCTCTTTTGCCCCGAATTTTAGGAAGCTAAGCGGACATTTTGACCTGAATCAGGGGGATATACTTACCGTCTTCCAGCCTTCCTTCGTTTGGTTTGAAGTTACTAATATTGTCGCCCCGATAAGCGAGCACTTGCTCCGGATTGTAGCAAAGAGCTCTGATTTTGGCGTCAAGTTCCTTTGTCATAATAAACCTCCTGGATATTTTATAGTTTGATTGATAACACGAAATGCAACCGACGGGACGCTACACAAGTTATACATAACCTCCCTCCGATTTGTCCAATGCAAGTTTAACCAGCAGCACATCTGTTTTTATTCCCCGTTCGAAAGCGCTGCCCAGTCCAAACGGTTATTAGATAAAACAATAGTTTCCTGTAGAGTCTTGATTCTCAGTCGGCTTTCGATTGATGCATCACAGTAAATTTCCCTACCTGGACTCTATCTCTTCATCTGTCTATGAAAAAATAACTTTATGAAATGTAATTTCCAAATTTATTTTTTATTCCCGTTTTTTTACAGCTCAACTCCGAAGCAATAAACCCCTGATGTGGGCGATGTCCTGTAGCCCTTGAAAGCTTTAGATATCGGCTAGTTCTTTACGCAACGGACGCTTCCTGCTGCATTTGAGCCTTCGGAACTCATATAATTTTCATAGTAATTTTCAATAAAACCATGAGAGACATTAGAGCCGATAAGGTTTGCCTGCCTATTTAGTGAGCCCCATTCGTAGGAGGAAAGACCATCATTATCATTATAATAGTAAATTCCGGCTAATGCCAAGCTGAAACCTGTTTTATTTTTGTGATCCGTATACACATCGTAGAAATCCTCCTCATGATATTCAGAATACAGATCCTCTTTGTAATCTGAATGATAGTTATCATACAATTGCCCATACTCAGTATGTGTCATTAGATGAAATCCATCGGGGCATAGCCCTTGATGTTGCTCCGCCTTCGAGGAGTCTCCATCCAAAGCCTGTTTTTGTGTGTACATCCGGCCATAAAGGTCGCAGTAATATTCTTCATTATTGTAACATATCGACCCCTTGGAGGCATAGTTTAAGTTTTCTGCGAACCAGGTTGTTCCATCAATATCAATTGTTTTGTAATACTGACCATCGCGGGCATCCTGAATTTTCCCGTATGTTAGGCTCTTATTCAGCAAAACCCAAGAGAATTTGTAGACTTCGCCGGTAGAGCGTTCATATAGAGTATCATTCTTGCATTCATATATAGTAGCATCGTAAGAGCGCTTTCTGCAAAGAGTATATACGGAACCATTTTGGCAAAACTGATTGTTGCTGTTAAATGTTGTGGAGCCACAATCGAGTATATCGCTCATGCATCTGACAGAGAGCTTTGTTTCGGGATCGGCGTTAAGAATGCAAGTTGCCGATGAAGGTGTAGTATTTTCGGGCGTGGAACAGGAATATTTGGATGTCGGATATGGATTTATTTTCAAGAAATCTCCGGTTATGAAATCTCCGAAGTTTCTTGTAGAACTCCAGAAGTTTTCATCCGTACCAGCTCCGGAGCCGCTTGCTACAGGAGTTGCATTGAATCCCAATTCGTTTGTACCATTCCAGTTTCCATATTCGCCAGTGGGCCAGCCGGATGTCGTTTTTAATTTTTTGCCGGCGATGGAATCGCCTCCGGCGAATTCGAGTAGAGTCTGCAATTCTTTGAGCGATGGTAGATGAAAGTCTTGGGGGCAGACTTTTCTTGCATCGGCAAAGTCGTATGTGATGCTGTCGGCAAAGTGGAGGTTTTCTGCCATCCACGTTTGGTTGCCGATCTTCACGAGCTTGTAAGTTTTGTTGTCGCGTTTGTCTGTAAACGAGTCTTGTAGTGTGCTGGAGGACGATTGTGACATACTAGAAGAAGACGTTGCTTCGCTGGAGGCTGGTTGAATATCGCTAGAGGAAGATCCTGCGTTGCTAGAAGGGGCGTTGTCGTTAGAAGATTCTTCGCTTATTGAAGATGAGCTCGGTTCTTCGTTTTCGTTAGAACTGCTGGAGGACTCCATGCATCCTGCTAAATTTACCGATAAAATGGATAGTATGGCTACAGATAATATTGTACCGCTGGAAAATTTATTCATAATAGCTCCTTCAGGACGAAAAATAGATAAAAGATTCCGCAATTTGTCGTTTCCCCGAACATTTATCTACGATTATTTTCTTCTATCAGTAAAAAATGAACTATTACGCAGCAAAGTGCGGGGGATTCACCCCTAGAAATTAAACTTAGTACGTATAAATTTAATAGGATTTAGCAACAGGAACATTGTATGTTCATGGGCGGACGCTATGACTGTGTTTCGGCTGCTGAGAAGATTAACCCTTATCCTGTTGCGAAGAAATTTAAGTGTGAAACCGTTTTACTTTTTGTGATAGAATGAACTTTGATTGGACGGTAACTGAAATGCATCGTTATGGAAATTTTTTGAGTTGCTCTTGGAACTCGAGCCCCCCCCCAGTATAATATGTTACATACACTTCAAAAGAATACTGATCACCACTAGAATAATATCCGCGAAGTCGTCTGGATTCTCGATAACCCACTTGACCACCTTCCCAGTCGTTTTAACTACGATGGTCCCTCCAGTTGTAAGCAACCCGCTCGCAAAATCCGCACTTTCACGACAGATATGATTATCGGATACGGAGAAAAACAATGTAGGGGCTGCCGAAACCGAACTGATCGTCTGTTTTAAGAGATCATACAGAAACTGAACATCCATTTTATCCGCACGAATTTCCGCAGAGGCATTCACGGTGACGCTTTCGCTATCGGCAAGAGTGATGGAAGAATCCAGAACGACATGGCTGACAAAAGCATCCTTCCCGTTCGTACGGGAAATGTCCAGATCGAGACTATCCAAGGAGATGTCTCCTCCGGATACATTTTTCACTGTCACTGGAACATCAATTTGAATTCCATAATGATCCAGATTGTCACTGGGATTCCAGAGATCCTTCGCTATCTGGATTGCACTGGAAGGGGCGATAACCTTGACAAGGTTGATACTTCCAACGGTAGTTTCTGTCGGATGAAAACAAGGGGTATCCCAAGAATAACTGTTATCAGAATGATCGGAACACCCTAAAAGAAAGAAACCCGCAACGAGAAAGAAGGGCAACAGCGCATAATGTTTGTGGCTCATGGGGTGATAATATACATCGCGGTAACCTTATGCGCAACATTTTTTAGAGGCGTCCTTTAATAATACGGCTTGTAAAGCATTTCCATTCCGACGCCAATCTTGTGGTGTAGAGTAATGTGCTAGAACTTCAAATCCTGAGTACTCCAATCGATCCCGGTCGATTTGTTGAAGTTGGCGTTTTGCGTGCATTCAATTTTAGCGGTTTCTCCTCTACCTTCTAAAAGGAATTTTTGCACGTAGCTTTTTATCCAGTGATATTGGGTGGTAGGACGCGTACAAAGGGTGTGCCCGCCGACTTTGGAATAGGTGTAGAATTTTGTGTCACCGAGGGCATCTAAAATTTCCTTGGTAGCGATACTTGTTCCGTAGCTAGCCTCGGGCCCTTCGAGTTCGTGGTGATGCTTGTCTGTGGAATATTGGACGTTGGAGAAGGAGCTCGTGAACCAGGAGGCTTCGTCTGCGACTACAACACACCTCATAACCAATTTCCCATATTAAATTCTTTCTTACCCATATAAAAAGAACGTGCGTTTTAATTTGTATACAATTTTTAGAGATGCAAAAACTTGTTTCATTTTTTTTACTTTATCGTTTATTAAATTCACGGAAATTTGAACAAAAATCAACAACAAATAACAACGCTTTCTGCTTATGCTTACGCACAAAAAAGGATGCTAAGTTATTTTGTAAAAAATTGGCAGTTATCTGTTAAGGCTGCATCAAGGAGTTGCCATGCATTTGCTGAAAATTTTGGCTTTTGGCTTTGTTTCTTTTTCGTCCGCAGTTTTTGCGGATTCCTATGATTTACCGATTTTAATTATCAATACTAATGGGGTATCGATTCCCGACAAGCCAAAAACAGAGGGCGCACTTCGCGTGTTGGACTTTGGGACAAATTCACTGAATGATTCACTGCAAGTAGAAGCGATGCGGATTGGTATTGAAACGAGAGGTCAGACTTCTGCGGCATTCAAGAAAAAAAGCTATGGTTTTGAACTCCGTGATACGAATGGTGAAGAAATGGCGGCTCCGCTGCTCGGCCTTCCTGATGGCGATGATTGGGTGCTTCACGGCCCGTATGTGGATAAGACTCTTATCCGTAATGCGCTTGCCTACTATCTCTATACCGTTGCGGGCAGGTATAGCCCCCGGACTCGTTTTGTAGAAATGTTTTTGAATGGAGAATATCAGGGCGTGTATTTGTTGGTGGAAAAAATCAAGAGGGGTAAAGATCGTATAAATATCAAGAAACTCGACGAAGCTGATACTGCGGGAGATGCTTTGACGGGGGGGTATATTTTCCGCGTTGACAAGCTTAATGCAGGCAATTCAAACCTTTCAAAGGAAGGTTTTAAATCTTCAGATGGACTTCAGATGATCTATCACTATCCGAAGATTGAGAATATGGCCGAATCGCAAAAATCTTATTTGCAGAATACTTTTAATACTTTTGAAAAAACAGTGGATGCTGCTTCCGGTAGTGAATCGAGCCCGGCTTATTTGTCGGTGCTGGATGTGGATGCCGCCGTAGATTATATACTGCATCAGGAGATTACAAAAAATTCAGATGCATATATTTGCAGCTTCTATATGAGCAAGAACAGGGATTCGGAAGGGGGCAAGATTGTTTTGGGTCCTCCATGGGATTTTAACTTGGCTTTCGGTGCCGTGAGTTACAACAGCAATATGGATTCTACTGGTTGGCAAATCAACCAGAATTTTTCGGGAACGTATATCATAGCACCTTGGTTAAAGAATCTATTTAAGGATTCGTATTTCCAAGCAAAATTCAAATCGCGTTGGGCTGAGCTCCGCTCTTCCGTTTGGCATTCCAAGAATGTGGATAAATTTATTGATTCCGTTTCTGCGCTCATTGCTCAAGCCTCACAGAGAAACTTCTCGAAATGGAATGTGCTCGGAACGGCGATCGGCATGGATGGGGAACCGGGCTGTTCTACAACGGGCTGGTTCAGTCTTTGTTTTAATGGTTATTCCGAAGCGACTTGGAATTTAGAAGTAACCCATATGCGGAATTATTATAAGGCTCGTATCCGCTGGATGGATTCCCAGCTTGGTTTTACGGAGCCCGCAGAACCTTTGGCAACGGAAAAGATTAGTTCCCATCATTTCAATTCTGATGTGTCTAGCTTCCGCTATGTGGATGGTGGACTTATCGTGGGATCTGTTTCTGGGGGGAACATAGCTGTTTATGATATTCGCGGAAAGAGGATACAAAGTATGCGAATAAATCCGGGCGAAACGTTTGTTCCGCTGCCGAACCGCTTTCGCTATGCTCCTGTACTAGTGATATTAAATGGAAAACGGATGATCTCCTTTAGGAAGTGATTTTTTTAGCGTCAGATTTTTGATGAAATAAGAGGGGAGATTTAACTCGCAGAACGAATATTCTGCGGGTTATTTTATTTGATGAATATTGGAAAATGAACTATATTTGGCAAAAATCATATTTTAACTTTAAGGATTATGGAGTATGAAGTTTCGGTTGTTGTTAACGGCTCTTTTTGCTATTGTTTTTACAGCTTGCACAGGTGCTACTGGAGCTACTGGAACCGATGGTACGGATGGAAAATCTGTAAATTCCGATAGTTTGTCTGCGGCTCTCCGCGAAGAAATTACCAATAAATTGTGGGATTCCCTTCAATCTGAAGCTGTTCTGGATTCTGTTTATGACACGTTGTTTTTCGGTGCATTTACCGATGCGTGGATGGATTCTGCTCGTGAAGCCTTGAAGGATAGTCTTCTTTCGGCTTCTTATGATTCTCTGTATGATGCTTTATACGATTCTGTATATGATGATATTTATGCAAAAAGTGTGATTCGGGATTTATATGCCCAAGTTTATTCAAAAAAAGAAGACTTGTACGCAGCATTTGCGAATCAATATCCTTTAATGTATAAAAATTTTGAGTATCCGGTCCCGCTTTCTGTAGCTGTTCGGAATAGCGGAAAAATTTGGCATAATATTTTGGTGCAGGCATGGATTCCTGGTTATAGCGATACAGGAAGTGTTACGACTTTTGTGAATCCCGATTCGACAAAGCTTTATGGACCAGCCTTGAATTTATATCCAGAGAACTATCTAGGGCTCACGGCGGCGACCCCTGTGCAGGTACAGGTGCGTGCATATGCGCTTGAAAATGATCATCAGATTCTTTTCTTTGCGGAATCTTATGCAGTGAATATCCATCCAGTGCAAATTTTCGGAGCGGAATACGAGGGCATTGATATGGATCCTTGGAATGCTGTATGGGTGACTCCTAACATGGATTCTATTTCGGGAATTCTTTCTCAGCTTGCAAAAGCAATGCCTGATGGTTACGGTGGATACCAGCTCTTTGGACATTCAACGATTGAAGCGAGCGTAGATAGCCAAGTGATGGCTGTTTACAATATCCTCGCGGCGAAACAAATTACCTATGTGAACAATACGAAAGCAGGTAGCATTGGGCAGAAGATAAAGTATCCGCAAGAGGTGCTTCGCGAAAAGCAGGCAAATTGCATTGAAGGAGCTTTCTTGTTTGCTTCTGTTTTAGAGGCCATCGGAATCCACCCTGTAATTGTCAGCGTTGAGGGACATGCCTTTTTAGGCTGGAGATCCACTGACAAGGGCACCACTTATACCTTCCTAGAAACGACAATGGCTTGGGGAAAAATGCCTTCGACATATACTGCAGCTGTGACTAAAGGTATTGAAGAATATAACGATGAAGTGACTGCGGGCAACTTTGAGTCCGGAGCGTCCGTTATCATTGATATTCAAGATGCTCGCACAGCGGGAATCCGCCCGAACGACGTGCCTTAAAAAGACAGTTTTTTTGATTGAAGCAGATGCGTAAATTCATCTGCTTTTCTTTTTTTCTCTGGAACGGAATTGCTTAAAATCCTATATTTGGAGCGTTATTTCCTTTTATTCAGGTTTGTATATGCGCATCCGCTTGAGTGTTTTTTTTGCTCTCGTTTTTTTGACGGTGGCGTTTGCCAAGCAATACAATAATTCTCCCCGGCATTACAATTTTTATGAAGCTAAAAAGCAGATGGATCGCATCTATTACGGCGATTTGATGGTGACAGTTTATTGCGGCTGTAAATACGAAAGCAACAAAAGCCCGAACAAGATTGATTTTAAAAGCTGCGGATTTGCTTTCCGGAAGAATGAAGATCGTGCGAACCGTATTGAATGGGAACATGTGGTGACAGCCCATAATATTGGAATGTCGCGGCAATGCTGGCATAAGCAAGGCAAGAATAGTGCGAGGAAAAATTGCGAGGAAACGGATTCTTTGTTTGCCATTATGGAGGGAGATTTGCACAATCTTCTGCCGAGCATTGGCGAAGTAAATGGGGACCGCAGTAATTTTATGTACGGGCAATGGACGGATACGGTTGAGCCGATGTATGGCTCTTGCCGGTCCATAGTGGATTTTAAAAACAGTAAATTTCAGCCCCGTCCGGAGGTGCGTGGGATGCTTGCCCGGATTTCGTTTTATATGGAAAAGACGTATGGGATAAAGCTTTCGCCGGAACGCCGCAAACTTTTTGAAATTTGGAGCAAGCTATATCCGGTTGACAAATATGAATGCGAGCGGGACCGCCGTATTTTCGGAGTCCAGGGCGACCACAACCCTTTTGTTTATGAGCATTGCCGCGAAGCCGGCTTGATTTAGGATTTTTTATGAGTTTCTTGAATTTTCCGGAATTTATTCTTGCACAAGATTTTGGCGGGCTTTCTGCTTTTGCAAAAATGCGCTCGGGGACTTTGCATGTAGAAGGGCTGTCGGCTTCTGCTGCGGCTTTGATGGTCGCAGACCGGTTTTCCAAGCTTCCGGAGAACATTGTCGTGGTTGTGAGCGATTACCGCGCTGGCGAACTTTGGACGGAAAATTTGCAGAGCTTGTGCGGCGAAGATTCCGTGATATTCTTCCCTGCTTTGGGTGTGAAGCCCTATGAAGCGAAGCTGCCCTTTGACGGCGTTCTCGAAGAGCGTTTGCGCTTTTTCAAGAGGACGCGAAAGAATGTCCCACTTATTGCGGTGTGCCCCCTGGATTCATTTTTGCTTCGCTTGCCTTCTCCGGGAGAACTCGAAAGGAAGTCCATCACATTCAAACCCGGTGATGTCGTGGATCCTCTTTCGCTTCGCAGGACTTTTGGCGATATGGGCTTTGTAGAACAGCCTGTAGTGAGCTCAGTGGGGGAGTTCTCTATCCGCGGCTGCATCGTGGATATTAATTTGTACTTATATCCGCATCCTGTGCGCTTGGAATTCTTTGGCGATGAACTCGAAAGTATCCGCACCTTTGACATCTTTTCGCAGCGTTCTATTGAAAATTTAAACCGACTAGAAGTTTATCCGCATGGAGAATTTACGCTTTCGATTGCGCAAATGGCCGCAGTTCCAAAAGAAGAAGAGGCCGAGATCTGGTGGCGCCGTTCGTCGTACCAGAAATTGACTTCGAATGTTTTGGATTATATGCCGGATTCGGCGGTGGTTTTTGACGGCCTTTCCGTATTGGAAGACCAAGCATCGAAAATGACGGCAGCATTCGGAGCGGCCTACGAACGCTCGTTCTGCGTGGGCAAGGGACTTTCAACTCCGAACGATCTCTGGTGGCATTTTGATAATTTTTCACCCGAATTAAAATCGCATCCGCTCCTTGACCTTACACGGGCGAGAATGGATTCTTCGGATTGGATTTCTATCAAGAGTCGTCCGCAGGATAAGTCGATTACGGGAACCTCTGCAATCGCAAAGGATGTAGAAGCCTTTGTCGCAAAGGGTGGTTTAGTTTATCTGGTGGCTCATTCCGAAGGAAGCGCATTCCGCATCAAGCACCTTTTTGAAAAATTGCCGATAGCGGGCGTTTTGGTTGGAGATCTTTCCGAGGGCTTTTGGATTGATGATGAAGGTCTTGCTTTTTTAACGGAATCCGAGATTTTCAACCGCACGGGTAAAATCAAGCGGAAAGGGGTTGTGTCGGGTTCCGTTTCGGAGGCCCTCTTGGTAGAATCGCTTTCCCGTGGCGATTATGTTGTACATGAAGATCATGGAATTGGCCGCTATATGGGGCTTGTGCGCGAACAAGTGAATGGCGGCCTTGTGGATTGCGTGCTTTTGGAGTATGCGGGCAAGGACCGTTTGAAGTTCCCTGTTTCCGATTTGAAAAAAATTGAAAAACTTCCGGATACCGAGGAAGTGGAGCCGGAACTTGCCAATTTGGGAAGCAAGGCTTGGGAGAAGCTCAAGGCTCGCGTTAAGAAGAAGGTTGTCGAGATTGCCCGGGAACTTGTGGAACTTTATGCCAAGCGAGAATTGGTGGAAGGATTCGCTTTCCCGCCGGATTCCAAGATGCAGAAGGAATTTGAGGATGCCTTTGAATACGAGCCGACTCCGGATCAGGTGCGCGCCACGGCAGAAATTAAGCATGATATGGAAAGCGTGCATCCGATGGACCGCTTGGTATGCGGCGATGTAGGATTTGGCAAAACGGAAGTTGCCATGCGCGCGGCTTTCAAGTGCATTTATTCCAAGCGCCAAGTGGCGGTACTCGTGCCGACCACAATTCTCGCGGCACAGCATTACGAAACGTTCCGCGACCGCTTTTCGGCTTTCCCCGTAAGGATTGCGCTCATTAACCGTTATCGCTCCGTATCGGAAAAGAAGAAAATCTTTGCAGATGCCGCTGAAGGCAAGTATGATATCGTCATTGGCACTCACGCGCTCCTTTCCAACAAAAGCACGTTCAAAGATTTGGGACTTCTCATTATTGACGAAGAACAAAAGTTCGGCGTCAAACAAAAAGAACATTTGCGGGAACTCCGTTTGGCCGTGGATACGCTCAGCATGAGTGCCACTCCGATTCCGCGATCGCTTCATTTATCGATGACAGGCGTCCGCGATATTTCACTCATCAACACGCCGCCGATGAATCGCCTGCCTGTAGAAACGAAGATCCTCAAACGCGACGATGCTATTTTGGCAGAAGCGATAAAGGATGAACTTGCCCGCGGTGGTCAAGTATTTGTTGTCAATGACCGCGTACAAAGTATTGAGCGACTCGCAGAAGATGTACAGGAACTCGCTCCTGAGGCACGAATTGCTGTTGCTCACGGGCAAATGGACGATCACGATTTGGAACGGGTGATGGATGCATTTGTCCGCAGGAATTTCGATATCCTTGTGAGTACGAGCATCATTGAAAGTGGGCTTGACGTTCCGAATGCGAATACGATCATCATTATGAATGCGCACCATTTTGGCATTAGCCAGCTCTATCAGATGCGTGGGCGCGTTGGCCGCTCAGATGTGCTTGCGTACGCTTATCTGGTAACGCCCAAGGATGCGGAAATTTCGGCGGATTCCTTCAAACGTTTGCAAGCTTTGGAACAGTTTACTGATTTAGGCAGCGGTTATCAGCTCGCAATGCGAGATCTGGAAATTCGAGGCGCGGGCAATTTGCTCGGTTCAGAACAGCACGGGTTTATCGCCGAAGTCGGCTTTGAAACCTATGTGCGACTAGTCCGTGAAGCCGTGGAAGAACTCCGCGGAGGCGGGGAAGAGGCGAAAGTGCAGCCCCGCGTGGAACTTTCTATCGATGCTTTCCTTCCCGAAGATTACATTGTGGATGGGCTTTCCCGCATTTCCATTTACCAGCGATTGGCGCGAGCCGCATCGCAAAGTGATCTCGAATCTCTTCGCGTAGAACTTGTGGATCGTTTTGGACCGATTCCTCCTCCCGCTGAGCGTATTTTCCTCGTTTCCGAGGTCTCGCTCATTGCAAGTTCCCTTCGTATCCAAGGTATTGACGCCCGCAAGGGAATGGCAGCCTTTACATTCATCGAATTTCCGCCTCCGGATCCAAAGCTTCTTGCTGTATTGTCGGCTAGTTCTCCATACCCGATGCGGTATTTGGGCAATTCGCCCTTGCAAGGGGTTGCAGAACTCGGCAAAGGGACTCCAGAAGAATCTGCTGCAAAGGTGCTTAGCTTGTTCCGCGCCTTTGCCAAAAATATTCCGGTCGCAAAAAAAGCGTAGAAAAATTTTGCGGGTTTCTGTTGTGTT
>Ga0172378_10006041_pt1 | contig 11312 bp, 12 predicted proteins | sample GrowelOW332metaG_FD_119755 | JGI IMG/M metagenome (GOLD analysis project Ga0172378, IMG submission 119755) | Groundwater microbial communities from an aquifer near a municipal landfill in Southern Ontario, Canada - Pumphouse #3_1 metaG | ecosystem: Environmental > Aquatic > Deep subsurface >... | reverse complement strand
GATTACAAAAGAACTTAAAAAGCATGACACCCAATGAAATGAGATATCATGCTTATTGTCCTGTTTTGAATCTTTAAATAGTTTTATAACTCTTTGTCTACTTGACAAGGGTCACATCAGATTGCATCAATGTGGTTTTGTTCTATTAAATTTTTACGAATCTTTTCCTCATCGCCACCCCTGAATAAAACACCGTGTGGCAATACAATTGTCATGATTCCGTTTGGTTTTAAGTGATAAAGGTCATGTAACAAGAACGCATAGTCAGCTTTGCCTTTTGGAGCCAAACCAAATCTTGCAAATCTCGAATCTGCTTCTTTATTTGATGGGTCCCATTTTTGAGAATAAGGCGGATTGGAAACAACTGCGTCGACATATAATGCCTCATATGTTCTTTCTTTATCATTGTCATCAAAGTATGGCCAGTCATCCTCTAATGTATCGCCATTTCTAGCGACAATGTTGTCTGGTAAAATTCCACGCATGACAAGATTCATACGTGTAAGGTTATATGTGTTGTCCTTTAATTCTTGAGCGAAATATTTAATGTTGTTCTTATCGCTCATATATTTTGCTACGCATTGTCCGATGTTAATTAATAAAGAACCAGATCCAGAAGTTGGATCGTAAATTGCGATATTTTCTCTATCTTTTAAGTGGTTTGCCACAATTTCGGACATCAATAATGATACTTCATGAGGTGTGTAGAACTCGCCAGCCTTCTTGCCAGCGTTAGCAGCGAACATGCTGATTAAATATTCATAGATAAAGCCTAGGACGTCGTATCCCTGTTTATCGTCCATCGGAATGTCCTTGATCAATTCCAGAAGCCCCATAATGGCCTTTGTTTGAGAACCAGAGGAGTCACCTAATTTTGAAAGGCCTGTTTGTAACGTATCAAAGATCTTTTCAAAAACCTTCTTGTGAGTCTTGTAAATCAATCTATTGAAAGCGGAAAGGGCATCTCTTACGTTTGAGACATCAAAATCTTTTCCTTTTCTTAACCATGTCGAAAACAAATTCTCATACGAAATGAAATAGCCTAATCTCTTTTGGATATGTTCTATTGTTTCTAGATGTTCTTTTTCCTCATCCGTCAAAGATTCCTTGGTAGCCGAATCAATTGTTGATGGATCATATCCGTCATCAATTAATTCAACAAAATCCTCATCGGACCAGTGTTCTTTCTTTAACATTTCCTCTTCACGTTCAGAAAGGAATTTATAGAAAATAAAACCCAAAATATAATCTTTATATTCATTCGCTTCAATTTTTGAACGCATGTTATTTGCAGAAGCCCAAATGCGTGCAGCCAATTCTTGTTTATTCATCTTCAATACCTCGATTTCATTTTTTACGGAACATAATACAAACGCTACTCGCGAGTTATTAGCATTCCCTCTTCTAGGAAAAGTTCATATAGCTTTTTCTTTATCTTTATAGTTGGTTTAAATTTTCCTGTTTCCCATCTTGTGACATTGTTGAGTCCAACGCCAAGCAAAGAAGCAAGCTGTGCCTGCGTCAAAAACTTTCGTTCGCGATACTCTTTTATCATTTTTGGATAGTCAATCATTGAATGAACCTCCATTGTTAAATAGATTATATCATTAATCTATCACTTTTTCTATAATACTCTCACTTATTTATAGCAAAAGTGTGTCTTATTCCATTTCTTTTCAATGTTTACCATTGTACGAATTATGCCCTGTCTTCCCATTTCTTATTAATTTTATTAATGACCTGGCTTATGTATTGCTGGCTCGTGCATAGTTCAAACGATATGTCATCCTGGGTCTTGTCCCTAAAATAGTACAGAACGAAAACAGAGGACTCCCTATCCGTAAGGGAATCCTTGAATCGGCTCAGCGTGTTTTCGGAATCCTCCACCGCTTTGATCTTGGCTAATATCTTCATCTCCCTATCCATCAATCCTGGCATCTTGTCGTGCCACTCATGGTTTCCTGGGATACCGCCATATACTGGTCCGGGGATTGCGATCATCAATCTTCTGACCTCCGATAACTCTTCCTCAAGCCTTCTGAGCCTGACTTTGTTGAATCTGACGAAACGGGTGAATTCCTCAAGGCTACAGACCCCAGGAACTGAATAGTCTTTCCATTCTCTCATCGTACCCCTCCATCTGCTTTAGGTTGTCCCTATAAGCTGCCATGAAATACTCAGGGATGGACGCTATGGTTTTCTTGTTCTCCACCACTCTGGCCCTCACGTACTTGAAGACCCTCATCGATAGTTCTCTCTCATAGCATCTGTCCACTTCCATAAAAAGATCATTGAGCTCATCAATCCTAGGCTCGTAGATATCCAAAACACGATCATGCAAAAGACAGGAAAGATAATAATGGGCCTCGAACGGGAGTCCCCCTTTATCGTATTTATCTTCTTTATCAGCTTTCTCTTTTACTTTTACTTTACCTTTTACTTTTACTTTGTGTACCTTTGTCGACATCAATGCACCCTGAACGGTATTATCGTCTGCATTTATTCCGCTGAGCGGTATTTCTGTTGACATTAATTCCCCTTGAACGGGATTATTGTCTACATTTATTCCCTTCGAGGTTTTTTCCTCTGAACCATAGGTTTTGTATACGGATTCCTCGTCTTCCGGGCTGAGAATCCAATATGGTCTTTCTCTTTGTTTCCTTCTTTGCGTGCTTGCCAGGAACTGCTTCTGGATGCCTTTCGACGTGATGATTCCATTATCCAAAGACATGGAATCGATGATGTCTAGCTTCACGAAATCCCTCAGAATCCTATAGACGTAATCTAGGTCCTTGTTGCTTTCCTTGAACCTGATGTCGTAGGAAATAAGATAGGCCATTCTCTCCAAATCGCACTCCAAAAAATACCCGCTGTCATAGACCTTGGCGAGCAGCATGAAATAGATCATCACCGCGTCAGGGCCGTGATCGTACATCAGCCTCACAATCTTAGGATCATTAAAGATTTTCACGTCCACTGGAAAGTAGTCGAGACCTTCCTTCAATCTTCTGGGCATGGCGTTTCCCTCCTTTCTTATTTAGAGGCGGTAATACAAAGTATTAAGCACCGCCCCTTTCCTTTTGAACTTAAGTAACTGACATTATTTGCTCTTATTTTTTAAGAGGCCTTTCTTGACGAACGCGTCCACTTCGGATTGCTTGAATCTGTAGGTGGTCCCCTTCGCTGGGTGAAGGTTCACGGGGACTATCTTCCCCTCCTTGATGAACGCCGTCATCCTCTTTCTGGATACGCCCCACATCTCCATGAGCTCGTCGAGGGTGTAGAGCCTTTCGTTAGTGATTATTTCCATTCTTTCCTCCCGCCATCTTGTCGAGCATGCGTCTTATCTGGTTGATGGCGACCTTGTAGCAGAAGACGCGTCTATGCACAACCGTTCCTGCGGTTTTGTCCTGATAGCTATGTGTGTCTATTCTGAACCAGCCTTTGTCCACGTACTCTTGATATGGCATGTTCCCGTCATCTAAGACGTTGTTATCCCTAAGGACCTTGAGCACCTCGTTTGAGCCAATTCCCGGAATCGCTAAAATCGCAGGCACGTCAAAGAGGTCCCTAAGCGCGTTAGAATCAAGTGCTCGCTTGACATAAGCCTTGGCTTCTTTGCTTTCCCTCTCGTTCCTTTCGAGGATGGCGATTCTGGTTTGGAATTCATTGTATGAATCAAGAAAAGCCATCGCGTTTTCGCTTGATGCTGTAATGGCCTGGATATCGTATCTCCCGCTTTTTCTTATAGAAGGGAGCACTTCTTCCGTGATCCAGTCGACGAACGCCTGGGCTTCTTCCTTCTTCGATTGGAAGATCAACTTATAGAGATTGCTCTCTGTCACGTAAAGGTAATTGTTGTATTTGCCGCTTTCCTGAGTTTTGCAGATGCGGACTACACCGCTGCTTTTGAGTCTTTTCTTGGCATCGCTTGGGTTCTTGATGTCCAAGATGCTGCAGGCGTCCTTCAAGCAGAATACTGGACGTCCGTAATCGTCTATCGTGGTTCTCAAAGAACCTAGTGATCCGCTCTCAAAAAGAGTGATCTTGTTATTGTTTTCCATTTTCTTTCCTTTCGATATAGCCTCTCATCCACGAATGGGAGGCTTATTCTTAAATCTTGTTTATGATGTCGCTGACGAGGTATTCCGTCTCGTTGTTGTCCCTCGTCATGGCGTGTTCGTATATCTGTGTGGTCGAGATACTCTTATGCCTTAAGCACATCGAGATCTGGTCCAAAGGCGCGCCGTTTTCCCTAGCCAACGTCGCAAACGTATGCCTTAGCGAATGGGCGGTGACGTGAGCATCGTCAATTCCAATGCATCTAAATAGATGCTTCATGGCTTTTGATACGGTCTTAGGGTCCACATTTTGGTGCCTGCTGTAATGGCCGTGGTTAGCGAAAACGAAGCTGGACTTGTCATCCCTGCACTTGAGGTAGTCGTTGATGATAGCCAATGTCGCTTCAGGCACTAGGACCCTATCTGTTTTGTCAGGCTTTCCCTTTCCTCTGATGTAGACATATGTCTTTCCGCTTAAGCTGAGGAAGTCCTGGACCTCCATGTTCGCTATCTCGATAGTCCTAAGCCCCATAGTGACCGCGGTGACGAGCATCGCGTAGTCCCTCTTCTCGATGAGGCCACCTTTTTCGGCTCTCCCCTTCGCATATGCTAGAAGTCTTCTAGCGTCGGGTGCTTCCAGAGGAACCCTCTTGAAAAGGTTGTCGATATGCTCGCTTTTTAGCGTGCTTGCGATATTCGGGTAATAGTCAAGTTCATACGCCCATTTGTATAGGCCTCTGACTACGACCTTGCACTTCTGCGCCATCGTGAGATGGGTCTCCCCCGGCTTGATGCACTTTATGAATTCGATGAAAGCGATGACGTTTTCTTCTAATGGTTTTTCAATGTTTCTGTCCTTGAGGTACTTCCCGTATCTTCTAAGAATCTCGCTATACGTCTTCTTCTTGTGCTCGCTGCCGGACAAACACATGATGTATTTCTCGATGAGTTCGTCATGCGGAAGCGCGTCTTCCAACAGTTCTTTTCTAGTGATCTTCATGTTTATGTCTCCTTGCCAATGCCGTTGGCTTTGTCGACCTCGTCAAGGTAGGCAACTTCGGCGCGGCAAATCATCTCAACAGTTACGCCGAGGGCTTCCGATAAAGCGATGAGTTTTCTCGCGTTCATCAATGCACCTTGGTACCCGAGTTCGATCTGATTGTAGGTAGGAGTCTCAACCTTTATCAAAACTGCCATGTTGTACTGACTTAGACCCTTCTTCTTCCTGAGGTCTATTAGGTACTTCCTTGGCAGGTATACGTGATTGAGGTAATCCTTTCTGATGGTTGCCATAATCTAATCCTCCTTTCTCAACCATTCGTGGGTAGGTCTGATTAGATTTTATTGTTTATTCCGCAAGAAAATAATTTAGACGGGGTATAATTTTCGGCACTTTTTATCTTTTTCGCGTATGGTTGCTACACTTTTTCTAGTTATTTGCTATAATCACAATGGAAAGAAGGACGCGCATATGAGAAACATGGACTTTAACAAGTATTTATCGGAAAGAATCATAGAATTGAGAAAGAAGGCCGGCCTCTCGGCGTACGCGGTCGCCAAGGCCATAGGAAAGCAGGTAGACGGCTATTACGCCTACGAATCCGGGCGCAGAAGCATACCGGTTGAAATCCTCTTTAAATTATCCAAGCTATACAAAATCTCGATGGACGACATCCTAAACAGCGAGGTCACCTACAGCAGGGAGAAGGCACTCAGCTTCGACCTGTATTCCTCTAATGAAAAGAAATCCATAGTCATACATTCGCAAAACGACGACATTGCGTTTTTCGAGGTCGATGAATGGACGTTGGATTATTTCGTAAAGTGCAACGACATGGCCTATAACAGAAAAGTGTTACTTGCGGTCAATGGCGGATACATGGAAGCCGTCGTCACCAAGGACGAGAAAGGCACCAGCTTCTGCGTCTTGAACCTCAAGGACAACTCCTCCGTTTTCTACACTCCCAAGAAATTCATCAATAGCGTCGTGATCATCGGCGACTACGCTGGAACCTTAAATAAACAGATGGCCATTGAGTCATTCTTCTAAAAAAAGCGGAAAATTATACCCCGTCTAAATTAACAGGACCGATTTGAAATGATAAATTAGAATCGGTTTTTCAATATGCAGGCACTTCCCCGTCTTCGGAAACGGAGAAGGAAATGAAGCAATCAAACATAAACATCGGCATCCCTCAAGGAACCTATGAGCCTAAGGAAATTGAGCCATGGATCAAGGATGAGGAAACCGATGTAAGATGGCTATTTTATAAGGACTTAATCAACTTGCTTTTCGATGCGAAACTCATCACTGATTCGCAGCGTTTTCATATGCTCGTAAACACCAGAAAAAAGCTCGGGCTAAGGGTCGTTTAATACGTATTGTATTTATGTATAAATACACTTGATATAAGAAGGCACGAGAGCGATATATGTAAGAGGAAAGGAGTCAGCACCTAAATGCAAGAAAGAAAGATAACGGTTATACCGAAAAAAGAGAACATAAAAATCAATGCCCAGACAGGCAGAATTCTAAGGAAAAGAGTGTGTGCGTACGCACGAGTTTCCACCGATCTTGAAGACCAGAAAAACAGCTTCAATGCACAGCTCGATGAATATAGGACAAGGATATCATCCAACCCTAATTGGGAGTTCGTGAAGCTCTATTCAGACGAAGGGATATCAGGCACTTCCATGAAAAGGAGAATCGGCTTCCAGGAGATGATCGATGATGCTGTCGCTGGAAAAATTGACCTTATCCTGGTCAAGTCGATATCGAGGTTCGCCAGAAACACGGTCGATTGTTTGCAGACAATTAGAACGTTGAGGAGCTGCAACGTAGAGGTCTTCTTCGACAAGGAGAACCTTTCGACCAACGACACCAAGGTGGACATCATACTCACGTTCTTCGCCTCATTCGCCCAAGAGGAATCGAAATCCATAAGCGAGAACGTCAAATGGGGCGTGAGGAAAAGAATGCTCAAAGGGCAAAGGAAGATGTCCACCAAGACTCTGATCGGCTATTCAGAGGACGATAACGGCAACATTATAGTAAAAGAGGATGAGGCCGCATTGATTAGAAGGATTTTCAACAGCTACATAATCGGCGATTCGATGACGGAAATCGCAAGCAAGCTAAATGCCGATGGCATAAGAAATAAACTAAATAAGGAGTTCACCGCTGGTGACATATACAGGATTCTGATAAACGAGAAATACTGCGGCGACCTAATACTCCAGAAAACCGTCGTGGTCGACTTCTTAGATCACAAGGCCGTCAAGAACGACGGCATCGTCGACAAAGTCCAAATCACGGACCACCATGAGCCAATCATCTCTAGAGATGACTTCATGTACGTCCAGGCAATAAGGAAATACAGGAAAGAGACCTACAGCAACGAAGGGAGGAAAGACGCGAACATCCTAAGCGGAATCCTCTACTGCTCCCACTGCTACAGGACCATGAAGAAAATCACACAGCACCCAGGCACGAAATTCGCCAAGTTCGTCTTCACCTGCAAGCAAAGCGTAAGGAAAAGCATAAGCTACGTTGATTGCCCATCGACGACGACGCTCGACTATAACCTAGCCATCGCCGCAGCGGAGGAGGTGTTCAGAAAACACTATCAAATCCCTGACGGATTCGAGGAATTCATAGAGGAAACGATGTCGTTCGAAGATGGATTCAGGGACTTCTGTCTCAAGTCGAAAACGATAGAAGCGGAAATAGCGGACCTTGAAATAGAGCTCCAGGAGCTATTGAAAAAGCAGCTGGAAGAGGACGACTTCAGCAAATACGAATCCGAATTCAGAAGGATAAGGAACCTAATCAGCGACAAGAAGGAATCCATCAAGCGAATGGAGAAGGAAAGAATGGAATCCAGGGATCAGAACATGGACCTTGAGAAAATCAGAAGGTTCCTGAACGAAAACATCGTGGCGCCTTCCCTATTCAAGACGCTTGTCTCATGCGTCGTAAGGAAGAACGACGGTTCATTGAGGTTCGTTCTTTCCAATACGGAAAGACAATGGACAAAAGCGGAATTAGAACGCGTCCTATCATTGGAGCCAAGCTTCTCATCCGCCATAGAAAAGGAAAACAAGGAAATGAGATACGACGTCATAGATTTAAGGAGGGAAAACCATGGAATTTAAGATTCAGCATAAAATAGAACCGGGATACAGGCTCAAGGTCTGCGCCTACGCAAGAATCTCGAACGATAAAGAGGTCCTTGAATCAAGCCTGGAAGAGCAAATCGATGCCTACACCACTATCATCCTGGACCACCCTATGTGGGAATTCTCAGGCATCTACGTAGACAAAGGGATATCCGGCACGACAATCAACGAAAGGAAGCAATTCCTAAAAATGATAAATGACGCGGAATCAGGCATTATAGACGTAATTCTCGTCAAATCGATATCAAGGTTCGGCAGGAACATCATCGACCTCCTAACTGTCGTAAGAAGGCTTAGGAAGATAAACGTCGAGGTCTTCTTCGAGCAGCAGAACATGTCATCGCTAGACCTGGCATGCGACCAGATGATAACGATGTACGCTGAATTCGCCGAGGAAGAGGCAAAAAGCGTGAGCCAAAACGTAAGCTGGACATACAAAAGGAACAGAGCCATCGGCAAATACTACCTACCAGCAAAGCAAATGCTCGGATTCGACTTCGACGAGAAAGGAGAAGTCATCATAGACAAGGAAGAGGCCGTCTACATAAACAAGATCTACGACATGTTCATCGACGGACACAGCATCCCCGAGATTTGCCACATGATGGAAAAAAGCGGGATAAGCACCGTCACAGGGGTTCCATGGAACTCCCCTACCATAAGAAGCATTCTTAAGAATGAAAAGTACTGTGGGGACTGCCTGCTCCAAAAGGAATACATACAGGATTTCAAGACACACAAGAAGGTAAACAACTACGGGGAAAGAAGCATGGTTTACGTCCAAAACGGGCATCCTGCCGTAGTCACAAGGGAGAAATGGGAAGCCGCTCAAAGAAGGTTTGAGGCAAATAAACAAAGATACGGAAAAGGCAACAAGACGGACGGAACCTACAACTCAAACAACACTAGCCCATTCACCGGCTTCTTCTACTGCCCATACTGCGGAAGAAACTACCACATCAAAACAACAAAGCACAATGAATCCGCCACCGCCAAATGCCGCGAGAGAAAATTCATAATCTGCTCGACCAACGTGAAAAAGAAAGCATGCAAAAGCGAGGCGATTTTCCTAGAGCCGGTCATCGAAGCCATCAAGTGCGAACTGGATATCCTAAGAAATAACATGACCCCTCTAAAGCAATTCATAATCGAAGGCCTAACCCAATGCGACGAAGCCAACATTGAAAACGAAATAATGATACTCGATTCCAAAATAGAAACGTTGAGGAATAAATACGAGGCTTTGAGAAATAAATACGACGAATTCTCCGTCGCGCTAAAAGAATGCGTCAAAACAGAAATCCACGACCTAGTGAAGGAAAAGACCAGAAAGCAAACCGAGATACTGTCTTCTCAATCGGCCGCATTCAGGGCCAGCTCGATTATAAAAGAATTAAAGAAGCTGCCTTCAAGCATAGAAGATTTGGAAAACATAGACTTCAGATCAATATTCTCAAGGGCGATCGTTAAGGACAGAAAAACGCTGGTATTCGTGATCGGGAACGAAGACGTCTCGAACGTGAAGGTAAGTCCAAGCTTAGCATTCAAAGGTCTAATCTCCTATAAGGTTAGAGCCACGATGAATTATTTAGAATTCGGTCTAGTGATCGCAAAATAAAAAAGAACATAGTTCGTTCCTGTTATATGGTGGCAGGTTTCACGAACTATGTTTTTTTATGCTCTAAATCGATAAGAGAGTTCCATCCATCGACAAATTAATCAGTTTGAACCTTTAATAAGGAGAAAAGGCCCTTAAAGCACGAAAAAAGGGACAATACTTACGTATTATCCCTATTCTTCATTAATGGGGCGGATGAAGGGGATTGAACCCTCGCATGATCGGTTCACAGCCGATTGTGTTTCCACTTCACCACATCCGCCAGATGCGTGTTTACGTAATATTTATACTATAGTATTGTACCCTCAATGTCAAAGGAAAACTGGAATTATTAAGCAACTTATACAAATATCTAATATTCGTGAATACCCGCTTAGAATTTTCTTTTCATTTTTCGTAATAAAAAGAGGTTCATCCTATTGGATTGAACCTCTTTAAGATTATTTGCTAAATACGTACTCTCCATCTACTACATCAATATTACAGGATTTAATTATATCTCCAGTAATGATTTGCTTAGATATTGGAGTTTCTATATTCTTTTGTATGTATCTCTTAATAGGACGAGCTCCATATACCGGGTTGTACGATTCATCTTTTATCTTTTTAACAACCGAATCAGAATACGTAAGTACTAATTCTCTTTCATTCAAGTGCGTCACTAATTGATCCAAGAATTTTCTTACGATCTTTTGGCATACACTTTCATCCAAGGAATTAAATGTAACTATTTCATCTATTCTATTTAAGAATTCAGGTTTGAATTTTCTTTGCAATAGTTCATTCACCTTCTTCTTGTTTTCCTCTGTATTACCCTCGAGTAAATATTCGGAACCTAAGTTAGATGTCATGATGAGAATAGTGTTCTTAAAATCCACGACTCTTCCGTGAGAATCCGTAAGTCTTCCATCATCTAAGACTTGTAGTAAAATATTGAACACATCAGGGTGAGCTTTCTCTATTTCATCCAACAAAACAATAGAGTAAGGTCTTCTTCTTACCGCTTCGGTAAGTTGACCGCCTTGATCGTAACCTACGTAGCCCGGAGGGGCTCCTACCAATCTAGATACGCTGAATTTTTCCATGTACTCAGACATGTCAATTCGAACCATCTCTTGTTCAGAATCGAACAGTTGCTCAGCTAAAGCTTTAGCAACTTCTGTTTTACCAACACCTGTAGGTCCTAGAAACAAGAATGAGCCTAAAGGTCTATTCTCGTCGTTAATTCCTGCACGTGATCTCAGTATCGCATCCGAAACTAATTCGAGTGCCTGATCCTGGCCAATAACTCTCTTTTGTAGTTCTGCTTTCAATCCAATTATTTTACTTGATTCGGCTCTAGTGAGTTTGCTAACAGGGATGCCTGTCCAAACTGAGACAACTTCGGCAATTTCATTTTGCGTGACTGTCTCATTAAGGATTCTACTGGCTCCACTTTTATCTTTGAGCTCTCG
>Ga0172378_10006040_pt1 | contig 11312 bp, 11 predicted proteins | sample GrowelOW332metaG_FD_119755 | JGI IMG/M metagenome (GOLD analysis project Ga0172378, IMG submission 119755) | Groundwater microbial communities from an aquifer near a municipal landfill in Southern Ontario, Canada - Pumphouse #3_1 metaG | ecosystem: Environmental > Aquatic > Deep subsurface >... | reverse complement strand
GGCGATAAAGCGAAAAGGTATAAAATTCGCCTATCCTTTCACCCTGGGCAATATACCACATTGAGTTCTCCAAATGAAGAAATTGTTAAAAAATCAATAAAAGACTTACAATATCACGCCCGTATTTTAGATGCTATGGACTTGGACAGTAGTAGTAAAATGATATTGCATATTGGCGGGGGATATGGTGACAAACCAACTGCTATGGAACGCTTTATAAAAAATTATAGTAAACTTCCGCAAAATATAAAAAACCGTTTAGTAATAGAAAATGATGATAAAATATACACCGCAACCGAAGTTTTATATATCTCAAAAAGAACGGGTGCGCCTGTAGTTTTTGACTATCTTCATCACTTATTAAATCATGAGGGCGAGTTAGATACTGCAAATATTTTACAACAAGTCCGCAAAACTTGGCATAAAAAAGATGGGGTGCAAAAAATACATTACTCGCAACAAGCAAAAGGCAAACGAGCGGGTTCACATTCCCTTTCTATTGAAGTGCCTGAATTTGTTGAGTTCTATAAAACACTGCCCCAACCTATCGATGTTATGCTGGAAGTTAAAGACAAGGACTTGTCTGCTTTAAAGTGCATTGCCGAGTTGGAAAAGCAAAAAATAGAACATTAACTTATTTGCTCAATAGAATTAATAAATTTATTTGTTTAGTCAATCACCCATAATTTAAAAACTCAATTCTTTTTTAACTAAAAAAACCAGCATTGCTGGTTTTTATTTTATACTTTTGTGTTTTTATTATTTTTTCTATTTATTTCTTAGTAAACTCGTTGTTTCCACAATTTGGACAAGGTGGCATTTTATCGTGCGGTCCTAAGTCTACACGCTGTCCGCAATTTGTGCAAATGTATGCTCCATCACCTGGTTTTTCTCCTGTTTTACAAATCTTTTTATCTGCCATAATAATGTTCTCCTTTTTTTATTTTGACATTTTTAATTTGTGCTAAAAAGGAAAAAATATGCAATCAAAAAATAATATAGTTATAGATAATACACCAAAAAACACGGCTAAAATTGAGTTTGACTTTTCGCACTTATACTATTAAAAATATTTTTAAATATACATTATTCTTTGTTTTTTGCAAGACTAAGTGTTATACTATAATAAATATAGTTTGTTTTTCGACTTGTTCAAATTTATAAATCATATGAAAATAGTTGCAAAAACACAATCAAAATTTTGTATAAAAAAGTCATAAAAAGAAAATAAAAAGAAGGGGTGTAATATGAACAAATGTTGTTGTAGATTGTTTCAAGGAGTTATGAGAATTGGAATGTATTTTCTACCTTGGCGTCAACCTAAATTATTAATCGGTGAAAACGCTATCTCGGAAATTCCTGAAATATTTTTATCCCAAAATATAACTTCAATATTGTTAGTAACAGATAAAGGAATTGTGGAACACAAACTTCATCTTCCTATTTTAGAGGCGTTGAAAAATGCGGAAATTAAATGTGCTGTCTACGATAAAACCGTTCCAAATCCAACCATAGATAACATTGAGGAAGGTTTGCAAGAGTATAAAAATAACAACTGTCACGGCATTGTCGCTATCGGTGGTGGCTCGGCTATGGATTGTGCAAAAGGCATCGGGGCAAGAGTGGTTCGTCCAAACAAAAGCATAACACAAATGCGTGGCTTATTAAAGGTGCACAAAAAACTTCCTTTGCTAGTCGCTGTGCCTACGACTGCTGGAACAGGAAGTGAAACCACGGTGGCTGCGGTTATTACAGATAGCAAAACGCACGAAAAATATGCTCTTAATGACCCAAGTTTAATTCCTCACTACGCTGTGTTAGACCCAACCTTGAACGTGTCCCTACCGCCTATGCTAACAGCATCAACAGGTATGGACGCACTCACTCACGCCGTTGAGGCATACATAGGAAAGGGAAACACGCGTGCCACTAAAAAAGAGGCTATTGAAGCGGTGCAGTTAATATTTGACAATTTACCAAAAGCAGTAGCGAACGGTAGCGATATTCAAGCCCGTGAAAATATGCAGAAAGCATCTTTCTTAGCAGGGTTAGCCTTTACTCGTGCCTATGTGGGAAATGTTCACGCAGTGGCACATACGCTAGGCGGACAATATGGAACTCCGCACGGACTAGCAAACGCAATTATACTACCTTATGTTTTAGATTATTATGGGAAAAGTATATACAAAAAAATAAACGACCTTTGCATAAAGGCGGGATTATTCCTTAACGCAAAGACACCCGAAGAACGAACACAAAAATTCATACAACAAATTCGCAAGATGAATACCTCTTTTGGCATTGGCACAAAAATTGAGGCTCTTAAAGTTGAAGATATTCCTTTGCTTTGTGAACGGGCAGACCGAGAGGCTAATCCACTTTATCCAGTGCCTGTGATTTTTACCAAACAAGATTTTACTAACATATTCAATATGATACTTGTTGCAAAAAAATAATTTAGTTGCAAATTGAACAATAAACACTAGGTTAAATAATTTGGTTGCAAATTAATATAAATAAATGTCTTTAATTTAATTCCCTCGTTAAAAATAAAAAAGTGTAACACATTATGTGGTTACACTTTTTTATCTTTATTTTTATTTTATTTTATTTATAATTACCATTATACTTTATTTACAATAATTTTATTATTTATTAATTGTTTTTATTTATCGATAATTATCTTTATCATATATTTTTTATTATCTTTATTTTTATAATTATTTTTCAATTTATTTTTTTGTTGATTTACTAGTTGATTTTGTTACAGGCTTTTTTGTAGTTGTTTTTGTAATCGTTTTTGTTGGAGTAGCTTTTTTTGTTGAGGTTTTAGTTGTCCCTTTTGATGTCGCTGGTTTTGTTACGGCTGGGGCTGGTGCTACTTCTTTTATTTGAGGTTGTGCCTGAACTGGGGCTGGTTGTTGTGGGTAGTATTGTGGTGGAACTTGTGCATTAATTCCTTGTGGTCCCGCAATTAATGAATTTTTTGGCAACATACTTCCTGCAACAATTTTCAATACAGCAAGAGTTACTAATAAAGCATTTGATAAAATTGCACTAATCAAACTTACAGACTCTCCATTTGTGAAAGAACCGATTATGCTTAACCCTGCTAACACAGCATAAAAAATTCCATATCCTAGGATTCTTCCACGAGCATTAATCAAAGTTATTGGATTTCCACTTGCTTTTAAACATTTTGAACCTGATATGGTCATTAACAAACCTACGGCTAAAAGCAATCCAAAGGCTATCACACAACCTATTGCTAAAACGGCTCCTGTGACGGCTCCTATTACTCCATATACACCAAGAGAGTCAAATATTGATTGTGCCCAAGCCTCTCCCATTGCTAAAAACATAACGCCCAAACATAGCACAACAACAGCAGATAATAAAACTAACACCCCTATTATTACCTCAATAATACTAGATGCTAGAACTAATCCTTTCGTTCCTTTTTTAACTCCAAAAGCCTCATAATTTATTTTTTGTTCCATAATATCCTCCTCTAATTACATTAAATATATCTTTTATTAAAATTAAAATCAACAAATTTAATAATGTTTTATTATTTTATGCTATTAAGTGCTAAAACTTAACTAAAATTTAATGGACTAACATATTTATAAAATGTTATAATAATTTAAAGGGAAAATTTATGGTTATAAATTTAATTTTAGCAATAATTTTATCCATCTTTTTTATGGTAATTTTACCTGCTTTTTTTCTCGTTCTTTTTTATAATAAACCGAGTTTAAAATGGATAACGCTTGCTTTTTCCATAATATATTTTATAATGCTTTTTGTTGGAGTGTTTGGCAAGGTGGATATTGATACACAAAATATCAGCATAACTTTTGAGAGTAACAATTCGTGGTTTATTGCTAGCCATTTTTCGTGGTTTAGTTTCGATACTATAAATATTTTATTAAATCTTTTTATGCTTTTCCCTCTCGGTGCAATAGTCCTCGCAAGCACTAAAAAACACGCTTTTTTGAAAACGGTTGCGTTCTCTTTTTGCACTTCGTTATTTATAGAATTTATGCAGTTCGCCCTTCCTATAAATCGAACGGTGGAGGTTACTGATTTGCTTTATAATACGCTTAGTGGAATAATCGGCTTTTTATTCTTTTGGCTAATTCTAAAACTTTTTAAAAAGAACAACCAAAAATCCTATTCAGAGCCTGAATAGGATTTAATGCTATCATTTTATATTTATTTAACTAAAATAATCATAATTAATGTAATTTTCCATTTTATTGTGATTAGAGTGATTTAATAGTTTTTAAAAGGTTTTTTATTTTTCTCTTGACAATGAAAGTGTTTTCGTGTAAACTTATCATACACATTTTGGCGGCGTAGCTTAGCTGGTTATAGCGATCGGTTCATACCCGATAGGTCGAAGGTTCGAATCCCTCCGCCGCTACCAATGTGGCCCCATGGTCAAGCGGTTAAGACACCACCCCTTCACGGTGGTAACGCGGGTTCGAGTCCCGCTGGGGTCACCAATAACAAAATAAAGTCCTAGTTTTTAACTAGGACTTTATTTTTGCAATGATAGAATGAATTAATGATGAAATGAAAGAATTAAGGTAAAATTTAATACTGGTGAACACAGTTTGCGTTAGCAAAAAACGAAGTTTCGGGAGTCGAACGGGCAGACTAGAAAAGTTGCTACAATTAGCAAGTTTTCCTGCCCAGGCACGAAAGCGAGGCAAACTAACGGGCTTCTTAAAAATAGTGCTTGCCTATCCTAGCAGAGCCGCCGAAGCTGTGTGAGTCCCGCTGGGGTCACCAATAAAAGAAAAGAATGAGTCGAGCCTGTTTGATAAAACGAACCAGAAAAAAAAGAACATATTAGGAAAAGTAGCCTAATATGTTTTTTTGTTTCAGCTTATTATCTTCGCTAGGCTTTCTTTCGTCATTGCGAGCATAGCGTGGCAATCTAGACTTCATAAAACTTGCTGGAAAATTGTTATATATTCCTTATTGCCCGTCTCTGGGGTCTGGATTGCCACGTCGTTTCACTCCTCGCAATGACGGGCGGGGCTTTGCGAAAGACAAGGCGCCAATGTTCTACCAACGCATGAGTGTACTTCTGGTACTCGATTGTGTTGGTAGGTTATTGAGCAACACCGTCTGGGGCTTTGCGAACGCTGTTCGCAACACGCTTTGCGTGTTATGTGCTTCGCACATAAAGCCCAGCCACAAAATTAATTATTTCCTTGCCATTTTTACGACGAAAAATCGTCAAAGACAAGGCGTGTAAAAGTTTTGCGGACGGAAGTGTACTTTGTGTACTCGACGGTCGCAAAATCTTTTAAAGAACACAGTATTTGATGATTTTGCTAAGTAAAAATTTAGGCGATAACACTTGAACCCAGCATCGCAACTAAATATATTCCTGCAATGGCTACTAATATAGAAATAGCAAATCCTATCCAAGAAATAACTCTTTTTGGTCCTTTAAACACTCCAACTATTCCAAAAATCAAACCGATAAACCATAGTATAGGTGGAATTATAAGCATTAGTAACGGTCCAGATAACCACCCTAGAATAACTAGAATAAACATAGATGGATCGATACTGCCTGCACTAAATGCAAAGAACCAAAGAAGATAGCCTAGTGCAAAAACTCCTGCTCCACATAATGCTAAAATCAAAGCGGTTGTTCCATAAACTTTTTGAGATTTCTTCTTATTTTCCTCTCGCATTTTTTGAACATCTGCACCCGCATATGCGTTATACATTGCCATATTTAACATTCCTGCTCCTGCTGGATTTGGAGTAGAATATACAGGTTGCCCCGTTGCTGGGTCATAATAAAGAGGTTGCCCTTGTGCTTGTGGATTTACAAATTGAGGCTGTTGAGCAGTGACTCCATTCGTTTGAACTGGTTGTGTTTGAACCGCAACTGCTTTAACTTTTTTAGGTGTTGTCCCTTTTACAGTTTTTGTTACTTTTTTAACACCTGATTGTTTTGTTACCGTTTTTGCAACACTAGATTTTTTTGGTTGTGTTGTTGATTTAACAGTTGAGTTTTTAGTCCCTGTTACTTTTTTAGCAACTGGTTTTGTTGCGACTGTTTTTTTAACCGCAGTCTTATTTGTTTCTTTTTCTGCCATCTTCTTCTCCCTAATATTTTTATATATTGTATCATCTAAAAATTGTTTAGTCAAACGATAAAAGGTTCAATTAGTCTTTTAAAATGAACCCTTTTACTTTTATTTATTTAAATTACAAATTTATATATTTTCTTTTAAAATATGCTTTATTGCAAAAATATTATAACTCAACAAACAATTCAATGAGAACTTGTTTTGTTATGTTTTAAATTCATTTTAATATTCGCACAAAAAATAAAACTCTCTACAAATTCTTTTTTACCCCTCCCTTTTTCAATAATTACTACAACAATTTAATGCAATAATTAAATATAATAATTAAATATGATGAATCACTGGAATTAATACTACTCTTTCGCTGTATGGTTAAATAAAAATTTATGAACTATATCGTGGTTTAACAAAATAAAAATCTGGAACTTTTTCGTGGTTTATTATAACAAAAAAAGAATATAGCATTCGCTATATTCTTTTAAAATTCTAAAATTTATCCCTAAGTTTTTTATGTTAAATGAAACCTGCGAGGGTTCACTCCATAAAAACTATACTCTTTAATTTTATAATAGATTAAGGGGCTTGTATCTTTATTCCAGGTCCCATTGTTGTTGCAACACTGATAGACTTGAAGTAAACTCCCTTAGATGAAGCAGGTTTTGCCTTAGCAAGCGCTTCAATAAGTGTTGAATAGTTGTCCAACAACTTGTCTGCTCCGAAACTTACCTTTCCCATTGGGCAGTGAACAATGTTGTTTTTCTCCAAACGATACTCAACTTTACCAGCCTTAAACTCGTTAATAGCCTTAGTAATATCATTTGTAACTGTTCCACTCTTTGGGTTTGGCATTAATCCCTTAGGTCCTAACACCTTAGCAACTCGTCCGATTAAACCCATCATATCTGATGTTGTAATACAAACATCAAAATCTAACCAGTTTTGTCCAGCGATTTTTGCTATAATTTCTTCTGCTCCGACAAAGTCTGCTCCGGCTTTGATAGCCTCTTCGGCTTTCTCACCCTTTGCTATAACTAAAACTTTCAATTTCTTTCCTGTTCCAGCAGGTAATACTACCACGCCACGAACTTGTTGATCTGCTTGACGGCCATCAACTCCCAAACGAACATGAAGTTCTACCGTTTCATCAAATTTAGCATAAGAGGCTTTCACTAAGAGGTTCATAGCCTCTACTGGTGAATATAACTTAGCTGATTCAACTAATTTTGCTGATTCTAAATATTTCTTTCCACTCATATCACACCTCCGCAGATTACTCCGCTTTCTCCTCTTCGTCTTTCTTTACTGTAACGCCCATACTACGAGCAGTTCCAGCAATCATAGAGATAGCACTATCAAGAGATGATGCGTTTAAGTCTTTCATCTTTAATTCTGCAATTTCTTTTAGTTGAGCCTTGGTTATTTGTGCCACTTTGTCTTTATGAATCTTAGCACTTCCTTTTTCAATTCCACACGCTTTCTTAATAAGAATAGGCGCTGGTGGAGTTTTAATCTCCAAACTGAATGAACGGTCAGCGTAAACGCTAACTAGAACTGGAACGATAGTTCCTACTTGTGAAGCAGTCAATGCGTTAAATTGTTGAACGAATTGAGGAATGTTTACTCCTGCTGCTCCACAGATACTTCCAACTGGTGGTGCGGGTGTCGCTTTACCAGCAGGAAGTTGAAGTTTTAAAATTTTTAATGGTTTCTTTTCTGCCATTTTATTTCTCCTTCCGACTTCCATATCGGCGGTGGTATTAACGAGTAATAAATAAAATATTTTTATTATTCTCCCACTCGTAAAAAGTAAAATTTACTTTTTGCTTAATATATTTTAACATCACCCTTACAGGCAATGGTAAAACCAAATTTATCGAGGGTAATCCTCGGGCAATCTCTTTTTGCTATTTTCCCTAGATTTGTTCTCACTATAATGTTTTTTTAATAATTCAAGGGTTTCATCGCTAGGTAATTTTCGAATCCCTATTAATGGTTCTTTCGATGTTTGTTTCATAGCATCCCTCATCTATTTAAAAATTATCAACTGCTCTAATTCTCTTTTCTCTTTTATCTGTTGGGTCTGATGGTGTTTTACAGCCAGTATTTATAGCATATTCATCCATCACTTCTTGCAAAGTTTTTTTACGAGGTAATTTTAATGCTACTTCTTTCATAACTGTGTTATCTTTCTTTTTACTCTCCATAATTATAACTTTTTAATTTCGCTATAAGAAACTTCTATTGGAGTTTCTCGTCCGAACATACTTACATTTACTCTGCATCGTTGATTTTCTTCATCTACTTTCAAAACAGAGCAAACTGTTCCTACTAACGAACCCGATAAAATTTCCACATCATCCCCAACTTCTAGTTTGAAATCTACGGCAATTTTTTCAAGGTGCATTTTTCGGATTTCCTCATCGGTTAATGGTAATGGTCGCCCCTTCGGTCCAACAAAACCAGTTATACCTCGGGTATGGGTTATGGTATGCCAAATGTCATCACCATAAATCATCTTTATAAAAATATAACAAGGCATACTTTTACGAGTAACTAACTTTCTTTTTCCGTTTACTTCTTCAATAACATCTTCGGTAGGTATCACGATTTCAAAAATACGATCTTGCAAGTTACCATTCTCAACAACTTGTTCAAGATTCTCCTTCGCTACAACTTCGTAACTATGGAAAGTGTGTAATACATACCATTTTGGCTCTGTGCTTATAAATTTATTTTCTGCCATTTATATACTCCTATAATTTAGCATAATTATTCCGTTGGTGGAATTAATAATCCACTTAAAAAAGATAACAAATAGTCAAAGGCAAACAAAATAATTGCAAAAAACAGGACGACAGCAATAACAACTCCTGTCTTTTTCATTGTTTTACCAAAAGTCGGCCAACTAATTTTCTTTAATTCGCTTCCTGTTTCTTTTACTCTTTGCCCAAGACTAACCTTGCCCGCTTTTTCGCGTGCTTCCTGTTTTTTCTTATTTGCCTTTTCCTTAGCAATCTCTTTGTCCTTCTTAGCTTGTTCCTTTGCTAATTTCTTTTTCTCGGCAGGCGTGAGTTCCTTCTCAACTATTGGTATTGGTTGAGTTTCAGTAGTAGTTTCCTCTACTTTTTCCACCACAGCGTTTTCAGCGATAGGTGTTGCAGTAGCCTCAACAATTACTTGCGGACGACTCTTCTTCTGTTTTGATTTACCTTTTCGTCTAGGTTGTGCCATTTTGTTCCCCCATTAGACTATAATTATTTACCCTCTTTGTGTATTGTGTGCTTTTTGCATCGTGAACAAAACTTCTTGATTTCCATACGGTCTGGGTCGTTCTTCTTGTTTTTAGATGTATCGTAATTTCTTTCTTTACATTCTGTGCAAACAAGAGTTATGTTAGCTCTCATTTCTAATACCTCTTTAATAAAAAATTAACACCCCTCTCGGTCAGTGCTTGTTTATTCTAACATAAGTCAATAGTGTTGTCAAGATATTTTATGAAATAATTGAGTATAAATCGCTTTTTTTGCATATACAATACTGTAAACAAAAAATGTTTAAATAAAATCCTTAATCCCGTTTTTTGAACATATAAAAGTTTATGTTTTTAAAAAAAATCTTAGACAGAGAAAAGAAAAGGACTAATCCTTTTCTTTTTCAAAATTAAATATATTTTGTTCATCTGTAAAAAATTAATCTATAAAAAAATTTTTCATTCACATATAAAAATTAATATTTTTAAAATTAAATAAAATCCAGTTTTAAGTTTAGCAGTCGAACCAGTTTTTACCTGTGCTGATATCTACTATTAATGGAACACTTAAAGACACAACATTTTCCATACAGTCTTTTATTATTTTCATCATTCTATCTTGTTCGGAAAGCGGAACATCAAAAAGTAATTCATCGTGGATTTGTAAAATTAGTTTACTGTTTAACTTTTCACTTTTTAACTTTTCGCTAACTTTTAACATAGCAAGTTTTATAATGTCCGAGGCTGTTCCTTGCAGTGGCATATTCATAGCCGCACGCTCTCCAAACATTGCAACATTATGGTTCGTGGAAAATATTTCAGCAATATTTCTACGACGCCCCAACAAAGTAGTCACATAACCTTGTTCTTTTGCGGTTTGCACCGATTGTGATAAAAATTTATTAATGGTCGGATACATTGCAAAATACTTCTCAATATAGTGCTTTGCTTCATCAACTTTTATTCCTGTATTCGCTGAAAGTCCATAAGGCGATATTCCATAAATTATTCCAAAGTTCACAGCCTTTGCCATTCGGCGTTGTTCGGCGGTTACCTGATTAAAAGGTATGTTGAAAATTTGTGAAGCGGTGGTGGAGTGAATATCCTTATTTTCTTTATACGCTTTTATTAAATTTGCATCTTGACTATAATGAGCGAGCAAACGCAACTCTATTTGAGAGTAGTCGGCATCTATTAATATACAGCCCTTGCTTGCGGTGAATATTTTACGCAAAATTTTTCCTTCTTTCGTTCGTATAGGAATGTTTTGCAAGTTCGGTTCATTACTACTTAATCGCCCTGTAACTGTTTGCGTTTGATTAAAGGTCGTGTGAATTTTTCCTTCCTTTATATAAGGTTTAAGTCCATCAATGTAAGTAGATTGCATTTTCGCAACCGTTCTATATCTCAATAGTAGTTCGATAATAGGATTTTGCCCTCGCAAGGCTTCCAACTTGTCTACTGCGGTAGATAACTTTTTATTACCTTTTAACATTAAACCCATTTTGTTAAATAAAATATCTGCAAGTTGCTTGGGAGAATTTATGTTAAATTCACAATTTGCTAAATAATAAACTTGCTTCTTAATGTCTTGTAGTTCGGTATCAAATTTTATACTTAATTCGTTGATAACGGATTCATCTACGCATATGCCTTGTTTTTCCATATCGTAAAGCACATAAACCAAAGGCAATTCTAACTCAAAATATAGTTTGTCTAGTTGCAATTCTTTTAACTGCTTTTCCAGTTCTTTCCACGCACTGAATAGAGTCCCCGCACCCACTGTTCCATCAATTTTTAGAAACTCTAAAATCCTTGTTAAATCCTCATTTTTTACATTGCTGTTTATTAAATAAATAGCTAAACTTATATCAAAACACTTGCCTTGAATTTGCCCGTTAACCCTGTGCAAAAGTGGTTTAATTTTGTGGATAACT
>Ga0172378_10006039_pt1 | contig 11313 bp, 9 predicted proteins | sample GrowelOW332metaG_FD_119755 | JGI IMG/M metagenome (GOLD analysis project Ga0172378, IMG submission 119755) | Groundwater microbial communities from an aquifer near a municipal landfill in Southern Ontario, Canada - Pumphouse #3_1 metaG | ecosystem: Environmental > Aquatic > Deep subsurface >... | reverse complement strand
TGCGGCTGAAGGTGAAAACTATGAATGGACCGATATGTATGCAAGATTTGCAAAAGATGCTGAGCTAGAAGGATTTACAGAATTAGCTGAACGCTTTCGCAGAGTTGCAGCAATTGAGAAAACACATGAAGAGCGTTATCTTGCTTTGTTAAAAAATATTGAGATGCAAAAGGTATTTGAAAAAAGTGAAGAAACAATGTGGGAGTGTCGTGTTTGTGGACATCTTGTGATTGGGAAAAAGGCTCCTGAAGTATGCCCAGTATGTAAATATGCCCAGAGCTATTTTGAAGTAAGGAAAGAAAACTATTAAAAAGAGTAGCTTTATGTGGTATACCAAAAGATGAATTAATCAAATACTATTAATATATAAAATTAAAAAAACCAAATTGATGAAAGAAGGGAACAATTATATGAAAAAATTTATGTTATCTGAAGCTATTGATATAGCAAAACGCTTGGGTGTGGACTTTGAAAAAGTTGGGTTCACTCCAGAAAATTATCTAGAAGGCATTAATATTGAGTTAGAACATGGAACGGTTGATTCCACAACTAATGTAACCAATGATGATCCACTCCTGACAGGAAAAATAGCTTTAGCACATTTGAATGAATTATCAAGCTATTATAATGATGATATTGGTTTGGAAGCTTGGGAGCATGCGTTAGAAGCATTTAAGGGAGACCCAAAAGGGAAAAAGATTCAAATTGTATAATAATATTAAAACAAAAGATTAAAAGCAAATAAAGGCTTTTGTGAATTTGGATGAGGAGAATGGAAAATTCTCCTCTTTTTTATTTTTTTGGGAAAATTCTAAGAAAATGAAGCCGTAAAACTTAATAATTAGAATAGAAAAAGTTTTATAAGCAAATTTTTTAATAACTTAGAAATGAATGTAGTGGGGAGGATTATTTACAATTAAATTGTGCTTAGAATGTCAAAAGCATATATTACAGAGATATTATATGTTTTTGAGTGGAAGTTTTATTGACTATATATTATATACGTAAGGAATTAAATTTACAAAGGTCGGAATTTTTGAAGAGATCTAACAAAATTATTAGAAAAAGCCCTGTGTTCTGCGTGTAATTAACAAAATAAGAAGGAATTTAAAATTTATTGTCGAATTATTGAAAATGTTAGTATATAGTATTCTATTGTTTTACATATAAACCAACCCTATAATGGTAGTAGTTTATTTTGGGTGAAAAGTAATTTAATTATTTTAGCCAAACTTTTTTTTGTGCTTATAACTAGATATGATTTATATGAAGGGATATTTAATATGAATTTAACCGCTATAATACCCTCCCTGAATCCTGATGAAAAATTGTTACAAGTTGTATCCTCGTTAATAGACAACAATTTTAAGCATATTATTGTAATTGATGATGGTAGTGAAGAGAAGCACAAGTGCTTTTTTGATAAAATCGAGAAACTATCCCCTTGTGTTGTGTTACGTCATGAAAAAAACTGCGGCAAAGGTGTTGCGTTAAAAACGGCGTTTCAATATTACCTTGAAAAGAACACAACCGACATCGGTGTTGTGACAGTTGATGGGGATAATCAGCACCGAGCAGAAGATGTATTTCAGTGTGCGCAGGTGCTTAATGAAAATCCTAATGCCCTTGTTTTGGGAGTTAGAAGCTTTAAAAATACAGATGTTCCGCTTAGAAGCAGGCTTGGAAATAAGCTTACTTCATTAATTTTTAAATTTGTATGTGGTCTAAAGATCAGCGATACGCAGACAGGTCTGAGGGCTATTTCTAATGAAAACATATTGAAATTTCTGGATGTAATAGGTGATCGTTATGAATATGAAACAAATATGCTGTTGGAGACCCAAAATTCTAATATTTCAATTATAGAAGTAAAAATTGCTTCAATTTACATTGAAAACAATAAAAATTCGCACTTTAGGCCAATTATTGACTCCTGGCGTATTTACAAAACTTTAATTAAATTTATTTTTTCTTCAATGGCTTCTTTTATAGTTGATATTCTAATGTTTTGGTTGCTCCATATGCTTTTACCAATCAGCTCAAGTGTATACTTGATACTAGTGGCAAGCTTAGGAGCTAGATCCGTTTCGTCTATTCTCAATTATTCTATAAACCATAAAATAGTTTTTGCTGGTAGCAGTAACAGTAGACTAGCTGTAATTATAAGGTATTATTTGCTTTGCGTACTGCAAGCGGGGGCATCATTTTATGGTGTATATTTGCTTTCCTTGCGTATTCAAGGAAATATTGTATTACTAAAAATTGTTGTCGATACGGTCTTATTCTTTATTAGTTTTTATATCCAACGTGAATGGGTCTTTCAGAAAAAGACAAGCAAAAAAAATGATAGTCTAGCAAAAAAAGTAGGTGAAAAGAGTAATTTTTGGAATATGTTTGAAAAAGTAAAGAGTGTGTGCCCAAAAGTGTTGATTATATTATTGGTTCTGTTGGTTTCAGCAATCGTTTTACTTTTTGGAGCAACTGCGATTATTAGTTACGGTCCGTCGCAATCAATGCGCAATATATACGTTTCTTCAACGATGGAGTCAAGTGCTGGTAAAATATTGGCAAAAATATATTTTTCTAATATTCAAATTAAACAGATTATGGATAGTAATCGAGCTCAACCAGTCAATACTGTAACGGATAGTACAATGGTGAACGTTACTCAGACCTTAGGTGCTGAAAAAAATGAGATTGAAGTGGAGGATGTCAAAGGATCTTCCTTTATAGGGAAAATGATGATCATTCACGATCCGTCTCGTGTTTATGTAGCTACTCCGCCTGTCTTTGGTAATGATGAGTCCGGCATGAAGCTTGAGGATATGGTCAGGCGGGACAATGCTGTAGCTGGAATTAATGCAGGGGGGTTTTATGACCCAAACGGGCTTGGTAAGGGCGGAGTGCCCCTTGGAATTGTCATTCATAACGGGAATCTGATGGCAGGTAGTCTCGATACTAAGTCTATAGTAATCGGTTTTGATCAAAGCAACAATCTTATCGTTGGTAATATGACTGCTCAGGAGGCCCTTGATAAGAGTATAAAGGAAGCCGTGAGCTTCGGGCCTGTACTTATTGTAAATGGTGAACCTGTGCCGATTTTAGGCACGGGTGGGGGGCTTAATCCCCGCACCGCAATTGGTCAGCGCAAGGATGGGGCAGTGCTTTTGTTGGTGGTTGACGGCAGACACGCAAATAGCATAGGTGCCTCTATGAAAGACTTAGTCGAAGTGATGTGCTCTTATGGTGCAGTCAATGCTGCAAATTTGGACGGTGGTTCATCAGCGTTGATGATCTATAAAGGTAGGGTGCTTAATTCTTCCGCTAGTCTGGAAGGACCAAGAAAATTGCCTACAGCTTTTTTGGTGAAATAGGAGGGGAAGGATTTTTAATTTGAATAAAATGCACAAACGAATTACTTTTAAATCTTTTGTTATATTCCTAGTTTTGTTTAACATTCTTGCGATAGCAACTTCTTTAACGGTTTTTTGGTTTTACCTTGCAGACTATGAGGCGCATTTGCCGGGGAAGTTTGCGACCGAAATTTTAAAGGCTTATCAGACAGATGATGCTTCTACGCTAATCAAATATTGTGATAATCTTCCTGAACAGTTGAAGAATCCAGATAATTTGCTAAGTTACCTTAAGCTAAATATTGATAAAGAGAAAGTGTTCTTTTATGAAGGAAACAGTAGCGATCAAAATACGGAAAGTATAATATTTGCTTGTGGGGATAAAAAGATTTCAACATTAACATTAAAGAAAACTGGTGAGAGAAGTATTTTTGGTTTTGACTTGCTAAAAATTTCTAATCTCGTGGGTATATACAAGCCGATAGAGTTATTAACAATTAAAGTACCAAATAATGTTGACCTATTACTGAATGATAATCCTGTCCAAAACGCTAATATAACAAAGAACAGGGTTTACCTAAAGCAGTTTTATCAGGTTGCTAAAGTAGTTCCATATTTTGATACTTATCAATTAATTGATTGGTATTATATTCCTAAAATTACGGCTTTTCTCCAGAATGGCCAGCCATGTAATGTTAATGTTAATAAAAACGATTTTACGGCAACAGTTACCATCAGCCCTACGGCTACAATGCGGAATTTTCTAGCTAAGACTGTAGAGACATTCACAAAAGAATATGTGCTGTTCACCTCAGAAGATGCTAAATTTAGTGATGTTGCTTCATATCTATGTAATAATACTGATTTTTATAAGCGTACAGAAACCTATGATAACAGATGGACACAGGAGCACACGAATCCTAATTTCAGTAATCTCAAGGTAGAAAATTTTATTCAGTATGACTCTTGGCTCTACTCTTGTGATATTACTTTTGATTATTCGATTACAGAAGCTAGCACAGGCCAAATCCATAAGTACCCATCTTCGTATACTTGTTATCTTGCATCCATTGGTAACAGGATGCAGGTGGTTGATTTAGTGGTAAAGTAAGAGCGTTTTAGACCCTAAAATTGTAATAATATTGGTTTTTAGCAGTTCATAGAAATTTAACGTTTTAAAAAGAAAATAGCATTATTTTATAAATAATGCCTAAATTCTTACCGAAGCTAAATCGCTGAAGAAGTAGAGGTTCTAAAAAAATGTTGATAAACAGCTAAGTTCGATTTATAATTTAATACAGACTTTTGTTGTGTTTATGAAGTACGGTTTTTTTGTTTTTATTTAAATTTAAATTTTTGTTGGTAGAACGGGAGGAAAAAAAATGGTCATCACTGAGATACTATCTAATAATGCTGAAAAGTATGGACAGGAAACATGTCTAACTGAGATTAATTTGGATCTCCAAGAAAAGAATATTGTCACTTGGCGTGAATATGAATTGATTGAAAACAACCCGTCAGGTGAATATCGACGGGAAATGACGTGGCGTGTTTTTGATGAGAAATCAAATCGTCTAGCCAATCTGTTACTCAAGAGGGGAATAAAAAAAGGCGATAAAGTGGGTATTCTTTTGATGAATTGCCTAGAATGGTTGCCGATTTATTTTGGAATACTAAAAGCAGGAGCAGTCGCAGTTCCTTTGAATTTTCGCTACACTGCTGAAGAAATAAAATATTGTTTGGATCTATCAGATACAGTTGTCTTGATCTTTGGACCTGAGTTTATTGGACGAGTGGAAATGATTTATGATCAGATACCCAAAGTAAATACAATTTTTTTTGCAGGAGAAAATCGTCCTTCTTTTGCCGAGAATTATGACCGTCTTACTGCAAATTGTATCTCTGAAGCACCCCAGATTAAACTTACTGACGATGATGATGCGGCAGTATATTTTTCTTCTGGGACTACTGGATTTCCAAAAGCAATTCTGCATACGCACCGGAGTCTAATGTCAGCATGTTATACGGAAAATAAACACCATGGTCAAAAACGGGAAGATAATTTCTTATGTATTCCGCCTCTTTATCATACTGGCGCTAAAATGCATTGGTTTGGTAGTTTGTTGTCAGGGAGTAAAGCAGTACTGCTTCGCGGAGTAAAGCCTGAATGGATACTCAAAGTAGTCTCTGAAGAAAAAATTACTATTGTTTGGCTTTTGGTTCCTTGGGCCCAGGATATTTTGGATGCTATTGATAGGGGAGATGTGAAACTGGAAGATTATGATCTTGCCCAGTGGAGGCTCATGCACATAGGTGCACAACCTGTCCCACCTAGTTTAATTGATCGTTGGAAAAAATATTTCCCAAACCATCTTTATGATACAAACTATGGCTTAAGTGAATCTATTGGCCCTGGATGTGTCCATTTAGGTATTGAAAATATTCATAAAGTCGGTGCTATCGGAATACCTGGTTATAATTGGAAAGCAAAGATTACCGACGAGAATGGATATGCTGTAAATCAGGGGCAAGTTGGGGAATTGGTTGTCAAGGGGCCAGGTGTAATGAAATGTTATTATAAAGATCCTGAGGCGACCGCAAACGTAATTAAAGATGGTTGGTTGTTTACTGGGGATATGGCCAGGATGGATGAAGACGGCTTTATTTACTTGGTGGACCGAAAAAAAGATGTGATTATCAGCGGTGGAGAGAATATATATCCGGTACAAATTGAAGATTTTCTTCGTAGTAATAATGTGATTAAGGATGTAGCAGTCATCGGATTGCCTGATAAGCGTCTGGGTGAAATTCCTGCTGCTATTATAGAACTAAAACCGAATTGTAGATGTACTGATGAAGAAATAAAGTTATTTTGCACTGCAATGCCCCGTTATAAACGTCCACATAAAATTATTTTTGATAAAGTGCCACGCAATCCCACTGGCAAGATTGAAAAACCGCGCTTGAGAGCTAAATACGGTGCAACAAGTTTGGTAGCAGCTCAAACGGAGAGATAAAATAGGATTTGTTAAATTTGTAAATGTAAAATGAATTTTTAAAGCCCATTCTTATGAGTGGGCTTTTTCTTCCATCTAAGGCATAAATTTAGCAATATAAAAAGGGAATAATTTAAACAACATACATAATTTTATTTTCAGGGAAGTGTCTTGTTATTTCAGCCCTTAAGAATTCTTCACCTTGACTCCTTATAATTGGTTTGTAGCAATATTTCCCACGTCCTCTCCCTGTCATTATATTTTTATCATATAAATTAATGGCATTTGGGAAAGCTTCTGTATTAATCATTCTATGAACATAGCTATATGTCATGAAAATTATTTCAAAAAAAACTTCGCTTTTAACCTTTTGAGACAATGTCTCTGATAGAATACTGAATAATTCTTTATATAGAGTTTCCCAGTTTTCTAATAGAATCACTGGAGCAATTAATATTCCAATTTTGTATCCGGCTTCTTTTAATTTGTTTAATGCTTTGACTCTATTTATCAGAGCGGATGTACCAAATTCTACTTTGGTAATGATTTCCTGAGGATTAATGCTCATTCTAATTATAGTCCTGCCTTTATGCTTGACATTCAATAATGAATCAATCATGTCGAATTTAGTAGGAAGTGTAATATAGCCTCTTTCATTCTTTCCAAAATTCTCTATTGTCCATTCAAGGTTATTTGTAATAGTGTTTTCAAGAACCAAGTCACTATTACTACCTATTTCATAAGTCAGTTCTGCGTCATTTTGGTTTGAGGTTTTAATCAGTTTGCTTAGCATCTGTTCTCTATTTACGAAAATTCTCAGATATGAGCATTTATTATAATTACAGACTAAATAGCAGTAGAGACACATAGCACTGCAACCTGAAGATGTATACGGAACTAAAAAATCAGAAGTTTTTGAATTGGGAACATATTTGTGAGTTTTTCTAATTCCAATTATAAGATGCTGCTTCATTCGGGGAAACTCACAATTCTGATTGTTTCTGAGTTCCGGTATATTATTATGATTTTCAATTCTTACCCATTCTAAGGATTTATATTTTTCAAAAAGATTTTTGCCAAGTGTATAATTTAAGATTTCTTCTTCGTAATAAATAATATTTGGATTCAATGATCCACCTCCTCTTTTTAGTTTGTTATTTTTATATTCGATATATTCACCACAAAAATCATAATTAATATGTAAATTTTGAACAAACTATTTAATGGGCGTGTTTATTATGGATGGAAATGTTGAATTTTTAAATTATATTTATCAAAATGCAGAAATTGGTAAAGATATAACAAATTAATTAATTGGGAACTCACAAGATGAAGAGTATAAAAAGATGTTTGCGTCAAAAGTTGAAGGGTTATAACACAAAACTATTTACAGATAAAAAATTTGGCATAAATTCTATCACGTACAATATTGTAACAAAAGCCATGCAAGATTTTCCCAATTGGGATAAGAAGTGACTTATTAGAGATACATCCGACCCATATACTTAGTTAAGAACGACATTTGACAATAGAATAATTATAGGGGGAAAAGATACATATGGGTTAGATGGTATAAATAATAAAAAATTAATAAGCGAAAAATACGATATACTTGAACAACGATTTAAGAACATGTTTAAGGATAAGAATATTGATATTGAATATAAATATTGTGGTGTTTTCAAATCAACCAATGATGATTTGGGGTTTATTGGAGCAGACACAAAACATAAAAATTTTTGGTATTGCCTGGATTACGGCGCAAACGGATTGTTTTTTGCAATATTGGGTGGTATGATGCTCAGCAAATTGTATCAGGGACAGAAAGACGATAATTTAAAGCTTTTTAGGCTTGATAGATTTGATAATTAGAATATAATTGATGCAGTCACTAATTCATTATAACAAAGGGTCTTTTCTTCAAAGAGCTTCTTTGTTATTTAAATTGAAATTTATTGATAGTAAACCTCATCCATGCAGCATTTTGGAAGCTACCTTTGGAAAAGCATCAATTTAACTGGAATCTTTACAGATTGGCAAATTTTATCAAGTTTGAAGTTTTATGAATTATTTAATTTAATAAAAGGAATATGTTGTTGAAGTATAAAACTGAATTAATTCTTAGTAGCTCATGAAGATTTAGCAATATATAAAAGAAATAAAAACAATTTAAAACAAACAACCTTGGAGAATTATTAAAGATAACAATACATTTCATTTCTACACTTGTAGAACAAAGAGCTATGAAGTCACAAGTTATGATATGCAAAAAAATGATATTGGTATTGCAAAATGTCATTTCGAATTATCGGAAAAAGAACTTGGGTTAAAGGGGAAGTGGGAAGAAATTAAAAATATAGATACACCTATTGGATGGGAATATGTTTGTTCTTGGTTGGAAGAAGCGTAGCATAAACTTTTTGTAGTACTTAAATTACATCAAATTTACCAACTTAATTTGAATCTTTACAAATCACATCTAGAGTAGCTATATTTCACAATAAATAGGTATTGATAAATAGTAAAAAATTATGTATTGTAACAGTGAAATTGGTCAAGTTACTCTGAACCCTATTAAAGAGTCTGAAGAAGCTTGCTTTAAGAAAAGGAAACTTCTTTCTTAAATTAACTGAGGACTATTTTGACGATTATTTTAGGTATCTGTTGTGTATTTTTTCTCTGCTACAACACTAAGTTGGTAGAAAATATTTTACTTTTTAAATTAGGGCTTAATCCTTATATAAACAATATAGTTAGTTACTTAATTTTATAATAAATAAACATATAGGCAACGCTTCACAAACTAGTATTATTAGTACAATAAGAAGTATTTATTAGGAGAACAATATGTCTCAATCAAAAACTTATTACATTAAAAACAATAGATTAAATGATCATATTCATAATTTAAGGTCATTTACTCCGACTCGAATTTTAGCATTTGGATTTGTCGGTTTAATACTGATAGGGGGAGTTCTTTTAAGTATTCCTTACGCAAGTGAAAATGGATTAGGAACTCCTTTTATAGATGCTCTATTTACTTCTACATCTGCAGTTTGCGTTACCGGATTGGTAGTTCTTGATACAGCTAACCACTTTTCTACCTTTGGAGAAATTATTATTCTCTTTCTTATCCAAATAGGTGGATTAGGTTTTATGACTTTTGCGACTTTTTTTGCCATTCTGTTAGGTCGGAAGATTAATCTGCGAGAAAGAATTATTTTGCAAGAGTCCCTCAATCAGATTTCCTTAGAAGGTATTGTTAAACTTGTTAAACATGTCTTGTTGTTTTCTTTTACCATCGAAGGTCTAGGTGCAGGTATTCTCTTTGTTCGATGGTTTACAGAGATGGGGTGGCAAAAGTCATTTTATTTTGCTGTTTTTCATTCTATTTCGTCTTTCAATAACGCTGGCTTTGATTTAATGGGTAACTTTTCGAGTCTATCTAGCTATAAGAGTGACGTAGTAGTTAATATTACCATTATGTCTTTGATTATTACAGGGGGGTTGGGCTTCGCAGTTCTTGCCGATTTATATTCCAAGAAAAATAAAAAATTTACCCTGCACACCCGTCTTGTCCTCAAAACCACTGCAATTTTGATTATCGTAGGCTTTTTAGTAGTGTTTTTTGTAGAGATGAATAATCCTAAAACCTTAGGGGGTTATGATTTATTTACAAAGATTCAGGCTTCTCTATTTCATTCCGTAACTACTAGAACAGCTGGATTTAATACATTGGATATTCAACAATTACGGCCAGCAACTTTGTTTGTTACAATGTTTCTGATGTTTATCGGAGCTTCTCCTGGTTCAACAGGTGGTGGGATTAAGACTACTACGTTCGTAAGTATCCTCTTATTCATACGAAGTATTTTTTATGGTCATCAGTATGTTACAATTGAAGAAAGAACTCTTCCTTATAGTATAATTAGAAAATCTTTTGCTATTGTTACTTTAGCCATATTCTGGGTTTCCATCACGATTGGTATACTCCTATTATCGGAGCAAGCCCCATTTGTTCAGATTGTATTTGAAACTATTTCAGCCTTTGGGACGGTAGGTCTTTCTATGGGGCTTACGCCACATTTGACAGTAATCGGAAAAATAGTAATTATGATTACTATGTTTTTTGGTAGGGTTGGATTGATCACTATAGCATTGGCCTTAGGGCTTAATAATAAAAACAGTGCGTTATCCCATATTAAATACCCAGAGGAGAAAATAATGATTGGTTAGGAGGAAAATCCATGAATAAAAAGCAATTCGCTGTTATTGGGTTAGGAAGATTTGGAAAAAGTGTAGCTACGACACTAAGCTCCTTGGGTTATAATGTTCTGGCTATGGATATTTCCGAACAAGAAGTTCAAGCGATCGCTAATGACGTCACTCACGCAGTTCAATTAGATGCTCGAGATGAAGAAGCCCTCAAATCTTTGGGGCTGAAAAATTTTGATGTCGTAATCGTAGCAATTGGTGAGGATATCCAATCAAATATCCTTGTCACAGTAATTCTGAAAGAAATTGGGGTTAAACATGTTATTGTTAAGGCCAGAGATAACATGCACGGTAAGGTATTAGAAAAGATAGGAGCTGATAATGTGGTATATCCAGAGAAAGACATGGGGGAAAGGGTGGCCTATCAACTTGTTAGCCCAAATATACTTGACTTCATCAAATTATCGCAGGAATATAATATTATGGAGATTACTGCTCCTTCAGTTTTTATTGGTAAATCTCTTGGTAAACTCAATTTTCGTGCGAGATATGGGATGAATATGATTGCCATTAAAAAGCATGATATCATTGTTACTGATCCAGGTGCTGACTCAGTGATAGAAGAAAAAGACGTCTTGGTTTTAATAACGAAGAACGATACCCTGAGTCGGTTGCCTCATGACTAAATAGGGACTATTTTAAAAGAAAGCCCACTATTACGTTAGAATAAAAAAGACCTTTAAAAAAAT
>Ga0172378_10006038_pt1 | contig 11313 bp, 11 predicted proteins | sample GrowelOW332metaG_FD_119755 | JGI IMG/M metagenome (GOLD analysis project Ga0172378, IMG submission 119755) | Groundwater microbial communities from an aquifer near a municipal landfill in Southern Ontario, Canada - Pumphouse #3_1 metaG | ecosystem: Environmental > Aquatic > Deep subsurface >... | reverse complement strand
TTGACTAAAACTTTCTGACTTTTATTTTTAGATGTTTAAAAGTTTGTTAAGTTTTATATTTTTTTTTACTCAAAAAAATTAACTTGATTTAATTTTATAAACCTTTCTATTATTACTGTTAAGGTACACCGCGTCTTTCGAACGCTTTTACATAATACAACATACAAAGGATTATGTCAACCAATTATTAGAAAAATATTTAAAAAAATTTATTTATTTTAATAATAATTCAAATTATATTATTCTATGAAATAAAAAGTCGTTTTTTAGTCGTTTTAGTCAGTTTTTAGTGGGTTTCCTCGTGCGCACATACACGTACATTATAGTAAACATATTTAAGAATAATTGACTTGAAAAAATTTTGCTATTAAATCTATTAATCTATTTTTTTCTTTTGTTACAAACGCTCTAGAGAATCCGCTTTGTCTTGAGTATTGCCTTATTGATATTTTTTCTATCATAATACTATCAAGCAACTCTTTTTCATAATCATCCAAGCAATCAAGACAATGCTTTAAAAAATCTTGTTTGCTATCTTCTTTACTAAATACCCTAATCTCCTTTTGTTTATTTTTATAATTTGATAAAAGTTCTTCTACTTCATTATAATAGTCCATTTTCAAATCTCCACTGACAACCATTCTTTAATACTCCCATTCGTTTCCATTTCTTTATCATAATCGTTTTCCAAACAAATACCTTGCAGAACATAAACTTGCATAATACCAAATTTATATCCTTTTTTTATAAACATTAGTAATTTAAGATCACTAGTCTTGTCATAATAGGGTAAACGTATCTCATCACCTATTTTAAAAAATTTGTCTCTGTCTATTAATTTTTCTACATCGCTTTTTATTTGATACACATTCATAGGTATCAAACAAACAATTTCCTCGTAGTCAAAAATAGCACTTTTTGTCATTACAATCTTGTTAATCACAATAATTCCTCCTTAGTAGATAATTTTGGACATTTAATGTCCATCTTAGACAAAATACTAACACACAACCACTCTTACAATATAATTTTTAGACAAATGTTGTCAAAAAAAACCATAAGTAGTCAATTCTATCTTGATTTTTAACCTTATAATAGTACTTTTATCCAAAAGTTTGAATCCTCTCTTATTAAAATGTTAATTTTATTATGTTGCATTAACTTTATTTGTTTGATATAATAACTATATGAAATACTTGAAAATGACTTTTGAATATGTTTTTGTCAAAGAGAAAGGAAAACACTTCCTTACTTTTTTGTTGCTCGCAATTATGCCAGCATTAGCATTAAGTTATATATTCCCAGCAAGTCAGTACATTACTATATTTGCAAATTATAACACACCGTATTATGCAAATTTTGGTCGACTTTGGCTACCAATATTCAGCCATCCTATATGGGCACTATTAGTGTTTATATTCGGATTAATATTATTGGTAATAGCTATCTCATCAATAAATTCAATAATGATGCGACATTTTAGAGTTAATGATTTTAGCCTAACACGAATATTTAACTCTACAGATGAGAATTTTTTCTCTAGTCTCACAATATCAATAGCACTTATTATATTAATTTTATTTTTTCATACATTTACTTGCTTATTTGTGGTTTTGTGGTTTTCATTAAAAAATAGTATATTAGGAATCATCCTAGCCATACTATCCGTACTTTGTGTTTTATTAATAACCATTTATCTTTGTTCTGCAATAACCTTGTGGCTACCAATTATGACATTAAACGGAATTCCTATATTTCGTGCTTTGCAATTGTCATTTTCCAAAGCTCATAGTTGTCAAAACAAAATGTTTATAACCAATTTGTTTATTGCCTTATTTTGTTTAATTCCGACATTTTTAGCTTGGTTATTCCGTGATATTTGGATTATAAAATTGATATTTAATTCATTAGTATATATAACATTTATAACAACGCTTTTCCCTGCAAACCTAATAACATATTGTGATGTTGAAGGGATAACAAGAGAAGACTTAATTCATAGTCCATACAAAAGGAGATAATTATGCCACTACGTAATTCTTTTTCGATATTGTTTTGCAATTTCAAACTTGTTTTCAAATTGCTAATCTTTATTTTGATTATCGTATTAATAGCTACAGCAATCGTATTTAGCATATTGGGTCCAGTATTTAATCAATTATTTGACCACGTGCGTGAAGCTTTTGTGACAAGTCCTGATGAGATAGTAAGACACCCAATATTAGCGGTTCAAAACATACTAAAATTATTTACTATATACTTTGCGCAAAATGCAAGTTATATAAATATGCGATTAGTTTTTGTTAGTTTGATAATTATATTTACAAGATTTTTAATAAATTTACCACTAATCCCAATAAATAAAATTATGTACAGTAAACTAACAACAAATTTTGATCAAGGATTACTAAATGCAGTAATAAGCACATTACCAATATCGTTACTTTATTCATTACTAACTTCAGTTGTGCTTGGCATTGTTGATTTTGCAATAGGATTTGGACTTATATTTCTTGCTACTTGGTTAATCCAAGCAATTGGATTTATTGCTTTGCCTATTTCTTTAGCACTTGCTTTATTTATTTACACATTGAGATTTTCATTATTATCACAATGGCTGCCTGAAATTGCTAAAAACGGTGAAAAGAATATATTTATAGCATTGAAACATAGTTTTACCCCATTATTTAAGAATTTTGAAAAGAATTTTATTTGCTTATCTGTTAGTACTATTATATTTATAAGTATCATATTAGGTACTATAATACCAACTTTTGGACTTGTACCGGTATTAATGTTACCTACATTTATAGTATTTTATATAACACTAAATATTACACTTAATTTTTCTTTTTACAGAAAAAAATATTTTATAGATAATGGTGTTACTATTTACAACCCAACTAAATTATTCTAAAACAAATAATAACCCATAAATAATACTACTAGCGCATATACTAAATTATGAAATCGAAATATTTTATATATGCTCTAGTAGTTTTTTTTATGTTTTTTTTGATATTTTTTCCAGACAAATATCTAATAAGTATTAGCGATGGTCTAACACTATATTTTGTAGCAGTATTACCTAGTTTACTACCATTCTTTTTCTTTTCAAAAATACTATGCGAATATAATTTTGGTTTTGATATTGGTAAACTAATGAAAAAACCATTAAAAAAGATATACTATGCTCCATCTTTAAGCGGTTATGTCCTTGTAATGTCGATGTTAAGTGGATATCCAGTAGGAGCAAAATTAATTTCTGATTTATATGAGAAAAATTTAATTGACCAAAAAACAGCAAAAGCAATAAGTACATTTACTTCCACAAGTGGACCTTTGTTTATACTAGGAACAGTTGGTATGAGTATGTTACATAGTAAACTAGCTGGATTTATTATACTTGTAAGCCACTATTTAGCAACCCTAATAAATGGTCTTATATATAGAAATAAAAACAATGATTTAAGCATAAATTTAATTCCACCACCAATTGACTCAACTAAAATTCTATCAAAGAGTATGCTAAATAGTATTATAAGTGTTGCTCTTGTAGGTGGATACATTGCAATTTTTAATATGGTTATTGATGTCCTTAAAGATATTCAGGTTATCGGTTTTTTTGCTAAAAGCTTAACACTTCTTAATATAAACTATGATACAGCCTTAGGCTTTGTAAGCAGTATTGTCGAAGTAACGAAGGGATGTTCCATAATGAGCAATTCACCGATGCATATAGCCGTTCTAATTCCTCTGTGCACCTTTGCCATAACATTTGGTGGTTTGTGTATTACCCTGCAAAGTCTAACTTTCCTGTCTAAGTGCAAAATAAAACCTGCGTTCTACTTGTTAAGTAAATTTACGCAGGCATTAATTAGTATGTTTATAAGTGGTATTTTATGTTATCTATTTTTCCTCATCTAAAACCATATCAATATTTTGCATAGAATTATCTATATTTTTACTAGCACTAATCAAATTTGCATTAACTTTTTCCAACATATTATAAAGTTTTGCATAATTATCTTTAGCCTCATTCTTGCAAACTATTTGAGCATCATTTTTAATTTTTTCTGCAATAGCCTGTGCATCGGCAATAATCGTATCATTATCTAGTATTTGTTGTCTTCTAGCCGAAGCTTCAGCGACTATTTGTTGTGCTTTTTTATTTGCATTAGCCAAAACATTATTGCCACTGATTTCATCAAAGGCTACTCTAATTCTTTTTGTTAAATCCATCATTCTATCCGAATCAACAACTACCCCACCGCCTAAAAAGCTTTTCTTTCCGTCGGTAATTTCTGTTTCTAAATAAGTAAGTAATAATTTAATATCTTCCATATTACGCCTCCTATTTTTTCTTTAGTTTATTAATAATATCAGAATCCACCATTGTATCAATACTTTGGTCTTTTTCGATATTTTCTTTAACTAAGGTGCTACTAATATCTTTATCCAAAGCTTTCATATAAATTGTTTCAATACCGCCATTTTCATAATTATAGTCGGCAATTTCTTTTTCATATTCCATATCTTCTGAATTTCGGATGCCCCTTAATATATATTTTATACCATTTTTTTGACAATAGTCAATGGTCAATCCTTCAAAATAGTCTATTTGAACATAATTTTTATAATTTTGTAGTGATGCTCTTATCATTTCCAAACGAGCATCTTTATCATAAGTCAATACTTTCTTTGGATTAACTAGCATTACTACAAAAACTTTATCAAACCTTTCCAATGCATATTCAACTAAAGATTTATGTCCTTTAGTAAATGGGTCAAAAGTACCGGTAATTGCTATTTTCTTGATTTTTTGATAAAAATCAATGGTTGTCTCTCCATATTTCCTTTGGTCAACCAAATCAAAATTTCCACTACAAATTGGCTTGTCAAAAGTTCTATGTTCTATCATTATTTTGCCATTTTCTGCAAGTAAATCACTTTTCTCTATTGCTAGCAAAATTTCTGTACCTAGTTGCAAATCATAAGGTGGATCGCAAAATATATAATTTGCCTTAACACCTCTAGAACCTAATCTAGTTATATTATCTTTATAATCCGCTTTAATCGTTTCATAATCGCTAATCGGCACAAAACTTAAATTCTGTTTAGTAAGAGCAAGTGACTGCCCGCTATTATCACAAAAATAACATTTCTTTGCACCACGACTAAGTGCCTCTATCCCCAAAGAACCCGAGCCAGAAAACAAATCAATAACTAAAGCTCCGTCCAATTCATAATTAAGAATATTAAATAAACTCTCTTTTACTCTATCAGGAGTTGGTCTTACTTCTCTATTTGTTGGAGAAATTAATTTTCTACCACCGTAAATACCTGTTATAATTCGCATCTATTTTTGTTGATTAAACAACCCTCTTTAATAATAGTTTTTTCATCATCGGTAAGGTTATCCATTGTTAAAACAATTGATACTAACATATCACCTCTAATTACTGTGGCATTGATTTTATAATAATCAAACACATTTGCAACATCTTTTATAGCTACAATATCGCCATTTTCCAATTTGAATTTACCATTATCATAAAGTAAAGGCAACATACCCCAATTTATAAGATTACTTCTATATCTCTTTGTTGCATATTCTCTTGCCAAATTACCTACACCGCCAAGAACTCTTTGACAACTTGCCGCTTGTTCTCTAGCACTGCCATCACCTGGTTTAGTTGCATAAATTACGCTACCAATTTCAACATCATTTTCATCAAAACCTAATTTCTCACAAAGTGTCCTATATTCTTCTGTCATATCTCCATTTTTTCTAGCTTCTTCATCTTGATAAACCAATTTAGATTTAGCTACATAATCAGGACATTTTCTACTTAAAGTAAATTCAGCAAGACGCATAGGATTACTTCGATAACTACTAGTTTCACCACTAGGAATTAATTCATCGGTGGTAGTTACAGGGTCATTAATAACAGCACATACTTTCATAATTAAATGTTTTTTTAGTGCAATTAATTCTGGCCAATCTATAATATTCGGTCCATATTGAATAGGCAAATTATAATCGCCTTTTCCATAACAATCTAATACTCTATTTTCATATATAGTAGGGTCATAAACAAAAGGTTTAGCTTTATATTTGTATTCAATATCCATAGCACTAGTTATTACACCACCATTTGCGGCAGATGCAGCAATACTCCTTGCATCCATTAATGCTACGCAAGCTAATTGCCCTTCGCCTGGTTTACTACCCTCTCTTGATTCAAAATTACGAGTAGTGTGTCTAATACTAAGTCCATTATTGCTAGGCACATCACCAGCACCAAAGCAAGGACCACAAAATGCGGTTTTCACATTAATACCAACGCTAATAAATGTACTTATAGCACCTTTCTTAACAAGGTCTGCATAGATAGTAGGACTTCCAGGATAAATACTCATAGAAAGTTTATTACCAATGCTTTTATTTTCTAATATTGTACTAGCTTCCATCAAGTTATCATAAGTACCACCAGCACAACCAGCAATAATTGCTTGGTCTGCTATTATTTTTCCATCAACTATTTTATCTGTTAAGGTGAATTTATTATTTTTTAATAATTTCCTACCTTCTTCTTCACATTTTGATAAAATTTCATAAGGATTTGCTAGCAATTCTTTAATAGTATAAGCGTTGCTTGGATGGAAAGGTAAAGCTATCATCGGTTCAATTTTAGATAGATTAACTTTTACAAGCCCATCATAATAAGCCAATTCCCCTTGTTTTATTTCTTTATATTCCTCTGGTCTTTTATGTACTTCTAAATATTTTTTTACTTTATCATCGGTTTCCCAAATAGAAGTTAGACAAGTAGTTTCGGTAGTCATTACATCGATACCGTTACGAAATTCTATTGGTAATTGTGCTATACCGCTACCAAAAAATTCCATTACTTTATTTTTAACAAAACTACATTTGAAAGTTTCCCTAATTATTGCAAGTGCAACATCCTGAGGACCTACACCTTTTCTAGGTTTGCCAGAAAGTTTGATTCCGATAACTTCTGGATAATTAGTATCATAAGTTTTTGAAAGCAATTGCTTAACAATTTCGCCGCCGCCTTCACCGATTGCCATAGTGCCTAACGCACCATATCTTGTATGACTATCACTACCAAGTATCATTTTGCCACAGCCAGCCATTCTTTCACGCATATAACTATGAATAACACCTTGATGTGCAGGAACATAAATTCCACCGTATTTTTTAGCAGCAGAATAACCAAACATATGGTCATCCTCATTAATTGTACCACCAACAGCACATAAAGAATTATGACAATTCGTTAGTACATAAGGTACAGGGAATTTTTTTAATCCACTCGCCTTCGCCGTTTGAACAATTCCGACATAAGTTATGTCGTGACTAGCCAACGCATCAAATTTTAATTTTAATGCACCGCCTCTAATTGTCGGTTTATTTTGATTATGTTTATCTAAAATATTATATGCTAAAGTTCCTTTATAAGCATTTTCATAATCAAGTCCAGCTACTTCATTAAGCTTTATTTGTTTACCTTGATAAAAATATATCCCTTTTTTTATTAATTTAATTGCCATAAAATCACTCCTATATATATAAAATTATTATTTGTTTTATTATACCTATTTTTTTTATAAATAGCAACCCATTTATGCTGTTTTCACTTGACTTTTGGTGGATAATGATAGATAATATTCATATGAAAAAAACATTTACTTTAGAAGATTTGAATATAGTTTACGAAGACAACCATGTAATAGTTGTTGTTAAACCACAAAACATACCTTGTTGCCCTGATTCTTCAGGAGACCCGGATTTACTTAGTGTTGTAAAAGAATACATGGTAAAAACCTATAACAAACCAGGTGATGCTTATGTTGGTTTAGTCCATAGATTAGATCGCCCAACAGGCGGTGTAATGGTATATGCCAAAACTAGTAAAGCTAGCGCTAGGCTATGCGACACAATAAAACTTGGAGAATTTGAAAAAAAATATCTAACTGTAGTCATTGGGACACCTAAAGAAAAACAAATTTCATACCTTACAAATTATCTTAAAAAAGATTGCACCAGAAATTTAGTTTATATTGCACCAATGAGTGAAGAAGGTGCCAAAAAAGCTATACTTAGTTACAAAGTATTAGATAGCAACGAAACAGTAAGTTTAGTTGATGTTAGATTACATACAGGTAGAAGTCATCAAATTAGAGTACAAATGGCCAATTTAGGAACTCCTCTTTTTGGTGATCAAAAATATGGCAATGGCAAAACTCCAGTTGGTTTTAACCTAGCTTTGTGGGCTACCGAAATAAAGTTTGAGCATCCGACAACTAAAGCAAAAATGGTTTTTAGAGTATTTCCACCAGTGGAAAGCACTCCTTGGAATTTATTTAATGTAAAAATGTTCCTAACTATTTCCATAAAAAATAACTAATAAATATTATATAAAAAGTAATAACTAAAATATAAAAAGTAATAACTTAAATATAAAAAGTAATAACTTAAATATAAAAAGTAATAACTTAAATATAAAAAGTAATAACTAAAATATAAAAGGACAATCAAATTGATTGTCCTTATTTTTTACTTAAAAATCCACTTTGTAAATATACTTTATTGCCTTTGTTCTATCATTGCCTTAACTTTCATTAATCTAATAATGCTACTTCTTTCATTTTCATCAAGTTTCATAACAATATATTTGATAGTTTCTTGTAATTGTGGAATCATAACATATTCTAATGCATTTACTCTACGACGATTTTTTTCTATTTCGTCGGCAAGCATATTACAAGTTTTTTCCACTTCAGCAAGCTTTACCAATTTAACTAACAATTCTGAAAGATTACTTATGCTATTATCAAGCTCACTACTTACACTAGCAAAAGAATATGGATAAAGCTCTTTATTATCACTTTCCTTTATGCTAATTTCAGGCACGATAACGCTCATAACATTTTTTTCTGAAGTTTCCAATTCTACACTAAATCCAGGCATAACTACAGCTTCTTCCATAACTTGAGAAGTTGTTACTGCACTAGCTAGCAAAAAGCTTCTTAATGCACCACTTACTTCATTATCAAGTTCTTCACGAAGCTTTTTATTCTCCTTGACGTATATTAAAAATTGACGAATAGTTTCATCAGATTTATCTTTTAATAATTTATGTCCCCTAATAGCGGTTTTTAGACGGGTTTTTAATCGTCTAAGTTCCATTCTTGTAGGGTTTACATTTATTCTACTCATTTAAAACCTTCTTATATTTTATCGTAAAATTCTTCTAAATATTCATCTCTTATTCTCTTTAATTCATTACGAGGTAATAGTTTTAATAATTGCCAGCCAAGATCTAAAGTTTCTTCAATACTACGATTTGTATCAAAACCTTGTGATACATATTTTTTCTCAAAAATTTCAGCAAAGTTAGCAAATTTTCTATCTACTTCAGTAAGAGCAGCTTCACCAAGTATTGCACTTAGTTCTTTTGCTTCTTTACCACGCGCATAAGCACTAAATAGTTGGTTCATCGTATCAGCGTGATCTTTACGTGTTTTATTTTTTCCTATACCTTTATCTTTTAATCTAGAAAGTGATGGCAATACATCTATTGGAGGAGTTATTCCTTTCTTGTATAGTTCTCTACTAAGAATAATTTGTCCTTCAGTTATATAACCGGTAAGGTCAGGAATTGGATGAGTTTTGTCATCTTCAGGCATTGTCAATATAGGGATTTGAGTGATACTACCTTTTTTACCAAGGATTCTACCTGCTCTCTCATAAATTGTAGCAAGGTCAGTATACAAATAACCAGGATATCCACGACGACCAGGAACTTCCTTTCTTGCCGCACTAACTTCACGCAATGCTTCGCAATAGTTGGTAATATCTGTCATAATAACAAGTACGTGCATATCACATTCAAAAGCTAAATATTCAGCGGTTGTTAGTGCCATACGAGGAGTTGCTATACGCTCAATTGCAGGGTCGTTTGCTAAATTCATAAACAATACTGCTCTATCAATTGCACCTGTTTTTCTAAAATCACTAATAAAGAAGTCAGCTTCTTCAAATGTAATACCAATAGCAGCAAATACAACTGCAAATTTGGAATCACTATTTAACACCTTTGCTTGTCTAGCTATTTGTGCAGCTAATTCAGCGTGAGGCAAACCTGAAGCACTAAAAACTGGCAACTTTTGTCCCCTAACTAAAGTATTAAGTCCATCAATTGCACTAATACCAGTTTGGATAAATTCATCAGGGAAATTACGAGCAACGGGATTAATAGGTTGTCCATTAATATTTATTCTTTTTTCTGGAATAATAGGAGCTCCATTATCAATTGGTCTACCCATTCCATCAAATACTCTACCAAGCATATCTTCGCTAACAGCTATTTCTGTACTTTTACCTAAGAATTTAGCTTTAGCTGTTGATATTTGTAAACCTGAAGAGCCTTCAAACAATTGGACAAGAGCTCTATCGCCATTGATTTCAAGAACTTTACCATTTCTTTTTTCGCCGTTTGCTTGTTCTATTTCCACTAGTTCGTTGTACTTAACACCTTCAACACCATCTACAAGCATAAGAGGTCCAACTACTTCTCTAATTGTTTTATATTCTTTTAACATTCTTCCTCTCTCCTATCCTATCAAATCAGCAATTTCTTTTTTCAATTTTTTTTCAATACTATCAAATTTGCTGAGATTCTCTTCTTCAATATATTTAGATCTACCTATTTGTTCTCTAACAGGAATTTCTATTATATCTTGTATATCTACATTTTTAAGCAAAGCATCTTGCCCTAAATTATAGAAATTTACAATTAGTTTTAACATACGAAGTTGTTTTGCTAATGAAGCATAGGTATCTGTTTCGTGAAAAGCATTTTGATGCAAATAATCTTCTCTTATAGTTTTAGCTACTTCCATTGTTAATCTATCTTTATTGCCAAGTGCGTCCATACCAACAAGCCTAACGATTTCGTCCAAAGTTGATTCTTCTTGTAGAATACTCATACAAACATTTCTAAGGGAATTCCACTCATTACCTAGATTATCAGTATACCATTGAGATAATCTTTCTGCATATAAAGAATAACTTTGCATCCAATCAATAGCTGGGAAATGACGTTTGTAAGCAAGTGTAGCACTAAGTCCCCAAAATACCTTAACAATACGCAAAGTACCTTGACTTACTGGTTCACTAAGATCACCACCTGGAGGGCTAACAGCACCTATAGCAGTAATACTACCCAACAAACCTTTACTTCCTAATGTTTTTACAATACCCGCTCTTTCATAGAACTC
>Ga0172378_10006037_pt1 | contig 11315 bp, 13 predicted proteins | sample GrowelOW332metaG_FD_119755 | JGI IMG/M metagenome (GOLD analysis project Ga0172378, IMG submission 119755) | Groundwater microbial communities from an aquifer near a municipal landfill in Southern Ontario, Canada - Pumphouse #3_1 metaG | ecosystem: Environmental > Aquatic > Deep subsurface >... | reverse complement strand
GACAGCATTTTTTAATTTCTTCGCGGCATCGGTTGAATCATCCAAACCTGCCGCTACATCATCGGCGGCACTCCCCATTGCTTTGACCTGACTGTAATCAAATTCGGGGAGTGTGTACCCGAAGAAAGCGGCAACTTCAGCAGCCAGTCCGCGCAGTACCATTGTGACGGCAATGGCTGTCGGGAGAATCTTGTTTAAGAGAGGAATGAAAATATTACCAAGTTGGATCGACAACAGTTCAAAGTTTGCTTTTAATATACGGATTTGGTTGGCAGGAGATTCCAATGTTCTCGCCATGTCACCTTGCACCGTAGTGACTTGAGTCATTAACTCGATATACCGTAACAACGATTTCTCGCTTTGTGTGAGGGTAGATACCAAGACTTTGATACCGGCGGCGTCTGCCGCTTCTTGCAAACGGCTATCACTGAAATCGATATTCTCGAAAGAATCGACAACTGCAATCGCCTGTGCGTCCATCTGCATACGCGCCTGAGACAGATCGTAACCTAATCGACGAACAGGTTCCAATTCCCCAGCGACTGCGGACTGTAATTTCTGCATTGCATCGGCGACTGAAATGTTGAAGAAGGACGAAATGTCATAACCCAACTGCACAAGGTTTTTACTCATTGTAGCGGAAGCGGCGGTGGTATTACCAAAACCAGTCAGCAACGTCATAAAGATACCTTGCTCACGCATCCATGTGGACGCATTGATACCCATGACCGCTTGAACCTTCTCAGCATATGCCTGTGCCGAGGAAGCATATTTACCCATAGCAACGGTAAATAGATTCAAGTTCTCGACATAAGCATTGCTGTCGGTGATCCAGTCCGATATCACTCGTGCTAATCTTGTCAACGAATAATACAGCATCGTCAATTTGACAAGACCTGTGCCGATGTTCAAACTCATAATACCGAAACTCTTACTTGCGACAACATTGCTCGTCGCGAGATTTGCATTGGATTGAATGATTTTCTGAATGCGGGCGGGAAATGCGGAGAAGCCGTTCGAGACTTTTTGCATCTCGTCAGCTAACGGTTTCATACTGGTGGCAACTGATTGTATCTGCGTGGCGAACACGCCCATATCTGTCTGCGCCAGTTGCTTGCTAATTTCCGGTAATTTACGCAGAGCATTTATCGCGGAAGCCAATCCGGTTGCCTTTTGTATGCTTGCCAGAGGTGCCAGAGCATCGGATATCGCAGTAATTTTAGACGCGTCAACATTGATCGTAGCGATCGCCGTGTTCAGTTTGGTTAAGGCGTTCGATACGCTATTTAGACCAGCACCAGCAGCACTTATTTTCTTCAGTCGTTCCAACGTGGAAATCAAAGATTCTAGTCCGCTCACGGCACCACTCGCGTCGCTGGTGATTATCATTTGCAAAGCATCGGTGTCTATAATTACTCACCTCCTTTTGAATTATTATGTTGCCATTGATCGGCGAATGCCATCAGGCTCGCCTTGAATGCTTCTCGTTTTAGTTTAGAAATTCGCTCTTCTTCCGCACGACGATCTTCGACGGTGATGGGGAAGGGGCGAGAAAGGTATTTTTCTGCGTGTGTGCCTTGTTTAGCGAATGCGTTCAAAACAGGAGATATTGCGCCCAGCGCTTCGTAAAAATATTTACCTTGTAACCAAAGCATCTCGTTTGCTTCTTGTTTTCTAATTTGATGTGCTTGACGATAGGCACGAACCAGACTCACATCTTGTCTCCAAAACTGGTCATAGTTCATGCCCATCGCTAAGTAATATGGAAAATGTTTCTCGAATTGTTCCGTATGGGAAGTGATTTCGACGGACGTTACTTCTTGCTCACTTCCCAATGAGCGTTTCCCTCATCGGCATCCTCATCTGGTTCGTCGAATAATTCGCTCAGAGGTTCGTTATACATCTGTGCTAGAACTTCGATCAGTTTGTCTTTATCACGTTGTGCGATGTAAATTTCTGAAATGAATTCGGGTTTCAGTTTGCGGTGAAATTCATAAAATGCCCCACGGAAAAGCATGGGGAGATATGTCATTGGTTTTGTAACCAATTCGGAAGGAACGAATCCTTCAGCTTCGAGTCTTTTTACGGTTTCGCGGTTGAACCCCAGAATATATTCTGTCCCCTCATAGGGAAGTTTAACGGTCGTTGCCATGTTGATCTCCTCCTATTTTCTTTAAATTACGCGGTAATTACTGGCTGAGTACTCGGTGCTAAGGTGATTTTCATCTCAGCAACTTCGTTGACGCCTTTACCCAAGACTACAACGTCGTGCATACCCTGCCATGTAAAAGTACCATCCACGCCTGCGGCTCCGATTTCCAGAGCGTAATACAAGGGTGTATTCGCATCGGTTTTGACCGCATTGTAATCGGTCTTGGTGTAATTGCAAGTGAATTCTAGCGCACCCTGGTTGAGTAACCCCAAAATCGAAGTGCTGGCGGTATCGCTCAGCGTGGTTGTTTCCAGCATGTCAGGTGTGCCGCCCAGGTCTGGATAATCTTTAATATCGACCACTTTCGCGACACTGATTGCTGCGGCACCCCATTTTAGAGTAATGCCGATTGTGTTAAGAGCCATGTGTTAAACCTCCTTTATGCTGCTACTTGCAGGGCATTCGATGTAAATGTTCCGACCGCGCTACCGCCCGCTGTAACTTGGCATTTGATATATTTGGTAGCATCACCCGTTATCGGGGTGTATGTCGCTGACGTTGCGCCCGAGATGTCAACATAGGTTCCACTAACGGTTGCACAGATTTTCCACTGATACGCAAGCGTTGGAGTCGGTGTCGGACTTACAGGAAGATAGGTCTTAGTGAGAGCCGCTGTTGCGACACCTACTTTAGGAGAACCACCCAACACCACATTAGTCAGCACATGCGCTAGGAATAAGTCGGTAATCGCTGAAACGTAAACTTTCATTTCAGGAACTTCGTTGACTCCCTTGCTGATCATCTGACAATCATGTTGACCTTCCCAAGTGAATGTTCCTTCGGAACCTTCGACATTTCCTATAGCCATAGCATAGTATAGGTGTTGTCGTTTGAGCGCTTGAACAGTCAGAAAATCAGCTTTGGTGTAATTGCAAGTGAATTCTAGCATCGGTTGGTTTGGTAAACCTAGGACGCCTGTGGAACTCCTGTCGGTCTGAGTGGTAGTCTCCAATAAATCGGACGTTCCTCCCAAGTCAGGGTAGTCCTTGATATCAACCACCTTCGCTGTGATGGGTGTCGTTCCCCATTTTAAAGTGACTCCTATCGAGTTAATAGCCAAATATTCTCACCACCTTTATATTGGGTGAATCGTTTCACTTGCCGAAACAACTGCTCGGTAACGTGCAACGATGCGATAAATTGTAGAGTCTGCCACGTTAGGCAGGGGTTGATTTGATATTCTGAAAAATCCTAAAGCGAGCATTGCGGAATCGGCAAGTGCCATAATTGCTTTCGCTTCAGCTTTCTTTGCATTTTTTCGATTGGAATAGACATCTACGGTATACATGACCACCGCGTGATTGTTGGCAAAACCACTGGTTGCACTCGGGGAGTATGACCTGTTGTCACCTTCAATTACGGTAATGTGAGGAAACGAAGCAGGAATTCTGATGTATTCGGGATAAACCGTTAAGGTTGGATAGGAGGTTCTCACACTGGTTTGAACAGCCGATATGACACTGGGTTCGATGTCTATCATTTTCGGAAAACCTCCTTCGCAATTCTTAATTTTTCATCTTCCAGTTCGTTTCTCGCATTGTAAAAGAATGGCGCCGCAGGTTCGCCATCAGTAATGAACCATTGTTTGCTACCTTTGGGATTCTCATAAATCCAAGGGGTTTGTCGATTTGACCAACCAGCAGGTGGATCGGGATGAGTTCCAGTGCCTTGCACACCTGTTCCATACTCAACGAACTTTGCATGTTCGGATGTAACTTCCACTATGCCGACGTTACTCGTAGCATCGTATACCGAAATCACTGAGTTGAACAATTCGCCCGTTGAGAAAGCGTTGATCTTGCCGAGTTCCATAATGTTTTCTTCAACCAGTGCTTTCCCTCGGTCAGTCATACGTTGAACAAATTCCATGTTTTTTTGTTTCAGATCGTTTAGACTAAGTTTCAGATCAGCGATCACCGAATTCAACTCGGTTGTCGAAAGATTCACTGTCCGGATATTAGGCACTAATGTTCACCTTCTTGATCGCGATTAGGATTGTGTTTAAACTCGGAGCCACCTGTTTCACAATATAATCGTAGGGAAGTGAGGTGTTAGTTCCCTCTATCCAGAGTAATGTCGTTTCGTCTATTCCGGGATTTGCACCAAATAAAGTAATTACAGCGTCGTAATTTTCACTAAGACCGAATACTTCACTGACGACTCGACCTTTGACTGCGGTAATTGATCCCCGTGTTAATACTGGGGTAGCATACGCTGATACATATACCCCAGTACCGACGGGTGGAGTGCCTGTCGTAACTTCGACTTCTCCTGTGTAAAGAGAATAGTAAAAGGCTTTGGTATTTCTAGACAGATTTCTCATTCTTCAACCACCAGCGTTTCAGGCAGACCCACGGCGGGTGCTATTGACCATAGCATACTGTTCGGTATATCTCCGTTCTCATAACCCCTCGATACGCCACTTTCGTTGTGGCTGGTCTGTCCTTCGGCGCCACGTTTGTTATAAAGATAGACCACTATCTCGACCTGTAGATTTTGATACCGGACGGGAACATCCTCGGAGGACGTGCCGAATGGATACGCCCTCTCGAGAATTTTAGTTCCAGCTATCGAAAAGTAGGCGAGTAGCAGATTATCATCGGTTGTAGTTGTCAACCCCAACAGCAGTTTCGCCATCGCAAGGCGGGTAGTATAAACGATAGCCACTCACCATCACCCTTTCGTAATTAGATTAGCTGCCAGCGACAACTTTCTTGGCGTTGGACAACACTACACCAGCGGCGGTGACGGAAGCGGTAACTTCGACCTTGATATACTTATCAACGTCACCAACGGCAGGAGTGTAGGTAGCGGAGGTTTCACCCGCGATATCGACGAAGGTTCCGAGAGCAGAGGTTCCGATTTTCCACTGATAAGCCAATGTCGGACTAGATGTCGGGGTGCCAGTGTAGGCGAGCGTCAACGCGGAGGTGGCTACACCAGAGGTCGGGGTTCCGTTCTGAGCTACAGTAGCCAATACAGGCAACTGAGCCGCAGTAGGAATCGGATCAACTGCGTAAATCTTACGACCAGACGGAGGAGCGATGAAGTTGGTATTGATATTGATAATCTTCGCGTGCATCCATTCTGGGCCGTGGTCTAAACCGATCTGACCGAAAATCTGGAATTTACGACCAGCGCCGATCTTAGCTAACTCTTCCATGAAGAAATTGCCTTTGCCCGGAACAGGTTGTTCCACAGGACTGATAACGGACGGGTTGAAGATCATCACTGTTCCTGCGGGTAAAAACTCGCCAAGATACAGACTAATTTCACCCATCGGGGTCAACAGAGTGGATATCGAGATACCGTTCAAGTCACGAACAGCAGGGAGAATCGTCAAGCCATTGGCAACAGCGTCAGCATTCAACTGGAACAATGCGACAGCATCAACCCACAGAACGAGTCCGGAGGTAGAAGCGTGTTGATTGTATATCATTTGCATTGCTAGAGCGACGTCCCAGATAGTGAGAGCGCGACCTTCCATATCATAGACGTTGGAGGTGATTGCAGTCAACATGCCGCGGGTTTTATTCGCAGTAGTGTCGTCGGATGCTTTCACATACAAGCCGTTGATATAGGTGTATTCCAGATCTCGGGCAATTTTGATCATCCGTGCGGCAACTTGGAAGTCAAGTTCATTAGCAGGGTTCGCGGTCTGACCGTCGATATTCACGCCAGCCAAGGTACCCATATTGGATTCTTTGGCGTAGGAAATATAAACAGATTCTTGGAAAATCTGAGTTACATTTTCCTGTTGGGTACGAGTGATGAACGTGGAGAACGGCGCAGTAAGAGAATCAGTCTCGGTAATCGCAGGTTGGGTTCCACCAGCGGTGGTATATTCCTGACCCGTGACAAACACGACGTTATTTGTGGACTTTCTCCGTCCACCGATGATACTAGAGAACGGGGTTTTTGCGTTGCCACGATTGTGCAACATACCCGAATAGTTTAGGGATAAAAAGCTAAGGATAGGGGCATCAGCCATGTGTTACATCTCCTTTAAATTTTAGGTATTGGTGTCTGCTGTTGACGGATAATTGCCGCCATCGCAGCCATGTCGCCACTCTCTCGAGCAGCTTTTAATTGTGCGTCGAACTGAGTGTTATTTGTGGTTCCACCCTCTTGAGGTTTTGGGGTTTTTGACATCAATTCGTTGCGAACTTTTTGCTCGGCAGCTTGTCGCTGGGTAGTGACCATTCCTGCCAAGGCGGTTGCTAAAGTAGTGGATACCGTAGCATCTTCGCTGATGATACCGTCTAGGATTCCAGAGTAGTCCTTCTCCGTCAATCCAGCTTTGATCAAGACTTCCGTGGCTTTCACCTTGGAATACTCTTTCAAATACTGGCTCTTGGTGTCCTGAGCATCTTTGAGAGCCTGTGCCATTTGCTGTTCTGTAGTCAGCGTGGTAGTTTCAAGTGCTTTCAGTTTTTTCTTCAAATCGGCTAATTCCGAAGATGTCTTATCGAAAGTGTCTTTCGAAACAACATGCTGAGTAGAAGGATCGACCAAGTTTTTCGGAGTCAAGATAGCATCCATTTCTTCGACTGTCATACCGTCTTTATATGCGGCACCCAATAAATCTTTTAAGCTAGGCATAATCTTCTCCTTTGCGTTTTTAAGTGTTCTCTCACTGTTGTGCGTTTTAACGAGTTCTCTCTCATGTTTGCGTTTTAATGACTTCTCTGTCAGTTTATATTTTCACACTTCTGTGATAATATCTAAATCAGACTATAGACCACTTCGATACCATAAGTTCTGCCAGAGGCATTCGCCCAAGCAAAGCTGACGTTATCTCCTGCGGTAAGTTTGATGGGAGAGGTGGGTTTCCAACTGAAATCGGTAATAGTAGTCATATCCTGCTTGTAAAGCAACGTATCGAAAACACCATTAACTACACTGTCTTGAGTAATCGTCAAATTACCGGCAGTTCCAACGGCAGATAAATGTCCTCTGACTTCCTCAATCTGGAAATCTCGCAATGCTGTCAACGCGTTCGACAGAGCAGCGATTCCTGTGAATCTTTCTACACGAGACTCGTTAATCAGTCCTGTTCCTGCGACAACATAGTAGGTGTCATCTGTCAGAGTAGTGATCGGATCGAGTCCACCTGCAAAATCAATCGGAAGTGCCGAGGGCGCTAATACGCCACCTGCGCCAGTCATGGTTGCGGTGAATGCTGGTAATGCTTCAATTACATCGGCGGCTTGAGTGGCTGTTCCGTTCACTGTAGGATTGACACCGCCCAGGAAAGGCTGTTCTGCTTCGGCGATAGTCAACGGATCATCACCAGTCCCACTGGCTGTAGCATTGAAATGAGCGATGGTTTCCACCGCGGTGGCAATCACTGTGGCAATATTTTTAGCAGCATCGGGATCGCCTGCTCCGTCGGTACCTAACGTGACGACGAGGTGTTTGTCGGTTAATTCGGCACTCATCGGCAGACTTGCCCCATCGGCAATCACTACTTCGACAGTGTAACCGTTTCCGATTTCACCCTCAGTGATGTATTGAATCGTCACAGTGCCGTTCGCGCCTGAACCGATATCAGCACCAGCTACCACTCCGTCAGCGTCCGTTCCCAGCACTACGTAAATTACACCATCGGTGAATTCAGCAGAAGTAGGAGTGCTGTCTTCCAGACCCGCTGTGATTTCACAGGTATAATCATTCGATGCGAGAGACGGATCAACGCACTCGACTGTAATCTGACCCGCACCGACATCTCCATAAACGAATCCCGCGGTTGTTCCCGCGAATAGGACGGGAGAGAACTGAATCAGTGTTCCGGTCGTCGCGATGATGGTTCTGAGATACTCGACCACACCGCGGTTGATAACGATGGTCGCGCCAATCAGATCGCCCCACGCGAAGTTTTTACGGTTGTCATACAGCGTATCGGTCGCGCCATCTGAAGTAGCTGTTCCCGATACGAGTGTTCCGGCGGCACCTGCCCCCGAGCCACCTTCTTTTAATAGCCAATCGGCACCAGTCCAAACGAAGGTGTTACCAGTGTCGGTCTCCCAGAATTCACTCAGTAATATCACACCAACCGTTTCCTTGACTTCCAAACTATTTCCAATATAGGTAACGGGCGTCATCGAAGATTTATAAACCCTTACAGCCAAGTGTTATTCCCCCTTTCTATTCTCCATTTTCAGGATTTGCTTTGTTGTTTGCAGGAGTGACCGTTGTTTCAATTTGCAGCCACTTTTTAAGATAAGGCTTGGATTGAGCGTATACTAATTCAGGATCGCTGAACAACCCTGTCGTAGCTATCGCAATATGAGGATCAATTCCAGCTTCGAGCAATGTCTGCAACCCTTGAGTTTTTGTCAAAAGATTGTCAGTTTTGTTACGAGTGAATTTAATATCAATGTCCGATGCTTCAAGTCCAAGTCCGGCCAGTTGGTTTGCTATCTTCAGCACGACTCGTAGGAACTCAGTCTCGGACGCTTTGAACATCAACTCGGTCGATCTTGCTCTGGACTCTGCCGCACCCCAACCATCACGGAGAATGACTGCTGCACCAGTGTCACCTGTAGTTCGGTTGGAACCATTTCTGTCAGGCATACCACAGATAATTAGTATCATTTGATACAAGTCGTCTTTGGATATCTGAGCCTGTCCTTGGTCGAGTTCGTTACTGATGATATCCACATCGACCGCTTCACCAGGATTTGTAGACTTGACTTTCACAGCACCCATCGCTTTCATGGCGATAAATGTCTCTTCGTCAATGTCGCAGTTAATGAACTTGACAAACGCTTGAATGAACTGTTCGATACCGTCGAGACGATTCGAGGTTGTGCTGTTGACTGCATCCAATAGGCCCAAAACGACTTCAAATGAACCTAAGCGTGAACTATTGGCGGGGTATTCTATAATGGGAATGTAACCCATCACATGAGGTTCGCTGTAAACTATCTCGGTTAAATCCTTAATTTTGTAGAACATTGTGGGAGTGTAACACGAGTAAATAACCGAGTTATCGTCCATAAGAACTTTCGTGAACCCGAGGATTGGTTTTTTACCAAAGCCATTGTTGCGAACGACTCCGGTCACTCGCGGATCAAGTGTGTCGAACTCGAACGGAACTTCAGCATAGGAATTGGTCGGTAAGACCATTCGGTAACCAACTCCACAAATGTGAAACCATTCGGCTAGGTCCTTATCTTGCTTTGACTTGTTCATCGCGATCATGTATTTGTTCAGTTTGTCAATCTTGTCGGACGATTCATTTTCATTTCCTCGTCTAACATACTGTAAGGGTTCACCAAACTCGTAACCTGCTTTGAATGTGACAACCTCGTAGGCGTGATTCTCGACGATGGTGTTGTTGATCTCTGGGCGAATCAGCTTCTCACGCAACAGAATTGGTTGATACCCTCTGAAATACTGGTAAAGGTACTGTATCTCAGCCGAATTTCTAGTGAAATCAGCATTCACTCTCGCCAGAATCTTCAGAATATTACCTTCGTTCACTTCCGTTTCACTTGTCAGCAATTCGGTTCTACCGAACATAGCTACCATAGGATCGAGAATGGCTGTAATCGGTGCCACTATACCACCTGCCAATCGACGATCGGGATTCGATGTTCCTTACAGTATTGCTTTTCAGCAAGACAGCCGGGACTCATACTGTTTTCACCGAATGTCCACATCTCGTCGCACATATCGAGTAAAAATAAGCATTTGTTCATACCATCTGGGTTCGTTGCGTCGTAATTTAGATACGATAATGCGTGAACTGGCGATAAAAAGCAGATTTCCGGATGCTCTCTCGTTAAATTTTGCAGTAACACGGTTATGTTTTCGAAATTTTCACAATCGTTACCGTATTTGTGACAAATATAGACTAATTTTTCTAATTCCACTTGATTTTTCCTCCTATACTGGTGTATTGATTATGTGCAATAAGCCTTTTTCCTCGTCATATATGAATACTTGCATCTTTCTCACCGATCCGATATAACCTGACTTGGTGTGCCAATCATCTGGCGCGGTTGGTGATGCTATTCTGCGAACAATGACGCCGTTGATTTCCTGGATCATTTGTTCGCTATGCAGATGCGCCGCGTGCATCTCGTAGAACTTAGCCTGTGACCAATACTCTTTCGCTTCAATCGGCATCAGCGACGCGAGTCTCGATGCTTTCTCTTTGCTGCCTTTACTGGCTTCGGTTGAACCATGAGTAAATCCTAGAAGCGTATTACCAAACAAATGGTATTTCCTCGGATAAGCCGATGGGTCAACGGTGACGTTGGGGTCATTTCTGAACCATGATTCCAAATATAGCAGAGCGTGATAGGCACATAACTCGTCGTGATTCGACGGTGTATAGAATGTTTCCACGGGTGCTATCTCTCGTAACATCTCAATCCCGCGAGTCAACATCTCAACACCGACACGGTATAGTTTCTTCTCACGAATGTCGGTATCTTGCCTTGTCCCACCCGATGTCGTCTGATCTCCATTATCGGAATTGAAGAAATCATTTGACCAGACAAACAAGATATACTTGATACTCTTACCGCGAAGCTGATCGACAACCTCTGTAATCAATTTGTAGTAAGTATCACGGGCAATCTTGTAATCGTAGTTATCAGGTTGTTCACCGTGCCAGCAAAGTTTACCTAGATGAAGATCGGCGATATTAACTTCTGCCATTTGGGTTCCGCTTCGTGTGACATACTTGACTTTAGGCGTGGGAGTCCGTTGCATTTCATCGAACAACTCTTTTAATTCTACCATATCAGGACGAATACCTTTTATTGGTTTCACTGTCAGTTTGCTTTGATAACTAATCTGCAACGTGCCACCCTTGATTTGAGTGTTCCAGTAATTGTTAATGTAACTGACTACTTGCCAATCCGCTGAATTAAGACCGTGCAATTCCATGATTTCGCGTGGTGTTAATTGCTGACCTTCGGCGAGAGTGATGAATTTGGTCGACACCATTGTACCATCGTCACCACTGAAACGCTGCCCCTCGGCTGGTCGGGATTGACCTAGTTGCTTCCTAGCAACCCGTTCTTCATGAGTCATTTTCGCACCGCGATAAACGGGTGATTTCCTGACGTAATTTCTGACACGCTCT
>Ga0172378_10006036_pt1 | contig 11315 bp, 14 predicted proteins | sample GrowelOW332metaG_FD_119755 | JGI IMG/M metagenome (GOLD analysis project Ga0172378, IMG submission 119755) | Groundwater microbial communities from an aquifer near a municipal landfill in Southern Ontario, Canada - Pumphouse #3_1 metaG | ecosystem: Environmental > Aquatic > Deep subsurface >... | reverse complement strand
TTTGTTGCTGAAAAGAAAATGGTTGATCGCTTTACGACATGCAGTAATGAATACAGGGATGCAACGAACAAGGTTGCGATGAGGCAGGCTTTAGCACACCCAATGAGTGAGTTTTTGGGGACATTACTTATTGTAGTAGTGCTGTGGTTTGGTGGCTCGTTGATATTAGGACATAACTCATCTATTGAAGCGCCTACTTTTATCTTTTATATGGTAATTTTGTATAGCGTCATTAATCCATTGAAAGAATTCTCTAAAGCGGGCTATAACATTCCGAAGGGGCTGGCCTCTATGGAACGTGTGGATAAGATTCTGAAAGCAGAGAATAAGATACTAGAGATCGCTAATCCAAAGCCTTTGAAGGGGCTTAAGGAGGCGGTTGAATTTGATGATATTTCTTTCAGTTATGATACCAGAAAGGATGTGTTGAGGCATGTTAGTTTAATAGTACCGAAAGGAACGACTGTTGCGCTGGTTGGACAATCCGGTTCAGGGAAATCTACATTGGTTGATCTTTTGCCACGTTATCATGATGTGCAAGAGGGGGATATTAAAATTGATGGCGTCAGCATCAAAGATGTTCGTATTTCTGATTTACGTGGGCTTATTGGAAATGTGAACCAAGATGCTATCTTGTTTAATGATACTTTCTTTAATAACATTGCTTTTGGTGTAGAGAATGCAACGATGGAACAAGTGGTTGAGGCGGCGAAGATTGCAAATGCTCACGACTTTATCATGGAGAAGGAAGATGGTTATAATACGAATATAGGAGATCGAGGTGGTAAGCTGTCAGGAGGTCAAAGACAACGTATCAGCATCGCTCGTGCTATATTAAAGAATCCTCCTCTTTTGATTTTAGATGAAGCTACTTCGGCGTTGGACACGGAGTCTGAGCGCTCTGTACAAGAAGCTCTGGAGAGGCTGATGAAAACGCGTACTACTATCGCAATAGCTCATAGGCTTTCGACTATTAAGAACGCTGATGAAATATGCGTACTTTACGAAGGAGAGATCGTAGAGCGAGGTAAGCATCAAGAACTACTGGCTCTGAATGGATATTATAAGCGATTGCATGATATGCAGAGCTTATAGTCACTTTCTTCCAAAATCAGCAGGTATCTCACCCCATATTTTTGTTTCCCATTTTAATATCGGGGTTGTATATTTGTTTTCTTTCAGCCATTTCTCTGCACGCTCGATGAGCTGAAACAAGGCTTCAGTCTCTGAGGTGCGGGGAAGTTTGGTCTTACATTTTTTTTGCTTTACCCAACTAATGGCATTGACGCTATCACTATAGATAGGCATGTCGAATTCTTTTTGTTTTAGAATAGCCAATCCATGGACAAGTGCCAAAAATTCTCCAATATTGTTTGTTCCTCTCATGGGCCCGAAGTGAAATATTTCCTGTCTGCTGGCTACATGCACACCTCTATATTCCATTGGTCCCGGATTACCGCTACATGCTGCATCTACAGCTAAGCTATTTTCAATGATGGCTTCCGGGAAAGCTTTAGGTTTGGAGATCGTTGTTTTTGCCTTTTTGCCTATATATGCATAAGGAGATGAGGAGAAAGCTTGTTCAGCTTCTTCTCGGGTTTCAAATGATTTATATTTAGCATTTTCGTATCCTTTGGTTTGGAGTAAACAATCATTCCAACTGGTATAAATTCCCGGAGTTACACCGTCCCAAACTACATAAAATTTTTGCTTTGCCATCTTATCTATTGCCTACTTATTTTAATTGCTGAAGCAAAGGTACGACTATTTTTTATTTTCGAACAAGTTACTTACTTCGGTTGTTATACCACATGAAATAATTAATTTAATAATGGAGGATTGCTATATGAAAAGATCTTTTGAAGAAGCATTGAAGCATAGAAGGAGTTATTATTCGATAAATGATAAATCTCCTATTTCTGATTTAGAAATTGAACAAATCGTTAATACGGCAGTGACTCATGTCCCTTCTTCTTTTAATTCGCAATCTACTCGCGCGGTGTTACTCTTGGGAGAGCACCATCTGAAATTGTGGGATATAGTGAAAGAAACTTTGAAGAAGATGATATCGGCTGAAGCATTTGTGCAAACAGAGGCTAAAATAAACGGTTGCTTTGCTAGTGGTCACGGAACAGTTTTATTTTTTGAAGATCAAACGGTGATTGAGGGATTGCAAAATGCTTTTCCTAGTTATGCTGATAATTTCCCCATATGGTCTATGCATACATCTGCAATGCATCAGCTGGCTATCTGGACAATGCTTGAAGATGCGGGATTAGGAGCAACCTTGCAACATTATAACCCATTGATTGATGATGAGGTAAGGGCTACCTGGGACTTACCGGCTTCATGGAAATTGGTCGCCGAAATGCCATTTGGTACCCCTACTGCAGAACCTGGCAGCAAAGAATTTCAAGACTTGAAAGAAAGGGTGAAAGTCTTTAAGTAGCTGTTTGATCTGTTTTTACTAATGTTGCGTAATGCTTCTGCATATTGAGCTTTCTGTTATTTTCTTAGCTAACTTGGGTTGCTGTATATCCAAATTGATTATCTTTGCTAAGAACTAATAGCAACGCAACATTATGATTCGGATTTTTTTGACCGGTTATATGGGAGCCGGGAAAACAACTTTAGGAAAAGCTTTTGCTCGAAAGAATAATCTGTCCTTCATTGATCTTGATTGGTATATTGAAGGGCATTTTCACAAAACAGTACAGGAGTTATTCGTTGAGTATAGTGAAACCGGCTTTCGCGAACTGGAAAGAAATATGTTACATGAGGTTGCTGCATTTGAAAATGTAGTGATCTCTACAGGTGGAGGAACTCCTTGTTTCTTTGATAATATGGAGTTTATGAACGGATGTGGCCAAACGGTTTTTTTGAATGTGAACCCTGATGTTCTATTTCATCGACTACGAGTGGCTAAGCAGCAGCGACCTATATTACAGGGGAAGAAGGACCAAGAACTTATTCTTTTTATTACTGAGGCGCTAGAGAAGCGTGCTCCCTTTTATTTGCAGGCACAGTATGTTTTTAATGCTGATGAACTCGAGAATAGCAAGCAAATAGAGAGCTCTGTATTACATCTGGAAAAATTACTCCACTTTTCATTTTAAGATAAAAACTTTAAACTATTTATTGATGGCACACCATTTGAATACGAATAAACAGTTTATGCTAGGGAATGGCTTACTGGCGTTTGCAGTTATCATTGTCGTTGCTCTCTTTGTCTATATTAGTATGAAAATGCAACAAGACAAGAAAGCTAAACGGAACTATTTAGAGACGTATATTGTTAGTTTGGAAAAAGGATTTGCGGGTGATTCACTTTCGTTGTTTGTAAATGATAGTCTTGTAATGGATCGTTTTATTAGGGAGGAGCCTACCTTGGTTGAAATAAAGCGTTTTGCCCAACAGAGTGCGCTGATGATTGTGGATAATCGAACCGAGAAAGTCTCGACCTTTGATTTAAGCGAAAAAGGTGGGAGATATCGCTTTGAAAAGGAAAACGGTGCCATAAAGCAGTTGGCGCAAGAGTGAGTTAAACCTCTGTTTTATAATTTTTAAGATCTTCTCGAAGGCGATATGCCTTTCCATCGGTTAGGCTGTTTAATAAGTCCCAAAATCGATCGCCATGATTCATTTCTCGTGTGTGGCAAAGTTCATGTAAGAGTACATAGTCTATCAAATGTTGAGGTAGAAGGACTAAGAAAAAAGAGAGATTGATTTTTTTCTGGGCGGAACAGCTTCCCCATCGACCACGACTGGAATTGATTCTCACACTTTCATAATGTAATTTACTTTGTTCGGCAAGCATCTGGATTCGAGGGGGCAGAATGATCTTAGCATTTCGACGTAGTGCTTCTTCAATTACTTTACGTAACCAACTTTGTAGCTTTTCATCTGCGAAGTGTGCACTTGGCGGGCAAATAATCTGCATCTTCCCCAATTCTGAGTGAGCTAGAAACTGCTCGCGATCACCTCTCACCAAAGATAATTTGAAATGCTCTGTGTCAATTTGATAATCAAGGTTAATGAAAGAATTCGATTTTTTGCTCTTAGAGGCCAATAATTTGACACGTAATTGTTCAATAGCAGCTTCAATTTCTTTTTGAGAGGTTTGAGGAGGCACTGTAACAGTAATCTCATCATTCTTCGTGCGGAAAATTAGTCGCTTGGCGCGTGGGTTTACACGTATCTTTAAGCGGCCTAGCTCTTTGTCTTCTATTTCTTTATCCAATTTTATCAGCTTCTATTGTAGTATGTCTATTTGAACGATTTATAGTAGAGTAGTTGCAAATTAATGCATAATATTTTGAATCAACAAAAGAAGTATTCATTCAGTTCAAAATAAATGTAGTGGATAATGCAACTTTTTACGTGATACTTACGTCTAATATTAAAATGAACTAATAAGGATAATCATGAGAACAGAAATGAAACTTTTGTCGGTAACGCTTCTCCTAGTCGGCTTACTCACTGGTTGCACTATTTTAGGTGATAGCATAAAACCTAGTAAGAATTATATAACCAGAAAGTATAAAGTAAAAGAGTTTAGCAAGATTGATGTTAGTACGGTAGGTGACGTGTTTTTTACTCAGTCTACAGATGGATCGACCTCTGTGCAGATTTATGGCCCTGATAACATTATAGCTCTCATGCAGGTTGAGGTGAAAGATAATACTTTGATTCTGAATACAGAAAAGCATAAGAAAATAAGGAACTTAAAGAAAATGAAGATTACAATCAGTTCTCCTGTCTTGGTTGGGCTTTATTTTAAAGGTGTTGGTGATGTTTCCATTGAAGATAGTCTTGTAACTTCAAATCTGGAGATAGAAAGCAAAGGAGTTGGCAATGTTAAGGTGAATGCCTTGGAATGTACAGTCTTGAAAGTTAGCTCAATGGGTGTTGGCAATGTGGAGCTGAAAGGTTTGGCAAAAGATGCGATCTTCACCTCTAAAGGGGTGGGTGATATAGAGGCGGTGAACTTAAAAGCTCATTCTGTAGAAGCTTCTTCTCAGGGGGTTGGTAATATTTCCTGTTATGCAACGGAGTCGTTGTCCGCTTCGGTTAAAGGAGTTGGTAGTATCAATTATAAGGGTGTGCCTAAAGAGAAGAATCTCAGTAAAGGCGGTATTGGTACAATAAAAGCATACTAAATAAATTAAGATTATGAAACACAAGTTGTATTTTAGCGGAGTATTAACTTTGCTACTATTTCTTTCATCGTGTACGCAGGCCCAAATAATTGTTGGAAGTGGTAATATCGTTACTAAAGGGGTTGAAGTGGGTTTGTTTAATAGTCTGAAACTTCAGGGAAGCCCTGACGTTATATATAGGCAAACTGTTGGCAAACCATCGGTAGAACTCTATGGCTCTGATAACATTGTTAATCTCTTAGAAGTAAGAGCCGAAAATGGGGTCTTACTGATAAAATTTAGAGATAATGTAAATATACGCAATCGTGGAAAATTAGAAGTTAGGGTGTCTGGACCATCTTTGGAACAGCTAACAGTGCAAGGCTCGGGAGATGTGCTGTTGGCTAATGGGATTAAAAGTAATAAAGGCTTAACGATCTCTATTCAAGGTTCGGGTGACATTCGAGGCAAAGGGATTAAATCTCCTCTTTTGTCACTGTCAGTAAGAGGTTCAGGCGATATTGATTTGAATGATGTAAACACTCGTCAGACTGATGTTAAAATAGCCGGCTCGGGTGATATTACATTAAGCGGAAAATGCCAGGAAGTTGATTTGGGTATTTCCGGTTCGGGTGACATCAATGCTGCAGGGTTATTGGCGCAGAAAGTCTTAGTAAAGGTTAGTGGTTCGGGTGATGTTTCGTGTTATGCTACTGATTATTTGGCTGGGAGTGTAAGCGGTAGTGGCGATGTCGGCTATAAAGGGAATCCTAAAATTAATTTTTCTAAGAAGGGATTGCATAAACTATAAAATTCTCTCTTAAATTTAACTAACCTCGTGACAGAGGAGAATTGGGGGTGTTCGTGATGAATACTCCTTTTTTGTAGCCACCATGGGATAACATTGGCAATGTACTTAGTAGAAGCGTGTAATGAGCATCTACGGGCTGGTTCTAAAATAATAAAAGGGTTACTACCTCTCGTAGCAACCCCTTTTATCTTAGTTATTTACAAAAAAGTTAAGAGAATTGAAACTTCACAGCCTCAAGTTGTTTTAATAAAGCGTACTAACTATTGTATATTTAAAGCAAATGAAAATTACGTTTTAAAATATTTGAAGCTCTTATTCCATTGAGTTAGCTAATTTTGAAATAAAATCGGCACTCATGATACCAGTGAAATTGATCACCGTAAAATGGTTTTTTTCATGCATGAGCATAACTAACTCAACAATCACTTCATTTTTCTTTCTTACCATAATCTGGCAATTCTCTGACTTATCACGAAAAGAAAGAAACGGTTCAAATCTATCAGAGTTCTTCTTTATAACCTTTAAAGCTTCATTATAGTAGGCTTTGCCTTTCACGTTAGAGGTAAGCATTTGCATGCTTTTTAGGTTTGAGATTATCTCCAAAACGCCTTCGTCTTTTTTTGAATCATTTTTTAATATTTCTTCCATCATTTTCGGGCTGATTGTAATGCAAGATAAATTCGTATCTGCTTTATGTTCTGCCAAAAAACGACTAGCAAAGTCTTGACCTAATACAAAGACTGGCAATAATGTCATTAAATATATTAAAAGAGCTCTTTTTCTCATTCTTTTATCACTTCAGCCTTAGTTTTTATGCTATCGGCAAAATGTTGATCTTGTGATTTGTTAATCCCTTCTGATAGCATCATTAATGCGGAGGATACTTCCTTATATGCTACTTCTGGATCATCATATGTATCTGTATATGCGTCGTAATTATAATCTAACTTCTCATTGCCAAAAAAAGTTTGTTGGGCAGCATTACCTAATGATAGCATTACTGCTACGACTGCCGCAGCCTTAAAGAATGGTATAAATCTAGTTGTGAGGGTGAGGCGTTTGGCCTTAACAATGAGAGGCTCTACTTGCGCCAAAACTCGCATATCAAACTCTTTACCTAATCCGACTTCTCGTTGAAGTTGTTGATATGCAAATAGGTCTTTGTACTGTAATAGATGAACTGGAACCTCTTCCTTTTTCATAAAGAAAGCGCGCAATTGGGCTTCCTCCTCCAAAGAGGTTTCACATTGCCAATATTGCTCTAAAAGCTGTTCTATATATCTATAATCCATATTCTTCTATTTCAGTGTATCGTTGTTTGACTTTTTGTCTTGCTCTAAAGAGGTTCACTTTAACTTGTTCCTCTGTTAAATTTAGCACAGTTGCAATTTCTTTATATGTTTCTCCTTCGATATCTCTCAGCTGCATAATCAGCCTTTGCTTCTCAGGAAGATTGTTAATCAATTGATGAATGAGTCTCATTCGTTCTTCATTGATCAATTGGTCATAAGGGCCAGATGCATCATAGGCTTCTTCTAAATCAGGAGTCAGTTCTACGTTTTGAGCTTCTTTCTTTTGACTACGATCAATGGCTAAGTTTTTAGTAACCACCAAACAGTAAGCTTCAATAGACTCAAACTGAGACCATTCTTCGCGTTTATTCCATACCCGAATCATCGTATCCTGTACGACGTCCTCAGCCTCGGCTCTGTCAAGGGTAATTCTGAGCGCTAACCGAAAGAGTTTATCTTTCAAAGGCAGTATGTCATTTCGGAAGCTAATTTCTTGCATCTCTATAATAGTGACGGGTGAATGTTTGAAAAGTTACAGCCTTCTTCTTTTTTTCTGAATTATTTTTTAATTCGTGTTCCTTTAGCAGAGTTTATGGAAGATGCAAGAGTAATAACAACCTCTGTGACTCCTGCTTCTAAAGCGTTGAAGGCATTTTCCAGTTTCGGTATCATTCCTCCTTGAATAATGCCACTGGCCACATATGTTTCAAAGTCAGATCGGGTTATAAAAGGAATAACGCTGTCGTCATCCGTTTCATCACGAAGAACTCCTTTTTTCTCGAAGCAATAAATTAGAGTTACGTCAAAATTTCCAGCAAGGGCTTTCGCCGTTTCTCCGGCAATAGTGTCTGCATTGGTATTCAGCATATTGCCTTTACCATCATGAGTCAATGGCGCTAAAACAGGTACAATGCCTTTCTCTAGTAGCTCGGTAAGTATAGTTATGTCAACGTTTTCTACGTCGCCTACAAAACCATAGTCGACATCTTTTATCGGACGTTTTTTTGATCGGATAATATTCATGTCGGCTCCGGTTAGACCTAAGGCATTCATTCCTCTACTTTGCAAGCCGGCAACAATGCTCTTGTTAACAAGTCCTCCGTATACCATTGTTACTACTTTTAGTGTTTCGGTATCTGTAATGCGCCTGCCGTTCACCATCATGCTTTCAATGCCCAGTTTTGAGGCAATTTTCGTAGCCGAACGTCCGCCGCCGTGTACCAGTATCTTGCACCCGTCTATTTTTGCGAAATCAGTTAGCAAACTATTTAGAGAAGAATCCTCTTCTACAATTTTTCCACCGACTTTAATCACTGTTAGTTTTTTCTTCATCTCTTCTGCTTAAACATTAATAAAAAAACAAAAGCATGCATCCTGCATCTTTATAATTTGGTTACAAAGTAGCAAAACGCATGCAATACATCTTTCAAATTCTTAATTATGTGCTTTTAAATCATTCCAAATAAGTATATCCGTAGAGTCCGGACCGATAGTTAGATAAGAATTCCTTCCCTTCTTCCACTGTTATTCTTCCTTCTTTTACTGATTTTGTAACCCAGGTCTCTAATGTACGTACAAGCTTTTTGGGGCTGTATTGTACGTAATCTAAAACTTCTGCTACTGTTTCTCCATCAATAATCTGTTCTATATTATAACCCTTCTCATTCACTGATACATGTACTGCATTAGTATCACCAAATAAATTATGCATATCACCTAGAATCTCTTGATAGGCTCCTACTAGGAATGTTCCTAGATAATAAGCCTCTTTGCTCTTTAGGCTATGTACAGGCAGGTAATGGGATGCGTTTTTTGTAGAAATAAAATTGGCTATCTTCCCGTCAGAATCGCATGTTACATCCTGCAAGGTAGCGGAACGATCGGGTTTTTCATCCAACCGCTGTATTGGCATTATCGGAAATATTTGATCTATAGCCCACGAGTCAGGTAAAGATTGGAATAAAGAAAAATTGCAAAAATATTTATCTGCTAGTAGCTTTGATAAACCTCGAAATTCATCTGGTGCATGTTTTAATCCTGAAGCGATTTGGTTTATTTCTCGAGTAATTGACCAATATAATCGTTCTATTTGTGCACGTGTTTTTAGATCTACGATGCCGTGGCTGAAAAGATCTAGTGCTTCTTCTCGTATTTGTTGTGCATCGTGCCATGCTTCCAGCATTTTATTCTGATTTAGTGTGTCCCAAATACCATATAGGTCTTGCACTAATTCATGATCTTTCTCTGTTACAACGATATCGTCATCCCATTCGGGTAAGGTGGTTGTTTCTAATACTTCAAATATGAGTACGGAATGATGAGCAGTGAGTGCTCGCCCACTTTCGGTGATGATGTTTGGATGGGGTATCCCGTTTTTGTCGCTTACGTCAACAAGAGTAGAGATAGAATCGTTTACATATTCTTGGATAGAGTAATTAACGCTACTCTCACTGTTCGATGAGCGAGTGCCGTCATAATCAACCCCTAATCCTCCTCCAATATCGACAAATTCAATATTGAAGCCCATAGCATGGAGTTGTACGTAAAATTGTGAGGCTTCTCTTAACGCAGTTTTAATACGGCGAATTTTTGTAACTTGGCTGCCAATGTGGAAGTGGATTAACTTTAGGCATTCTTGCATTTCCTTCTTTTCGAGAAAGTCAAGAGCTTCAAGTAGCTCACTTGATGTTAGTCCAAATTTGCTTGCATCTCCTCCTGATTCTTCCCATTTGCCACTTCCGGATGAGGCTAGCTTAATGCGAATGCCAATATTGGGTTTTACATTTAATTGTTTGGCTATTTTGGCGATCAATTTTAGTTCATTGAGCTTCTCAACAACAAGAAAAATTCTTTTCCCCATTTTCTGTGCAAGAAGTGCCAATTCTATGTAGCTTTCATCTTTGTAGCCATTACAAATAATGAGAGAGTCAGAATCGGTGTTAACGGCTATTACAGCATGGAGTTCAGGTTTTGAACCAGCTTCTAAGCCTAAGTTAAATTTCTTTCCATGACTGATAATCTCTTCAACAACTGGGCGCATTTGGTTCACCTTTATTGGGTAGATTATGAAGTTCTGGGCTTTGTAACCATACTCTTTGGATGCTTGTTCAAAGCAACGGGCTGTCTTCTCGATGCGGTTGTCTAATATATCGGGGAAGCGTATAAGCATGGGAGCAGCTACATCGCGCAATTGCAATTCATCGACCAGTTCTTTCAAATCAACTCCAACTCCATCTTTGCGAGGAGTAACTACTACGTGTCCCTTTTCGTTAATACCAAAGTACGAGGTACCCCAACCTGTGATGTTGTAAAGCTCCTCCGAATCTTCAATACGCCATTTTCTCATTTCTCTTTCAGTCGTTATTTATAAATAATGTGGCAAAAATACGTATTAATCTATAGTATTCAAGCATAAATCTCTTGATTTTTTTCGCTAATATTTTGTAGTCGAACAGATTATTTGTATCTTTGCGCCGGAAACGGATGAGAGGTGGAGGGGCGATTTGGCTCCTTTTTTTGTATTTATATAATTAGTTCATGATAGAAAAAAGCATTGTTTGCCAAATTGTTGAAGAATGGCTTGAAGAAAAAGAGTACTTTCTTGTAGAAGTAACTGTTACTTCAGATGACAAAATTGTTGTTGAGATAGATCATGCGGAGGGTGTTTGGATTGAGGATTGTGTGGAGTTAAGCAGATTTATAGAATCCAAACTTAACCGTGAAGAAGCTGATTATGAACTGGAAGTGGGATCTGCTGGTATAGGACAACCTTTTAAAGTACTTCGGCAATATCATATTCATATTGGAAGTGATGTGGAAGTGCTTACTAAAGATGGACGTAAGTTGACTGGAGTTCTTAAAGAGGCTAATGAAGAGAGGTTTGTGGTTGGAGTGCGAAAAAAAATGAAGACAGAAGGAAGCAAACGTCCGAAACTGCAAGAAGAGGATGAGACTTTCACTTATCCTGAGATAAAATACACTAAATACTTAATTAGTTTTAAATAATTATGGCCAAGAAAGAGGAAACAATCAGCTTGATTGATACATTTTCCGAGTTTAAAGAGCTCAAAAATA
>Ga0172378_10006034_pt1 | contig 11315 bp, 3 predicted proteins | sample GrowelOW332metaG_FD_119755 | JGI IMG/M metagenome (GOLD analysis project Ga0172378, IMG submission 119755) | Groundwater microbial communities from an aquifer near a municipal landfill in Southern Ontario, Canada - Pumphouse #3_1 metaG | ecosystem: Environmental > Aquatic > Deep subsurface >... | reverse complement strand
CGGAAAAGAACACGTGTTATATTCACTATAAGAACCAACTGTCGGATGATGAGGAACAATAACATAAGATTCCGGAATATAAGTTCCTTCTTTAATCAATTCATTAAACACGGGCATATTCAATTTGGAAGGAGCCTCGATATTGATTCCATCTATAATGAATAATATAACCCTTTTTACTGAAGTCCGTTGTGCCATTGATGGCATACTGATGCTACACATTAATACAATAGATAATAAAAAATTTCTTATTTTCATATTACTTTAATTTATATAATAACGTTCTTTTTCACAAAACTTTTTATAGCTATTATTACCTGCTTAATGACTATACTTTATATAAGATAAGGGGATATAAAAAGCTGAACCGAGATTAAAATCCTGTAAATACCCTTTATTATAGTCACTTAGATCTGAAAAACCTCTTACAACGGAACAAGTACCTAAATTTAATTTATAAATATTATTCGATTGTTTCGTTGCTGATAAAATAGGATATACTGCATTATATTTCACTAAAGCATCATCCTCTTTTGAATTAGGGATATCACTATTATCAACATAAATATATTTTCCTTTTAATAAAGCAAGATCAATCTTTTGATGCGTTTTAATTGTAATATAATTACTGTCACTTAATATTTTTGTCGCATCAATTACTTTACCCGTTATTCTGTCTTGAAATTTTTTACCACCTAACAATGTGCAATCATTTATATATTTATGGATTACCTTTCCATCTTTATCCACGGAATACAAGCAAAAAAATCCACAAAAATTAATTTTTTTTGCTATTTGATATGTCGCATTTTTATTAAACGAAATAACTATATAATCTGTTCTACCATTTATTAATTTTATCCGTAGAGCTTTTACGATATTACTATCTGCAACTTCTTTACCTTCTTTTACCGGTAAAGCTTCTATCGAGACTATTTTACTATTCCTATTATAAGGCTCAATTACAGAAGCATAAGTTGTTTCCCCAACGCCAGGCACCTGTAAAATTGGTACCCAAACAGGATTTGCACTATTATTAGTCGGTGGTACAGCTTCGCCCAATTTGATTTTTTTGTTACATCCTAACATTGTAATTTTCAAATGTACATTCGTTTTTGCTCTTATACCTTTGGAATATTGATTCCATGTATCGACTACATTCCAATCTGTGCTGAATTGTCCACCATGAGTATATGCCGTCTTTACATTGCGGAGCGTATTTTTGTCGTATGTTATGGCCGCTGATGGATCAAAAGTAATATTACAATAATTAGTTGCTGTATTATCTACTTCTGCTGTATGAAAATTGTAAGTATAAGGATATTTACTGTTTACACGAAAAAAATCCACAATATATGAATCCTCATCATTTATTCGAATTAGCGCTGTTGCCCGTTCATAATCTTTAGCAAATAGTTTATAACTGTTTTCAACTTCATTTGAACTTGCATGTATTAATTGAATTTCTTTTGTTACATCATAGTGAAGGGGTTTACCATAACCTACAACATGCCCTCTATAACCTAAAGCATCAAAGCTAACTGTATTATGAGCCGGAGTAGACTTATCCCATTGTTGTTCCGGATTTAAATCCCCCCCCAAGGTATTTGGATAACCGAAATCAGGCATTAAATCCAAGTCGTAAGCAATGTATCCTATATTTAACGGATCAGCATGATTATGACTGGCATTACGTGTTCCATAAAACATCCAAAGTGATCGTTGAGTTTTCTTTTCTTTATTTGTTTTTGGAGCCAATCCATCACGCATGATTGCCAAACCATATGCCGATTGATTCTCAGAAGATTGATAAAATTCACCATGTTTCTTTATCTCGTCGCGGATCTCTAATTTGATATCTTCCGGATTTTTCGTAAAGATATTCATATGAATATCTTCAATCTTTTTATTCTTGAGTAAATATACCTTTTGTGCTAATCTTGTTGTTCTGTATTTACTATATCCGAGTATTATATTATTAATATCTGTAGTCGAATGATCAGCTTGTCCGGTAGCTCCTGTATCGCCAATATGTGGGGCATAGTTATCTGTTAGTAAAATAGGATTAACATAAAAGAGTTTCTCAAAACGAGAATTACTATAAAGATTTATATTTATATTTCCATCCAATGTTTTTCCATCAGGGATGTGATATCCATCCAGAACTTTTGCCACGACTATCCAATTTTCTAACCAGCCCGAATTATAGCCCAAAGAAACTTCGTCTCCTTGTCCATCACGGCTAATTTTATCAACAATATAACGCATAATACTTCCCCCATCACGTTTCCCTATGCTATGCCAATCACTAATCCCATTTTTAAAAACAATATTTAACCATTGCTGCGTTTCGGGATTATGATCTATAACAACAGCAGCCAAAGCCAATGTAGATTGCTGCATACCCGGATTTCCTTGCAAATTACCTTCAGCAAAAGCTTTAGCAACTTCCCGCAACACTCCGTTCTCAAAATTGACTTTAATACAGTCAGGGTTCCCTTTATTTGGTTGTCCCGATTTATGAGCAAGAACATCTTTAGCCTTAAACGACAAACTCTTTATGGCAGGAAACACGGCATCGTATGCAAACATTACATTTTTGATCAATGTGTTTTCCCATACGCTTCCTATTACTCTTCCTGCAGATAAATCCGTACCCCATACATATCCACAATTCGGGAATCCGAAATATCCATGACGAGGGAAACGTGCCACATACATCTCTGGATATAAATCAGAAATTCGATCTAACATTACAATGGCTGCATCAGCGTAGATTTGTGATTTATTCCTTTCATCCAAATTTTCCGAAAAACGAGTATACATATATGCTTTTGATAGATCTTCCAACATAGGCATAACTTGCCAATACCATAAAACCCAATGAGAATAATAGGCAACATATGTATACGGATTTCCATATTTCTTTTTATCCGCAGGATTAAAATGATATCCAATACCATTATCCACTCCCCAATGGATATTTGTAGTGATTTCATGAATCGTTGAATCCGACGCCCCGGCAGCTTTCAAATCTTTCAATTGTTTAGAAGTTAATCCGTTAATCGCATATAAATTGACAAGATTGCCTCTTTTACCTTTTTGTATCAAATATTCATTGTATTTTTGTGCTTTATCGGGATCAAAATTACCGCTTTTATCTATGCCTCCTGTATAATAGGCCTTAAAGTCATTTGTCGGAAACGTCAAATGACAATTAGGGCATGTTAATTTCCAATCTACTTTATTCTTATTATATAAATAAGAATAATTGCCATACTTATTAATCGCAGTTCCGCATACAAGACATCCATCTAAAGAATTAACAGCAAAAGAACGTGGAATCCTTTGAGAAGGCATCATAGCCCATATTAAGCCATAATCATTATGATAGTCGGCCAACCACTCATCAGCATGCTTTACTGCATTGTCTTTTTCTTTCTTAGCCCAAGCATATTTTCGGATATTCTCGGCTGCATTATGTACCTTTGTTTCTGTATAATAAGAAGAACGGTGTTTTGAGACTACTCTATCATTTACTTGATTCGCAGAAAACGCAGATAGATAACAAAAGTATAATAAAAATAAAATCGGATTTATATATTTCATGACCATTTTAATGTTTATCAGTTTATAGTCATCATGAATAATCGCTACTTAAAGTTTAAAGTCGGAATTTCTTCCATTAGCGTTGATCTCCAACTTTTCATGCCGCTTCCGGGAACAAAACGGTGTCCTCTTAACCAATCTCCCTGTGCATAAAAATGCACCCATTCACCACGTTTGATTTTGAGAACAGCACGATATTCCTCTGGTGTATCATCTTGACCAATATAACGATCAGAAGGAAACATCACGCCCATACCAATCCAACCCATTGCAGGATCTTGAAAGCCCCAAAGGCCCATAAGTCCGGCATTCCTATCTACAAAAAAGTTTTCGGTAGCAATTTTATTGATCACTATTCCCAATTGAATATCTTGACCAGGTTTTCCTCCTTCAATTTTAATATCTCTTTTATCATTCCATTTACCCGCACGAGCCGTACAATTGATGTATACCGTATAAGGATTTTCCTTTGGTCCTACGCCCGTCACGGTAAAACCAATCGTTACAAGGTCATTCGTTTCTTTTACTAATCGTCCTGTAAATATGGGATCTCCATCCTTTTCGTGACGTACCGGATAAGGCACTCCGTCTACATATAATACCAAACCGCCACAGCCACCTGTTTGTCCAACATGCAGAATATCCATACCCCATGTACCATAATCGGTATGATAACTATAGGCATCAGCACCTGTTAAAGTGGGCATTACTAAATAATCATAACGTTTACCGAATAAATCGAAATGTCCGTCATAGCAGCGGAAAGCAGCTTTTTCCGATTCCCATCCCCAATTCGGTGCAAACCATTTGTTATTCCATGCAACCCGTTTTGTATCAGGCTGTTTACGCAGATTTGATATCCAAGTATTATATTCATTGCAGGCAGGAATCAGCAGTCCGAATTGTTTAGCAACCAATTCATACATCGCTTTTGTATCTCCATTACCGCGAAGGATATTAAATTGTTTCCAAAAAGACTTGTTCTTATAAGACTTCTTTAATTGTGCAATACGGCGGTCGGTACACAAATGCAAATAATAAAGTACGGATTCATTGCTGTCAATCAAACGTGTAGACAAGTCTTCCGTCAAATCTTTGCATTTCATTTTATTTTCGATCATATTCCACACCGCATCTTCACTATTGGACTTAACTATTGTTTTGAGCGCTTGAGTCAAAATAGCATTTAATGTATATAAACGTTGAGGTTCTAAAGCAACTACACTACTATAAGCCGAATTCAAATCATTAAAATTCCAACCAACGGTTTTGTTACAGGCCGTATTTAATTTCAATGAATCATCCCACTTACCATCACCATTCGTATCGATCAATACCTTGTCTACCACGCCATCTTTGTCGGTATCGATCCATTCATATCTCATATCAACTTTTTTATCATAATCGAAATCAACTTTCAACCATGTCTTGTCACTTCCTTTAATATGTATCCGTTTGTCGCCCGCACTATAATAATAAGCATTAAGAGATTCAGGATGCATTACAATTTCATAACGTTTATTGAACGGACCACAGTCCGGCCATCCGATTCTCGGCATTTCATAACCCTTTTCGGTAGATTCGGAAGCGATGACACCTTCCCAACGTTCCATCGTATAATTTGGAACACCGTAGGCTATATTCAAATCATTCTCGTCCCACGTCATTATTTCACGCGACCAGATTTGTTTTCGTAAAAAAGAAGCCATTGCATTTCTTTTCATGATCTTGGCGGGAAAGCCCTCAATCATGATCTTTTCACACATATTACCACCATATACAAGTGGAGATTCCGTTATGTTTTCATTATCCACATCAGATTTACCGGAGCCGATAAGTGTTGTCAATGACACGTCGTAATCATGCGGATGTTCTTTTGTAGCATCATTATCCACATCAAAACTCCAGCGCATGGAACGAATCGTGTTTCCATCACCAACGATACGTATAGTCTCTTCACTAAGTCCGTCTCCATCCCTATCAAAGAAACAAAACGGATTTTCCGAATAATTCGTCCATTGTTTATCTCCCGGTTTGATAGACAAAAGATCAAAGGTTTCATCACCTCCAAAATTATTATGATATTCACACAGCTTCTGGTCATATGTATAATTTACATCGTACCATAAAAGATTATCATCTCCGTCGTCACGACTCCACCAGACACGCAAACCGCGATCTTTATCAAAAGAAAAGATACTCATCCTGTCTACATCCTGATCACCATCCAAATCTTCGTAACTGATTACCGCATCCACTTTTCCGTCTGCGTTCCAGTCTACCACATACAAATCACTATCCGTATCAGGTTGTCCCCCATTCTGCATATCACCGTCACGATCGATAGCCCGAACCAATATCGGACGTTTCGCCTTGCTATGACGTGGATCAGTATCCAAGAACCATACTTCATCAGGTTTGCCGTCTCCGTTATTATCTACGTAATATCGTTTTCCAGGAGTACCCGTGGCAACTTTTTTGACCATTACCGGATCCAGTTTGACCTTATCACCAAACACATATTCAAAACATTTTTGTTGATTCAATTCGGCAGCATTTGCACTGAAAGAATAACAAAAAATAAATAAGACTACACATAATAAACTGTACTTCTTGAAACGTGTGAATAACATAATTATAAATTATTTGATGAATATAGAACTTATAAAAAGGCATTAATATATATAAGGGTAAAGCTTAAAGCTTTACCCTTAGGTTATTTTCAATAAATTACCATCCTGGATTTTGTACTAAGTTGGGATTATGATCTCTTGCAGCTGTAGGTATTGGCCATAATAATAAATTGTCAGTAAACGTCTGTCTATTAAACAAAGTGTTTCCTACAATATCCTTTATCGAACCGGTCATTGCATCTTTTAATAATCCCCATCTCTTCAAATCCGAATAACGATGACCTTCCAGAACTAATTCAACAGCTCTTTCATGTTTGATACGCTCAAATACAGCATCTTTATTACGGGCTTCCATCCACGGATCTCCATTATTTATTTCAGCCATACCAGAACGTTCACGGACCATATTAATATAATCTACTGCGTCATTAAGTTTACCTAATTCATTATCACATTCCGCTAACATAAGCAATACATCGGCATAACGAATAATAGGAAAATTAATAGGGGTATAATCCCTATCGGTTTTCTTTGTCAATTGTCCATTCATATCTCCTTCAGGAACAAATTTTCTGAAAAGGTAGAGTACGCGTGGATAATAATAATTACAAGAACAAACAAAATGTCCGTTATTCGTTCCTTGCGCAATTACATATTCAAAGTTTTCCGTATTACTCGAAAATTTACCTACATAATGAGAATAAGGAAGTATCAACGTCGCAGCCATTCTCGGATCTCGTTGTGTATATATTGTCTTCAGTTGATTTAAATATCCGGTATACGTCTTTACTTTCGTTTTATCATTATCATCCAATGTAGAAGTATATACTTTTAATCTGAAATTGTTTACATTTTCATTATATCCGGGGATAAAATCATCCCAATCGAATTTCTTGCCATTTTTTAATTCATAACTATCAGCAAGACCTACAGAAGGTAATACATTATTCCATCCAAACCCGAACGAGACGTAATTACCGATATAATGATCAAAACCCATACCCAAATTAAATCCGGCTGACAAATAATTTTGAATAGAGAAAATCATTTCTTTGGAAGCATGCCCCGTTTGTGTAAACAAATCAGCATATTTTGGATATAAACCATATCCATAGCCTTCATTATTCGGATCCTTTACTATTTCTTCAAAATCAGAGGCTGCATTTTTATAATCTTTTCCGAATAAATAAACTTTACCACGTAATGCATAAGCCGCACCTTTTGTAGCTCGTCCGTAATTATCGTTATTCCATTTAACAGGCAGGTCGGCGATAGCATCGGTTAAATCCGATATGATAAATTTTCTAACATCGTCAAGAGAAGATCGTTCTGATTGCAGATTCATATAATCTTTGTCATAATCCACTTTTTCATTATAAATAGGTACACCCCCAAAATAATTCGTTAAATGAAAATAAAGTAAAGCCCGTAAGAATTTTCCTTCTGCAACTATTTGTTTTTTCACGGTATCGGTTATCTTTGGCGATTCTTGAACCTTTCGGATAACTTCATTCGCTACGCGAATGCCATTATATGTATGTTGCCAACGAGCTTTTACGTGTCCGGAATTCGCATCAAAAGTATTTTGAACAATAGATTGCATACCAACATTGTCATCGTAGCCAAAAGCTATATCAGAAAGGCAATCATTGGCCCAATATATACCGAACGCATAGCCGGCTTTTAATGCATTATATGCTCCCATAACACCTTCTTTGGCTTGTTCATCCGTTTGCCAAAATGTACCGGAACTTAATTGATCAGTTGGATATCTATCCAAATCATAGCAACTATTTAATAAAATTGCTGTCAATAAAATAATAATATATTGTGACTTTCTCATATTAATATAGTTTTAAAAAGAAAGATTGATACCTAATACCGCTTGTTTCATCTGTGGATAATTCATTCCCGCTACCTCAGGATCCAAACCCGGGTAATTGGTGATTGTAAAGAAATTCTCCAAAGATGTATAGAGTCTTAAGCGACTGATGTTTACCTTTTGGGTAATAAAGGAAGGTATGGTATAACCCAATTGAATATTTCGAACCTTTATAAAAGAATTATTCTTAATCCAGAAATCACTATTTAAAACGTTCTTAGTTATACTCTTATTTGTTAAGCGTGGAAATTTAGCATCCGTACGCCCCTCATACCAACGACCGTCCGCAATTTTCTTATTAATGATTTGAGGTTCGCCCAAGGAAACAGTATAAAAGTTGTTATTATAATACGCCTTTATTCCCGCTATACCATCCATTTGACAAGAAAAATCAAGGCCCTTCCAATTAACTCCAAAACTCAAGCCATACATAAAACGTGGATTAGCTCCATGACCGACAGGCACACGATCATCATCATTAATCAATCCGTCTTTGTTCATATCTTTATAAAGCAAATCTCCTTTGACAGGAACGCCGTTAGGGAAAGGATTTTTACCTTCGGGTGCTTTATTGATAATATCTTGTACCAAAGCTACATCAGCATCTGTTTGGATAATACGATTTACTTTTCGAACATATTGCGTATTAATGCCATAACCTTCCTGAATCATCGTAGTTCCGTTTATCGAACGTTCACTGCCCTTAAATTTAATTACTTTATTCTCATTATATGTAAAATTTCCTTTTACAAAATAGTTTACCATACCAATTTTATCCTGCCATCCCAGATTTACTTCAAGTCCGCGATTACGAACTTTTGCACTATTTTGATATGGGGCATCAACCAATCCGTTTTCGAGAGGAATAGGCAATTGTGACAAAATGTTTTTAGTAAGTTTATTATAAAAATCAATACTACCATTTAATCGGTTTTTTATTATAAAATCAAGTCCGATATTGGTCACATAAGTTGATTCCCATTTTAAATTTCCATTAACAAGACTGCTCACAAAGCCATTGACAGGATTTCCATTTAAAACATACAAAGCTTGAGACATTGTAGGTATAGTTGCATAATTCCCTACAGAATTATTACCAAGAGAACCCCAAGATGCCCTCAATTTCAGATTATCCAACCATGTTTGTTTCATGGAAGCCATAAACGGTTCTTCCGATATATTCCAACCTGCGGATATTGATGGGAAACCTCCCCAACGATTATTTTTATCGAATCGGGAAGAACCATCCTGACGATAATTAAATTCAAACAGATATTTACCGGACCATGATAAATTGACACGACCGAAATAAGAGCGCATCGACCAGTCACTTGAAGAACCATAAGCTTCAGCAGTACCTGTACAAGCATTCAACTGATTTAAGTTTTCATCTATTAAATCATTTCTTAAACCACTGAACCATTCCGATTTATACTGTTCCTGGCTAGCTCCCATCATAATTTTAAAGCGCAGCTGCTGATCAAACAATTTATTCTCATAAGATACATTCGCATCCATAAGATTACGAATACTGCGAATATCTTTATCCGTTACACTTGGACTATAAGCCCAATTAATAGTAGTTTGATTAGTTTGAAAATTCCATCCGATTAAATCATGCGGTATCCTCACTGTTTTTTGATCCGAATAATTATAATGATAAGAAGCATTTACAGTCAATCCCTTTACAGGTGTTAAAGTAACAAAGAACTTGGAATTCATGGAACGGGTATTATCTTCACCTGTAAATCTGTATAAATAAGATAACGGACTTAAACAACCGCCAAGATTTTCTTCTGAATTATTTGTACCACCCCATTTGCCATCCGGACCTTTAATAACAATAGAAGGTACGCAATTACTTGTAGATTCAAAGAAAAGAGGAACGTTGGAAGCACCGGCTTGTTGCTTAGCATATGCGGCATTTAAATTCATTCCTATTTTTAACCAATGCGTTACACTCATTTCATTATTAGTACGGAGGGCGTATCTTTTATATCCGGTATTTTCAATTATACCCGGAGTATTTTGATAGTTGAACGAAAGAAATGAATTCATGAAATCAGTTCCACCTGATAATGAGAAATTATGATTGGTAGTCCATGACGTACGGAATACGGCATTTGCCCAATCCGTAGAAGGCCATTCCAATGAATTTTCTCCGTCATGTTCTCTCCACGCCTTAATATTGGCATCGGAAAACATTGTAGAAGCACCGGAATTTTTCATTGCTTCATTTTGAAGTTCCATATAATCAGCATTGCTACTGACAAAATGCACTTTGTGTGCTACCGATTGTCCAGAGATGTATGCATCATAATTAAATTTCACCTTCCCTTTTTCTCCACGTTTGGTTGTTATCAGAATAACACCGTTGGCAGCTCTGGAACCGTAAATGGCAGAAGATGCCGCATCTTTTAATACGGAGATTGTTGCAATATCTTGAGGTGTAACACTACTGAACGAACTTTCCACCCCGTCAACGATAACCAAAGGTGAAGAATTATTCAAAGTACCTTGTCCTCTGATTAAAAGAGATGCATCGCTACCAGGGGTATTACTACTTGATTTAACATATAGCCCGGGAACTAGACCGGCCAAACCGGAGGATATATTTGTTATAGGACGGCTTTCTGATAGTTTAGTCATATCGACAGAAGCAACGGACCCGGTTAAATTAACTTTCTTTTGAGTACCATAACCAACCACAACCACTTCGCTTAACATCTTGTTATCAGGAATCAAACTTATATTTATCGAATTGGAATGACCGGCTTTAACAATTTGTTTTTTATATCCGATATATGAAATCTCCAATTCCGATTCGTCATCGACTTTAATATTAAAAACGCCATCAGCATTGGTTATAGTTCCTGCCCTCGTACCTTTCTCCACAATAGAAACACCTATCAAGGGTTCTTTTGTATCGGCGTCTCTAACATAACCTGTTAAGTTCCGTTTATTTGATTTATAGTTTTGTTGTACTTTCGGCTTCTGTTGAGGCATTGATATTGTAATCTGTTGTCCGGAGACACTGTATACAAAGCCTGTTTTAAGTGACAATTCTTTCAATATCGTTTCGATATTCCTATTAGAAACGGAGACAGATACCTTATTACCAAGTATCTTTTGCACTTCATCGGAATAAATAAAGATATAATTGCTATTTTTCTCGATGTAATTTAAAACAT
>Ga0172378_10006033_pt1 | contig 11317 bp, 9 predicted proteins | sample GrowelOW332metaG_FD_119755 | JGI IMG/M metagenome (GOLD analysis project Ga0172378, IMG submission 119755) | Groundwater microbial communities from an aquifer near a municipal landfill in Southern Ontario, Canada - Pumphouse #3_1 metaG | ecosystem: Environmental > Aquatic > Deep subsurface >... | reverse complement strand
GACAAAGGCATCCCCATCACGTTTGCTGTAGGGTTTTCCAGCGGCATTGACAATCATCGGCAGATGGGCGTAGATTGGCGGCACGGCTCCCAAGCAGCCAAACAGAAAAAGATGCCGAAACGTATTTTCAACATGATCATCCCCGCGGATAATATGCGTTATTCCCTGGGTAATATCATCCACCACATTGGCCAGATGAAAAACCGGTGTGCCGTCACTACGCACAATCACCAGATCCTTCATACTGTCCAGCGGCTTACTCATCAGCCCCTTGACTTTATCCTCATAGGTAATCGCACGCCGAGTAAAAAGCAGCTTACGCGCATCTGGAAGAGTAAACTCCTGCGCCTGCTCAAGAATGTTCTGCAAATGTTCCTCAAGCGTGAAAATCACCTGTCCATTTTCATCGAGCACTCTGAGGTCTTTGAAACCTGCCAAGCAGCCGCCGCCGGGCGCCTGCTTCCCTTTGGCTGAAACACAGGAAAAATTCAGGCCTTTGCCGCTGATCGTCAAAGGGGCTTCCGGATGAATGGCCAATTCGGCTTCACCCTGACAAACAACTCCGGAAAATTTCTCGGCCTCGTACGGGATGCGGAACAGAGTCGCTTCACCGCCACCGCCTTTGTTATCTTTGTAGGCATTTCCGTCTCGCAACAGCTTTTCAGCCGCTGCCAGATGTTTCTCAAGTTGCGCGGTCTGGTAAAGGGGTGCCTCAGCAACATCGAGTTTCAGCCAAGCCATGACTTCCATTAATGTCGCAATTGCCTGCGGTGTAGAGCGTTCCCGATCCGTATCCTCAACGCGCAACAGAAACGTGCCCTTCTCATGCCTGGCATAAAGCCAGTTGAAAATTGCAGCCCGGATATTACCGATATGAACCTGCCCAGTCGGCGACGGGGCAAAACGTACTCTCACACTCATATTTCGTCCTCTAAATTCGTAAGATCAGAAAATCCTCTGCGCTGCCCCCAATGTTATCAGAAAAAAACGGCTGTCTATATATCGCTTTCAGCACATTGACTTAATATAGTGTCTGAAGCTGATTTCAGAGTATACACAAAGGAGAATTCTTCCTGACAAGGAGTGCGTCCTACAACCGCTAACATAACAAACAATACGAATCGGGGCGGCCATCTGTTGTGGCCGCCCCGATGAATTCAAACAACGATCATTGCCTGAAAATTTTCTACATCGGCTATTATACTTTCGGTACTGGTGTCCATTTTTGTTTGCCGGTGGAGTTTTTCACCAAGCATTCCAGAAATACCATTTCCTCAACGCCTTCTTCGATGCTGGGGAAGTCAGCCGGGAAATCGAGATCACCGGCCATTCTGGCCTTGATGCAGGCGATGAAATTGCTATAGACATTGGAGAATGCTTCAAAGAAGCCTTCCGGATGGCCAGCAGGCAGACGGCTGGCCGCTCCGGCTTCCGGCCCGACTCCAGCCCAGCCCCGGCGTAAAATCCGCATAGGTTCGATATTTGACCGGAAAATCAGGTCTTCGGGCGTTTCCTGGCGCCATTCCAGAGCTCCTTCCGTACCATAAATATAGATGCGAAAATTGTTTTCCTGCCCGGTTGACACTTCGCTGCAAAAAATAGTGCCACGAGCTCCATTGGTGAAGCGCATCAAAACACTGCCGTCGTCATCCAATTCACGGCCTTCCACAAAGCTGGCCAAATCCGCGCACAACTCTTTGATATCCAAACCCGTAATGTATTTGATCAGATTTTGCGAATGGGTGCCGATATCTCCCATGCAACCACTGATCCCGGCGCGTTTGGGGTCTACCCTCCAAACCGCCTGTTTACCGGCATTCGGTGAAGCCAGCCAGCCCAGGGAATATTCGACAACCACCTTGCGGATGTCTCCCAGCAACCCGGCTTGCGTCATCGCCTTGGCCTGTTTGACCATCGGATACCCCGTGTAATTATGCATCAGAGCAAAAAGACGCCCCGTTTTCTCAATGACTTTGCGTAATTCCATGGCTTCTTCGAGATTCATCGTGAGGGGTTTTTCACACATGACATGAAAGCCGGCTTCCAGGCAGGCCTTGGCAATCGGAAAATGCATAAAATTCGGTGTGACAATCGAAATAAAATCAACCTGTTGATCTGCCGGCAAAGCGGCTTCCTTTTTCAGCATCTCCCTATAATCGCCATAACAGCGTTCAGGTTTCAGATAAAGCTTTTCACCGAACTCCCTGCTGCGGTTGGCTTCTGTACTGAAAGCTCCGGCGACCAGATCCGCTTCGCCGTCAAATTGAGCTGCTTTCCGATGGACGTCACCGATAAAAGCCCCAGGCCCGCCACCAATCATCCCCATTCTAAGTTTTCTGTTCATATCCGTCCTTTTCTGTCGAAGGTGAATAAGGTACTCCTGTCCGTCAAGTGTTCAATGGTAATAGTATAGTCACAGCAAAAAACTTGTCAAGTCCTGCCCGCTACATTCTAGATTTAATTTCTGAAAAAAATCTTGCATAAGTCCAGCTCTTATTCCGGCGATTTTCCGTCCGGATTGGGTCAGCATAGCTGCTGGCAGGTGGCGTAATTTCACCAGGAATTCGCGATAGGCACTGTCTTCCCGGCTGTAACTTTTGGAATTCAGGGCTTCCTCTTCGCTATTATGAACCCGAGCTCCGATGCGTCCGGCAAAATGAAAGGAACGCGCCAGACCAATCGCGCCAAGACTGTCGAGTTTATCGGCATCAAAAACCACTTTGGCTTCCAGGCTGGCCGGTTTTTCCGCCGTTCGCCCGCGGTAACGATGGGTGCGAACACAGGCCGTGATCTGTTCGACAAAAGTCGGATTGCAGACGCCGAGTTCCTCAAGTACCTGAACTGCCATAAGGGCACCGAGAGCCGCATGACAGGTTTTTCCCTGATCCTTGAATTCCTGCAAACGTCCGATATCATGCAGTAAAGAGGCATAATCCACCAGTAAAAGATCCGCATGCTCCGCGACCGCCAATTTTCTGGCGTTCTCGCGTACTCTCAGAGTATGATCCCAATCGTGACAGGACGGCATCGACAGCAGCAATTCCTTAACTTTCATTTCCAGCGTTGGCAAAAGCTCCAGCCATAATTGCCGTTCTGCAGAGGTAAAGCTCATAATAGGGTTCTTCCTTCCGGTAACAGGAGCATGCAATCTCCATAACTGAAAAAACGCATCCGAGCCTGCACGGCCTCCTGATAGGCCGCAAAGACCTGCTGTTTGTCACAAAATGTACAAACCAGCATCAAAAGGGTAGATTTCGGCAGATGAAAATTCGTCAGCAAGCCATCGACGACACGCGGTTGATAGGGCGGATAAAGAAAAATAGAAGTCCGCCCGCTACCGGGTGAAACCAGGCCGTTTTGGGCATTGACACAGGTTTCCAATACCCGCACCGTAGTCGTGCCCACACAGAAAACTTTTCCGCCATTCTTCCGGGTCTGATTGATGGTGGCTGCCGCCGCTTCGGATAAACGATATGTTTCCTCATGCATAAGATGCTCTTCAATCTTCTCCACTTCGACCGGTTTGAAGGTGCCAGCCCCGACATGCAAGGTCAAACGCACAATCTGTACCCCCATGGCTGCCAGCTCCGCCAGAATTGCTTCTGTAAAATGCAGTCCTGCCGTCGGCGCGGCGACCGCTCCGGGAATGGCCGCATACACGGTCTGATAGCGTTCCTTATCCTCTTGTTCAGGAGCCCGGTTGATATAGGGCGGCAGCGGAATTTGTCCGCAATGCTCCAAGATGCTCAGCACATCTGCGTGGGAAAAACGGATCAGAAAAGTCCCATCCGCGAGTTTCTTTTCCACTGTAAAGCGGCAATCGCTGTTTTGGATCTGCACCGTAGAACCCGGGGACAGACGCCGCCCCGGACGCAACATGGCCTGCCAGCAGGATGGATCGTCTTGCGCTTCCAGCAGAAAGGCCTCCACCTTGCCACCTGTCGGCTCGCGTTGCCCCCATAAACGAGCCGGAATGACACGGGTATCGTTCAATACCAAGCAATCCCCCGGACGCAAGTACGCTGAAAACGAGGGGAAACCGCAAATCGTACGTCGCCCACTTTGTCGTTCCAATACCAGCATCCGAGATTCTTCCCGATGGGCAGCCGGATATTGCGCAATGAGTTCTGTCGGTAAATGATAATCAAAATCTGAAACTTGCATATTTTCCTGAAAAATGATAAAGAAGCGATACGCCGTGGCGTCTCGCAGCATAGATTAGCTCAGCACCCGGCGAATTTCACGCTCATCCTGGCTTTTTTTCAGGCTCTCGCGTTTGTCATGGACATTTTTCCCGCGGCATAACCCCAACTGGACTTTCACCCGTCCCCGATCATTGAAATAAAAAGCCAGCGGTACCACCGTCAGCCCCTTCGCTTCAATATTTTTTTTCAAACGGACAATTTCCTTTTTGTGCACCAACAGCCGACGATCCCGGCGGGGCGCATGATTATTCCGATTACCCTGCACATATGGCGCAATATGCGCCCCCAGTAACATCAGCTCCCCATTTTCCACTTTGGCATAGGAATCTACCAGCGACACGCCGCCAATACGACAGGACTTGACTTCCGTGCCAGTCAACTCAATGCCGGCTTCAAAACTCTCCAATACCGCATAATCGTGACGGGCTTTTTTATTTTGTGCAATATTCTTCATTTAAAAAATGCTTCCAAAAAACCGCAATATCCAGTACAGTCAACGCTTCGACACGGACTAAATATAAACTCTGAACTGCTTACGACAAGGCGTGTTCATTCTGCGCACACAAAGCAATGACAATCCCTCCCCTTTTCTTAATCGCAGGTTGGTACTCCGTAGCCGCAAAGCGGCAACAGAGGGCGAAGGCGCGCAACCTATTGGCGCTAACAGTTGGGATTTTAACACAAGCAACCCATAGCAATGGCTAAATTCGCATGTTTTAGGAAAAAGCGTATCCGGTACTATTTGCCAGCCCAAAGAGGCAGGCTCATCTTAGCCCAGGCTCCGCTTCGCTCCGCCAAGGGTACTCATGGTGTCCCGCCTACGGTGTTGGATGCCAATACTTGAACACCGGAAAGACCAGTTTATTTTTCAACCACATTCCGGACATTAACAAAAAAAGAGAAAAGAAAGAGTGAAAATACGATGGATTGGTTCGTTTAAAACGAAAAAATGAATTTTCCAAAAGTTTCTGTGCAAGTGACCGATTGCAATTATTGCATTGTCAGTTTATTTTGTTATATTTATATTTCAACGATTTTTGACCTCGGATTCCACCGTTGTTGCCTCTCCTAGGCTCACACTCCCATCTCTGCGTTTCTTTGCGAATCTTTGCTCGCTTTTACCCAACATACAATGTTTATGGCAATTTTTACCAACCCTTAGCTTGATCGTTCGTACAGAAAAAAATCTTTAAAAAAGGAAAAGAAATGACAGATTTTCAAGCCATCCGCGCAGCCATCATCAAAGGCAAACGCAATGATGTGACAACTCTAGTGCAGGCCGCACTGGACGCTGACGAAAACATCAATGCCATCCTCGATCAGGGGATGATTCCGGCAATGCGGGAAATCGGCGACAAATTTTCCCGCAATGAAGCCTATGTTCCGGAATTGCTGGTGGCCGCACGGGCTATGCAAGCCGGTCTGGCGCTGCTGGAACCTCTGCTGGCCTCTTCCGGACGCAAATCCATGGGCAAAATTGCTATCGGCACTGTAAAAGGGGATTTGCATGACATTGGGAAAAACCTGGTTGCCATCATGTTGAGGGGAGCCGGTTACGATGTGATCGACTTGGGAGTCAATTGCGACATCAGCAAATTCCAGGAAGGCGTTGATCAGGGCGCCACCTATATCGCCTGTAGTTCGCTGCTCACCACAACCATGACTTATATGAAAGAAGTCGTCGATCACTTCAAAGGTAATAAGGTCAAGGTCATCATTGGAGGAGCTCCGGTTACGCAGGCCTATGCCGATGAAATCGGTGCCGCGGGTTTCAGCAATGATGCCAACGGAGCAGTGAAACTGATCGATGCCCTGATTGCCTCTCGCTGAAGGAGTACTCCATGGCTGAATTAACCGGCAGAGAACGGATCGCACGCCAGCTTCAACACCTCCCGGTTGACCACATCGGGGTTTTCGAGGCCTTCTGGCAATACACAATGCGCAACTGGAAAAAACAGGGCAAGGTGCCCCCCAATACCTATCCAGGGGAACATTTTGGGCTGGATATGCAGCTCTGCAACCCCTGCAATATGCGCATTGATCCCCAGGCTCAGGATCGACTTATCAGTGAAGATGAGGATACTATCACCCTGCTGGATGGCAACGGAGCCACCTTCCGCCGTCATAAGAAACATGATTCGACCCCCGAACATATAGATTTTACGATCAAAGAGCGGGAACAATGGCTGGATCTGGCCAAACCCTTCCTTACCGCAGATGCCTCTAAACGCCTGAATTTTTCCGCCTACCGGGATGCCAGAAAGACGGCGGCCGATAAGGGGTTTTTCTTTTGCTGGGCCGGAGTCAATGTTTTTGAATTGATGCACCCCATCTGCGGCCATCAGAATATGCTCATGGGAATGGCCCTCGATCCGGAATGGATTCACGATATGGTGAACACTTATTCGGAACTGATTGTGCACCTGCAGGAAGAACTTTTTGCTGCGGAAGGCAAACCCGACGGCATCTGGTATTGGGAAGACATGGGATTCAAAGGGCGCCCTTTCATGTCGCCGACGATGTATCAGGAGCTGATCATGCCGGCGCATCAAAAAACGATTGCGTATGCCCATTCTCTAGGGCTGCCGGTGATCATGCACTCCTGCGGTTTTGTCGAACCCCTACTGCCGCATATGGTGGCGGCAGGGATTGACGCACTGCAGGCCATGGAAGTCAAGGCCGGCATGGACCTGCTCCGGATTTATCAACAGTTCGGGGAAAAAATCGCACTGATCGGAGGCTTGGATGTCCGACCGATTGCCAACAATGATCTGCCGGGGATCAAACGAGAATTGGAAAGCAAAATCCCGTTCGTCAAACAGCACAATGCTTTCATCCTGCATTCCGATCACTCGATTCCGGAATCGACCGAATACGAAACGTACCTCTATTTCAAAGAAACTGGCCTAAAACTGGGAACTTACTGAGATGTCCGAACAACCCCTGATCCTTGATTTTCTTGCGGGAAAAAAACCGGAGGCTCTGCCTTTCATGCCGATTTTCATGCGCTTTGCCGCCCGTTTCGGCAAGGTCCCGTACCGGGATTTCTGCCTGGATGCCGAAGCACACTGTGAAGCGAATCTGAAGACCGCCAAGGCTTTTTCTTCTGACTGGGTCAATGTGATGAGCGATCCCTATGCAGAAAGCGAAGTCTTTGGAGCCGTCATCCGCTATCCGGAAAACAGTCTTCCAGAGGAAACCAGACATGCTCTGAACTCCCTCGATGAGGAGTTTCCGGAACTTACGCATGAGGAATTTCTGGCCTGCCCCCGGATTACTGGAAGGATTGAACAGATTGCCCGCTTCCGTGCGCTTTGCCCCAGCCAGCTGCTGATCTGCGGCTGGATCGAAGGTCCGCTGGCAGAATACTGTGATCTGAGAGGAATGGGGGATGCGTTTCTGGATTTGTACGATCAGCCCGAAAAAGTCCATCAGATCATCAGCAAAACCATGAACATGGCCATGTTTTTTGCAGAACAGCAAATCAAGGCGGGAGCCCATTGTATCGGTATTGGGGACGCAGTCTGTTCCCAATGCGGACTGGAGTTTTTCCGGGAATTCGCCCTGCCCTGGGAAAAGAAACTGGTAAAACATATTCAACAGCTCGGTGCTATCGCTAAACTGCATATCTGCGGCAATACCACCGCAATTCTGCCGGACATGATTGCAACCGGTGCTGATATTGTCGACATCGATCACCTGGTCATTGATATGACCCCCTTTGTCCCTCTGCTGAGCCCAAACCAAGTGCTCTGCGGCAACCTCGATCCCGTCAGCATTATCCAGAATATGGATCCGCCACGGATCAAAGCAGCCACTCAGGCTGTTCTGGCTCAGGTCCCCGGAAAACTGATTCTCTCCGGAGGTTGTGAAATCACCCCGGATACCAAACCGGAACATATCCTTGCTATGGCAGAATTCGCACATGCTTGAGATTGATCCGAACCCCTATAAATTGCAACATCTTATGCCGGAAAAAATATTCCAACGTTTAACCATTCTACAGTCCCGCAAAAGTTTGCCTGAAAGTTTGGCCGAATTGGGTTTTCCCTTGGATCTGCGTTGTGGCGGCAAAGGGACCTGCGGGCGCTGTCAGGTGCTGCTTTGCAGCGGAAAATGGGAGCTTGCCGGCAAAGCGGTTGCCGTGCCACTGCTGGCGAAAGCCTGTCAGGCACGCCTACTTAGTGCTTCCGGGGTCATTGAGATTCCGGAAAGTTCCCTGCAGGCTCGCAATGGGAAAATGTCTTCCGAGTGGAATTGCGGTCCGGTTCCGGTTTCCAATAGTCCGGTAATCGCGATTGATCTGGGAACTACCACCATCGCTGCTGTGAAAATTTACCGGGGCAGCATTCTCGGGCGTACCAGCTGTTTTAATTCACAAAATCGTTTTGGCGACAATGTGATTAGCAGGATCAGCTATGCGGGCGTTTCTTCCGAAAACCTTGCTGAACTTCAGCAGGCAGCCGTTGCCTCGATCAATGATCTGCTGCTTGAACTTGGCACCGGGGACATCGGACGAATCGCCGTTGCCGGCAATACCGTGATGAGCACCATCCTTCACGGCATCGATCCCTCTCCCATCGGTTGCCTTCCATTTATCCCGCCTACACGCATTTTTCCCCCGCGCCCAGCGCAAGAATTGGGCTTGCAGGCAAAGGTTCCACTTTTTACTGTGCCGGCCATCTCCGCATACATTGGCGGAGATTTGACTGCCGGCCTAGCTGAAATCCAACTGAAGCCCGGCGAAATGCTCGTCGATATCGGCACCAATTGCGAAATCATTTTCCATGCCCCGCAAGGCCTGATCTGCGCCGCCGCCGCTGCTGGACCAGCTTTCGAAGGAGCCGGCATCCATTGCGGTTCCCGTGCCGTGGACGGAGCCATTGACCACTATTTCGGCAAAGACAAATTTTCCTGGATCGGATCCGGGATCCCCAAGGGGCTTTGCGGTTCTGCCATGCTGGATTTTCTCGCGGTAGAGCGCAGACTGGGGCATCTCAACGAGTTTGGCCGCCTACAGCCGCAAAAGGAAACCTTCGACTTGGCACCGGGAGTTTTCTTGCACGAATGGGATATCGCTCAGCTGCTCAAAGCCAAAGCAGCCGTCGGCAGTGGAATCCACACGCTGGAAGAATTCAGCCGGGCACAAGCTGATAAAATTTATCTGGCCGGCAGTTTTGCGCAATATCTTGATCTGGCCAATGCCATAAGCATCGGCATGCTTCCCGCGCAACGGGATTATCAGATCGTCGGCAATACCAGCCTAGCCGGTGCAGCTCATCTGGCCTGCTGCCCGGATTTCTCGACTGAACTGGAAAAACTCAGTTCCGAGCCGAAGGAAATTCCGCTGAATACTCTGCCCAACTTCGAAGATCATTTTATCGACGCCATGCTGCTGCCCTGAACCCGCCGCCCACCCGGCAGCCATCGTTTTATAAGCCGCCGCCGAACATTTGTTTTTTCAGCTCCAAGTAGTACAAATAATCTTCGGGTTTGACATTGGGGGGGCAGCGATGGTCGCAGAAGGGGATGTATCCGCCGCGAGCAACATAAGGTGCCAGGGATTCAAGATATTCTCGGATGGCCTGGGGACCTTTGGCAAGTTGCATTTTATCGACTCCGCCCATGATACGCAACTGTCCCGGATATTGATCCAACAGTTCGCCGGGATGAGCACAGCTCATGACTTCGAAGGGGAAAAGGCAATTGATGCCGCCTTCCAGCAAGAACGGCAAAATCGGGCGCACGTCGCCATCACAATCCGTGTACCAGAGGTCGATCCCGTAGGCGGAAATTTTCCGGTGGATGCGCTGATATCTCGGCATAACGACTTGGCGGAAAAAATCTACGCTGACAATTGGGCCGTTGTTGAAACAAATATCCTCCCATCCGGACGCATAATCAAAGCTGAAAACAGGCAGTACCTGATCGAGAAAATCCTCCACTAAAAGACAAGCGGTCTCTACCATGTCTTCGACCATCTCGGGATAATCATAACTGGCATATGCCAGCCCCTCAAAGGTCAAAAGATCGCGAATCCGCCCGATCATCGAACCGCAATAAACCCCCAAGGGATAATCACGATTTGCAGGATGCTGTTTTTTCAGTGTTTCCAGATCGACCTTCCGGGCGGGATCATCGCGGCAAAAACGCTCTTCTTTACAACGTTTCCAATCTTCCGGGGTGACAATACTGGACTGCAGATAATGGGCAATTGTACTGTGCCCGTCCACCGGAACTTCAGCCAGTAAACCCGCTGAATTGATGATCAGGTTCATCGCTCCGCGACGTTCAAGAATTTTTTCCTCGAAGCAGGGATGCATCCAGATATTTCCGCAAAGATTTTCAATCCGATCAAAACCGAGAAATACATCCGCTTCCGCATTGCTACAAATGTTATTTTCCCGAAAAAAAGACCATTCCTGAAAATTTTCTTCCCAGTAGCCGAATTCCATATTAAAACTCCGGTCTACGCTCTGGTAATGCATCTGCCGGTTGAAGCGTTCACGGGCACTGATCCGCCCTGGCCAGGGCGAAAGAAATAGCTTATTGGGCATGGTTCATTCCTTTTCCGGAAAATACTGTTTTTGTGCGGGTTCTTTCAATTCAGACCAGAGGTTAATATATCGAACGAATGGGACTTTACACTGTGTCATTGGACAAGTGACGAATGTTTTTCAATCATGGCTTGTTTCTTTCCTGCAATTTTTTCCCGAACATCATCTTCGGATAGCGTTCAATAGACTTTGCGACCGGAATCGGGAAGACGCTTTCCCTGTAGCGCTTTCGCTGCGTTGTTTCTTCCTTAAGACACTCTTCATAATCCGATTTTGCGAGATCAGTATCCGTTTGACAAGCAGGTTTGACACTGCCCAAACAACTGTTGAACTAAGCCGCCACACGATAAATTTCCAAGTTTTGTCGAAGAAATTCTGCAGCAACTTATGCAGCGCATTGGGTACATGTATGTTTGTAGTTCAGCTTACGTTTCCCCCACTCCCGTTCCCTCCCCAGAATGTGCCCGGAGCAGCTCCGGATCCGTTCCCTCCCCAGAATGTGCCCGGAGCTTCCAGCTCCGGATCCGTTCCCTCCCCAGAATGTGCCCGGAGCTT
>Ga0172378_10006031_pt1 | contig 11319 bp, 11 predicted proteins | sample GrowelOW332metaG_FD_119755 | JGI IMG/M metagenome (GOLD analysis project Ga0172378, IMG submission 119755) | Groundwater microbial communities from an aquifer near a municipal landfill in Southern Ontario, Canada - Pumphouse #3_1 metaG | ecosystem: Environmental > Aquatic > Deep subsurface >... | reverse complement strand
CGTACAGCGGAGGTAGTGCCTATACGCTTTCTGTTACCGGAGACAAGCTGGTTGCCAAGAGGCAACTCGGTTTGGCTGGTCTTCCAACTCCTCCTTGGTTGGAAGATGTTGCTGAGTGTTCTGACTTCCTTCAGGTCCCCTTGATGCTTAAACCTGTCGCTCAGGAAGCCTCGGTGGGTATTACCGATGCTTCGGTTCGGACATTTTCTGATAAGGCTCAGCTTAGTCTGGCTTTATCAGAGCATCCCGACCTCTTTGCCGAGCGCTATATCGATGGCAGGGAGTTCAATCTCTCCATCCTACCCTCAGGCAGAGTATTGCCGGTCTGTGAAATGCGCTTCGTTGACTATCCCAAGGATAAGGTGAAGATTGTAGGGTATGAGGCTAAGTGGCAGCAGGAATCTTTTGCCTATCAGCATACCCAGCGTTCTTATGTCTTTGCCCCTGAGCAGAGAGTCTTGGTTGAGGAGCTGAAACGGCTTGCCAAAGAAGTCTATACTCTTTTTGGAAGCAGTGGGTATGCCCGGGTAGATTTTCGTGTTGATGAGCAGAACAGGCCGTTTGTCCTTGAGATGAACAGCAATCCGTGCATAACCGCAGACAGCGGCTTTATTGCTGCCGCGTCTGAAGCAGGCATGTCCTATACTGAGGTAATCGAGCAGTTGCTCGGGAGTTACTAAATGCAGTTTCGTGAACAACCAATAGATACGGATAGGGAGGCGGTGGCTTCCATTTTGAAGGCCTCGGGTTTCTTCAATGAGGAGGAGCAGGAGGTAGGGGTGTCGCTCGTTCGTGAGCGGCTTGAGCAAGGCGAGAAAAGTCTGTATTTCTTCCAGTTTGCCCAAGAAGGCGATCGTGTGCTCGGATATACCTGCTTCGGTCCCATTCCCGGTACACAATTCAGCTATGATCTCTACTGGATAGCCGTCGACCCCGCGTATCAACGACAGGGGATCGGAGCACAGCTGCTTATGCAGACTGAGGCTGAGATCGAGCGTAGGGGAGGGAAGCGGATTTACATTGAGACGTCCTCCCAACCTTTATATGTCCCTACCCGCAGTTTCTATACCCGCCATGATTACATCCTGGAGGGTCAACTGAAGGACTACTACGCTCCCGGTGATGACAAGTTGCTCTACGTCAAAGGGTGGTAGGCTATGGACATTCAGATTACAACCTTCCAACACACCTGTGCCATCGCTGATATCGAAGGTGTGCACAATCTTGTGCATCAACAATTGACGTTCATCGGGTATACGCCAACGATGGAGGATGTACAGGCTGTCTTGGCCAATGCCATGAAACAAGAGAGCCGCTCGGTTCTCTTCGTAGCCTACCAACACAACAAAGCTCTGGGTATCGCGTTCGGCAATGTCTGTTGCGGGCTGGAGAGCGGAGGCGACTACTTATGGCTCAATGAGCTGTATGTTGCAGAAGAGGCCAGGGTCCATGGCTTGGGGACTCAATTGTTGACCGAAGCCCAGCGTTGGGCGAAAGAACATGGTTGTACCTATTTTGCCATGGTGACCCATCCTAAGAATGAACGGGCCCAAGGGTTGTATGCAGCTGAGGGGTTTGAACTGGAAAACCTGGTTTGGGTTGACAAGTACTTATGAGGCGTGCGGGTGTTCTACCAAAAAGAGAACGATGTCCTCGAAGCTGAAGAGCCACTCCTTGGCTAGGTGGTAGAAGCCATAGAAACTTGGATTTGCGTTCAGTTCAAGGATATAGGGACGATTCTGATCATCGACCCTGAAGTCGACGCGTGCATAACCGTGTAGGTCGAAGACGTTCCAACACGATGTGGAAATCTGTACCAATTGCTGAAGTAAGGCTTTGTCAGCTTCATCGTGGGTATACTTTGCAGTGATGTGTTCATAGCCGAATGTATTTTCAGTCCATTTGGCATCGTAGGTGATGATTTTTGCATTCTGTCCGTAATCATTGAAAACCCACTCATACGGGGGGAGGATGTGTGCCTCCTCCTTGGTTCCATACATACAGACGGTGAACTCCCTGCCGTCGATATACTGTTCGGCAAAACAAGGACACCCAACCTCCTGTTCCTTTTCCCTGAGTACTGCTTGTACTCTGTCATGCTCCACCAGACACTGTTCATCCAGGCCCACCGAGGCATCCTGGGTTGTCGGTTTGATCAGGTAGAGGCCTTTCTCACTCTCTTTGCTATAGAGGGCCGGGGTGGGCAGGGTGTGCTCACTGAGCAGTCTTTTTGCCAATACCTTGTCGGTACTGAGAAAGAGCGAGGATAGTGAACAGCCGGTATAGCGCAGATGAAGGCTTTCAAGGATTCCCGGAACCAAGTAGGAGAGCAGCTCCTCCTTGGGTGCCGAGTCAACGAGATTGAAAACGACAACGCTCTTATCCAATTGTTCGAGTGCAGAGAGCGAGTAGGGCAGAAGTGTTGTAGCATACCCTTTTTCTGTGAGGATTTCAGCAATCCATTGGGCTTGCCGAAGAATATCCAGTACGTCCTCTGGGGCGTCTGAAGGGATCTGGTTATGGAGGATGATTACCTGTTGCATGATGGTAGTTCATCATTTCCCTGCAAGAGGAAATTGTCAAGGACGATGGGGCAGCTAGGAAGGTTTTTCGGTAGGGATGTATAGCTCATAGCCTAGGAGAAGCCAACTCGTACTCAGTACACTAAAAAAAGCAGGCTGAGCAATGAAAATATGCTTGACAGATTGCCACAATGGGGTAAGATTGTTGCATGCAATAAAAAAGTTGCATGCAACAAAGCCCCAGTATCAAGTACGCTTGATACACTCCTAAGGAGGAGATAATGAAGAAACTTTTGGTTTTGGCAATCGTTCTAGCGCTTGTATTGCCGCTCTTTGCCGCGGGGGCACAAGAGGAGACGCTGGAAAAGTATCCATCCAGGAACGTCAGGGTGATTATTCCCTGGTCCGTAGGTGGTATGACAGACGTGCTGACCAGACCGGTTGCCAGTCATCTGGAGAAGCAGTTCGGTGTTCCCTTTGTCGTTGAGAACAAACCCGGCGGGGGTGGTGTAGTAGGTTCATTGGAAATTGAGAAGGCTGCCAATGACGGCTATGTCATCGGAACCACTTCCATGTCCACCGTTTCTGCAAAGTATGTCTCTCCGATCTTCCCTGATATCCACAACGTGGAACTCATCAGTCAGGTCATCACCATTCCTGCTACCGTTACCGTCAATGCCAAGAGTCCTTTCAAGACCCTTCAGGACCTGATCGACTATGCTAAGGCAAACCCGGGCAAGCTGACCAACTCCAACTCTGGAACAGGGGCAAGCGCCCACATCTATGCTTCATACTTTGAAGCCATGGCCGGTATCAAGGTCAATCACATTCCGTATCCTGCCTATGCAGAAGCTGTAACAGCTTTGCTTGGTGGACACGTCGATATGACCAACATTCCGCTTCCCGACCTTTCTGCCCACGTTGATAGCGGCTCATTGCGCCTCTTGGCAATCGCTTCTGCCGAACGTCACCCCTCCTATCCCGATGTACCAACCCTCAAGGAACTGGGTATCGATGCTGTGATGGGTAACTACAGTGGTTTTGTCGCCCCGAAGGGAACCGATCCTGAAAAGGTCCGCATCATCGACGAGGCAATCGGCCGCGCGATGCAGGACGAGACTATCAGAAAGTTCCTCATCGATGCAGGCTATCAGCCGGTGTACCTGAACAGAACCCAGTTTGCCGACGTTATCAAGGATGCTGAGAAGCAGCTTGATTTCCTGGTAAACGAACTGGGAATTAAGTTCATCGACGACTGACCGCACGGACGGGTATCTGATGTATACTAGAGTATCGTCCCCGATAGTGTATTGGGGGCGATATTCACTGCCTTCCTACCAAGTTTTTGGAGAAATGAATGACTAAGAAAAATTCTGATATCATTGCAGGAATTGTATTCTTTGCATTTGCAGGCCTGCTTTATATCGCTGCTGGTTTCATGCCGACTCGCACCGGAGGTATTCCAGCCCTCAACACGGGTTTTTATCCAAGAATTCTTGCCATCCTGCTGGCTGTATTGTCAGTTCTGATGGTTATCGAAGCTCTTCGAACCCAGAATACCATGAAAGTCCAGTCCTGGTGGAATACCAAGACAGCCTTCCTGATGTTCCTGGTCACCCTGGTGATGCTGGTGCTCTATGTGTTTGTTATGAAAATATTTGGGTTTGCCACTGCAAGCTTGCTGTTCATCACCGCACTTATGTGGATGCTTACCGATAAGCAAGGTCGTAAACCCTTCTTGATTCTGGGCGTTTCCGTAGGTATTACCGCCCTTATATACATCATTTTCAAGATGATTCTTTCGATTCCCTTCCCCCAAGGGCTCTTGATCTAAGCTGATAAGGAAACCACCATGGAACTGTTTTCAATGGATCTCTACCTCTCTGGATTGCAGTATTTCACCAATCCTATCATCTATGTTTCCTCCTTTTTGGGGGTGTTGATTGGTATTATTTTTGGTGCACTTCCCGGACTGACTGCAACGATGACCATCGCGGTATTCATCCCCTTTACCTTCGGCCTCTCCCCGGTCATCGCCTTTGCCTTCCTGCTCGGTCTCTACTCAGGCTCGGTATATGGAGGCTCCATCTCCGCAATTCTCATCAATATTCCCGGCACCCCTTCGGCTATTGCCACCAGCTTGGATGGCTATCCCCTCAGTCAGATGGGAAGGGCCGGTGAGGCAATCGGGATCTCGACCATCAGCTCCACCCTTGGTGGATTTTTCAGCGTCATCGTATTGATGTTTGCAGCCCCGGCCATTGCCAGTGTTGCCCTCAAGTTCAGTGCGGAGGAGTATGTCGGTATTACCCTCATAGGCCTGAGCATCATCGCAATCATCTCCCCGGGTTCAACCATCAAGGGTTTGATCGGCGGGGTCATAGGGTTGATCATCGGTATTGTCGGGATGGACCCCATCACCGGATTTCCCCGTTTCATCATGGGCAGGGCGGAGTTGTTGGAAGGTATCGACTCCATTCCGGTTATGATCGGTATGTATGGGCTTTCCGAGATGCTGGTGCAGATTTCCAGTTCTGAATATAAAGTGACTGTCAAACAAAAGCTTTCCAAGCTTATTCCCCCCATCAAGGACCTGAAGAGAATATTCGGTACGGTAGTACGTTCTTCTTTCATCGGAGTTTTGATCGGAGCGCTCCCAGCTGCCGGCGGCTCCATTGCAGCCTTGGTTGCCTATGGCCAGGAAAAGCGCTTTGGCAAACGTAGGGATTTGCTTGGAACCGGAATTATTGAAGGTGTTGCCGCACCGGAAGCTGCGAACAATGCCAGTACCGGTGGTGCCCTTATTCCCATGCTCACCCTCGGCATCCCGGGAGACGCCATGACTGCAGTGCTTATGGGTGGCTTGATCATCCAGGGTTTGCGACCCGGTCCGTTGTTGTTCCAACAGCAGATGCCTTTCGTTTCGTCCATTTTTATCAGCCTGTTGCTCTCCGTAGTATTCATGTGCATTCTTGGCCTGTTGGGAGCACCTGTATTTGCAAAGTTGATCAGCTTTCCCAAGAAGTATTTGATTCCCGCCATTCTGGTATTTGGTCTGGTCGGGTCCTACGCGATCAGCAATTCAATCTTCGATATCTGGGTACTGATCATCAGCGGTATCGTTGGTTTTGTCCTGCGCAAAATCGGGCTTCCCATCGCCCCCATTATTTTGGGTATGATTCTCGGTCCTCTCTTTGAAAGCAACTTCCGCCGAGCCTTGATGCTTTCCGGCGGCAACTGGGCGACATTCGTACAAAGACCGATCAGCCTTGCTTTTTTGATTGTTGTCGTGGTGGTGTTGGCAGGACCGGCGATTATGAAGAAATTCAATAAATCTATTATCAGGGGTAACTAATGAAGCTTGAAAATACCAGCATATTGCTTTCGTCACAGGCTATCGGCCACCGTATCGCCCAGAACCGCTTTGTAGCCCAACCAATGGAAGGCAATGATGCAATCAAAGGCAAAGTCTCCCAGCGTGCCATCAACCGTTACGCCAGACTTGCAGAAGGGAAGTGGGGAGTAATCGTCATTGAAGCATTGGCTGTTGCTGATAATGCCCTTGCCCGCAAGAATCAGATGGTTATCAATGCGGATAACCTTCCTGGTTTGAAAGCCCTGGTACAGGCAATGAAGGAAGCAGATCCCAATACCCTGGTTCTCTTTCAGGTTACTCATTCAGGACGCAAGAGCGGGCGCGGGTTCTCCCGTCCGACTGCTCTCTACAACCCCGAGAGCTGGGAGCACCTGCTTACCACCGAGGAGATTGATGAAATTCAGCGCCTGTTTATTGAGGCTGCCCTGATCAGCGAAGCTGCCGGTGCCGATGGTGTTGATTTCAAGATGTGCCATGGCTACTTTGGCTGCGAAATGCTCAGGCCAGCAAACCAGCGCGCTGACAAGTGGGGAGGTTCGTTCGAGAACCGCACCCGTTTCCTGCGTGAGTCGATCCCCCAGATCAAGGCTCGGTTGACCAACAAGGACTTTATTCTCGGCAGCCGTATTTCATACTGGGAAGGAATCAAAGGCGGCTGCGGCACTGCTTCTGCCATGGATGCAGTGGAGGACCTTACGGAGATGGACCGTGTCATCTCACTGATGGCCGACCTCGGGATGGACTATGTCAACGTATCGGCCGGAATCCCCGGCGTGACAAGTGAGATCACCCGACCTACCTCTACCTCCAAATGGTTTTACCTTCACCAGTTCCGGTATGCCCGTCGAGCCAAAGCCTTGGTAGGAGATCGGATGAAGGTATTCGGTTCAGCATACTCAGTTTTGCAGGAAGAGAGTGTTTATGAGGCAGAAAACAACATTGCCTTAGCCCATGCAGATTTTGCAGGTTGGGGACGACAGACGCTTTCCGACCCCTTATTCCCGAAGCGGCTTGCACTTGGTGAACCGGTGGATTATTGTAAACTGTGTTCAGGCTGTTCCAAGCTGATGATAAAGCAAGAGGAGGTAGGTTGCATAATCTACCCTTCGTCCTGCTGATGTGGAGTAATGATGGCAAATAGAGTGACGGTCTACGACATTGCAAAGGCACTGGAAATTTCACCCAGTACCGTTTCGCGGGTCCTCAACAACTCCTCACTGATCAGTGAGGAGAAACGTGAGTTGATCCTTCGTACGGCCGAAGAGATGCATTATGAAAAGCGATCCATCAAGAAACAGAAGGGCCGGGCTATCATCACCATCCGTCTTTTTCTTCCTATGGCAAAATTCAGTTACATCCATCTGTTTTATGATGTAGCCGAGCTTGTGGATGGAATTCAGCAAGGGTTTGGTGAGACTCGGATCAACATTATCACCAGTCTCAATGATGGGGATGTATCGCTCTTCGATTCCAAGAAACTTGGAGACATCGATGGCTGTATTTTCGCTTTCACCAAACCTTCCGAGCAGATGGAAGAACTTCTGGAAGACCGTGGTGTTCCTTTCATCATGCTTAACCGCTCGAATCCTGAACACAACTATGTGTTGGTGGACAACCTTAGCGGTATGGACAAGCTGGTGGGAGCAATGTACGCGAAGCGGGGATCTTCTCTCAAGCCAATTTTCATTGGTTTTTCCCAGTTGCCGTCAGTCAGTGCCCTGCGTGAACAGGGTGTTCTGGAAGCTTGTCTGAAGCGGCAGATTCCTTTCGATCCGGGGCAAGATGTGATTATGGTGGACTCGCTCACCGAGCTGAATTCCAAGGTGATCCCCGCTCTGAAGAAGGGGTCGTACAACGCAGTGCTGTGTTTCAATGACCTCATGGCCGTTTCCTTGTACCAAGCTGCATTACACCAAAACTGGCAGGTTCCTGATCGATTTTCCCTTTCCGGGTTCGACAACTCACCAATGCTCCAGTTGATGGACCAACGCATCGATACTATTGAGTTTTCGGTGCGCAAACTGGGAAATGAAGCTGGACTCTGGTTGAGTTCACGCACCATAGACCGCTCGCAGGAACCAATCCAGAAGGCTTTGGAAGGTACCTATATTGCAGGAGAAACTATCTGAATGATGCAGACACAAGCACAGTACACGGTGATGGGACAACAGATCCCCGTGTTCCGTACTAAAGCCTTGATCATAGGCTCCGGGGCGGCGTCACTTTCGTGCGCTGTACATCTGAGGCGGATGGGCGTGGACGATTTGCTTATAGTCACCGACAACAGCAAGGGTGGCACCAGCCGCAATACCGGCAGTGACAAGCAGACCTATTATCGCCTCAGCGATGCGAGTCCCATACCCGATTCCCCCTATTCGATGGTTGAGTCATTCACCAGGGGTGGCTCAGTGCATGGGGATATCGCTTTCATAGAAGCCCAAAATTCGCTAAGGGCTTTTTACAACCTGGTTTCTCTGGGAGTGGATTTTCCCAGCAATCGCTATGGCGGGTATACCGGCTATAAGACCGATCACGACCCGAGCAACCGGGGCATCAGCCTCGGTCCGTATACCTCGAAAGAGATGGTTCGTGCCTTGACTGCCGAGGTTCTGCGCAGCGACATTCCCCTGTGGGACCGTTGTGATGTGATCAGGTTGCTTGTTGATGAAAACCATACCATCGTCGGTGCTGTGGTGCTGAATAAGAACGAGGTGAACAATGACCACCATGGGCTTGGTATCATTCTTGCTGAGCATGTGGTGCTTGGAACCGGCGGGCCGGCTGGATTTTATGCCGCTTCCGTATACCCTCGGGTTCATGTAGGGAGCATAGGTCTGGCTTTGGAAGTTGGCTCTGAGGCGGTCAATCTGACTGAATCCCAGTTTGGAATTGCCAGCACCAAGTTTCGATGGAACCTTTCAGGCAGCTACCAACAAGTGCTTCCCCGCTATATCAGCACCGATCGGAGAGGCCACAATCCGGTAGATTTTCTCGTTCCCTACTTCAACACTTGGGAAGATTTGAGCAATGCGATTTTCCTTAAGGGGTATCAGTGGCCATTCGATGCGGCAAAGGTCCCCGACCAAGGCTCTTCCTTGATCGACCTCTTGGTCTACCATGAGACGCAAGTAAAAGGGCGACGAGTCTTTTTGGATTTCTCCAGCAACATCGTAGGTAATCCCGCGTGGTCGCCATTTACCCGTTATTGTGTCCATCCTACCGCTCTTGGGTACCTGGACGCTTCAAAGGCTTGGGCTGAAACGCCATTCGAACGGCTCAAGCTGCTCAATCAGGCTGCTATCGACCTCTATGCTGGACACGGCATTGATTTGGAACACGAACTGCTGGAGATTGATGTCTGTGCCCAGCACAACAATGGGGGCTTGTACGGAGATATCTGGTGGGAGTCTACCAACATCAAAGGGCTCTATCCTATCGGAGAGGTAAATGGAAGCCATGGGGTAAGCCGTCCCGGCGGTAGTGCCTTGAATGCCGGCCAAGTGGGAGCGTTGCGTGCCGCCCAGCATATTGCTGGGTCCAAGGAAAGGTCGGCAATGCCAGCTGAAACTGTTCTCACATCTGTGCAATCAGCCCTGGAACAGATTGTCGGCACCGTTGCCGAATGGACTGTGGGAGGCAAGGAAGGTTCCCTTCAGTCTGTAAAACACTTTTTGGATGAACAGCTCTTCAGTTTGCAGAAGCGTATGTCCAGTTATGCCGGGCCGATCCGAAGAAAAGAGTTGGTAGAGAAGGCCCTGCTCGAAGCGAAGGCCCAGCAAGCTGCCTATGGGAAAGACCTATCGGTACCCGGTGAACTCCTCGCAAAAGCCCTGAAAATACGCCACATGCTGATCGCCCAGATTTGGTATCTATCTGCGATCGACCACTATTTGCAGCAAGGAGGGGGCAGCAGGGGTTCCTACCTGGTTGTCGACTCCGAGGGCAGGGAAGCACACCCGCTAGCCAGCCAGTATAGGATCAAGGAGGAACAGCAAGCCCTTCGCAAGGTGATGCAGGTCCTCTATCTTGATGAGAATGGTAGGCTCTGTCATCGGTTTGATCAATGCAGAGCTGTTCCCTCAGAGTCCTTTTGGTTTGAGCAAGTATGGAGAGAATACAAGCAGGGGCTCCATCTCCTATAGTCTGGGGATGGCAAGCCCTCCATCGACGGTAATGACCGTCCCGGTGGAGAAAGGCATTCCTCCCTGCAGCAGGGAGTTCACCGTCCTGCCGATGTCTTCGGGCAAACCCCAGCGCATTTGAGGAACGATGCCTTGCTCGAGAAGCGTATCGTATTTCTGCTGGACAGCAGAAGTCATATCAGTCTTGATAATACCCGGCCGAATTTCATATACCAGAGCTCCATCGCCTGCAAGCCTGGTTGCAAAGAGGGAAGCAGCCATGCCCAGCCCTGCTTTGCTTATGCAGTATTCTGCCCGGTTGACAGAAACCATGGTTGCAGAGACCGAGGTGATAAAGATGATTGTCTTGCCTTGCAACGAGTCGGTTTCTTTCCAACGTTTTGCAATCTGTTGCGTCAGAAGGACAGGACCGCGGAGGTTGATGTGCATGAGGCGGTCGAAAGACTCTTCGCTCATATCCAAAAGGTCCGCTCGCTTTAGCGGTGCTACACCGGCGTTGTTTACCAAGCCATCGAGCGTTCCTGTCGCTGAGAATGCTTGCTCAATGAGCTGGCTCCTCATTTGAGTATCAGAAATATCGGCTTTTAGGATGTGAAAGGTTTGGGATGGATCTCGAGCTGCCTGGGTGCAGAGCCGTTGGGTTTCCAAGGCGGCTTCCTCATTTCCTGCATAGTTGATGAGTACGGAAAAGCCGTTGGATGCAAGACTGAGGCAGATACCCCGTCCAATGCCTCTCCCCCCTCCGGTGACAAGAATAGTCTTTGCCATAGAAACCCTCCATATTGTTGCATGCAACAATAGGAATTGTGAAGCCTTTACCGTGCTCTGTCAAGAGCAATCTTGAGAAGCTAGGGGAAAACGGGAACCTTGGAGAACCTACCCACGCTGAAGGGTAGGTCGTTGGCGTGATTCTTCAGTAGCAAAAAGTGTACAAAAAAAGGAGCCCTTTTGGGCTCCCTATGCTGCTTGATATAGAGACTAGTACCTGTTGTTGTAAGAAGGTCTGCGTTCAGTTCTTTCTTTTGCAATGGCTTCGTTGACCCTGAGGTTTCTGCCATCGAGCTCACGGCCATCAAGCTGGCTGATTGCTGCAACTGCTGCGCTATCGTCGTCCATCTCAACAAAGGCAAAGCCCTTGGGACGGTTGGTATCGCGATCCATGATGATGCGTGCGCTCATTACGTCGCCGTACTGTGCGAACAAAGAGTACAAAGCCTCTTCAGTGGTCTGGTAGCTCATGTTTCCTACATAAATTTTTTTTGCCATGATAATTTCCTTG
>Ga0172378_10006030_pt1 | contig 11319 bp, 10 predicted proteins | sample GrowelOW332metaG_FD_119755 | JGI IMG/M metagenome (GOLD analysis project Ga0172378, IMG submission 119755) | Groundwater microbial communities from an aquifer near a municipal landfill in Southern Ontario, Canada - Pumphouse #3_1 metaG | ecosystem: Environmental > Aquatic > Deep subsurface >... | reverse complement strand
TCTCATTCGCAAAGAATGCAAATTCTCGCCTAAACAGTTCCGTAGCGTTCTCAATGGTATACTAGTACAAGATCGCGATCTTAATATTGAAACTCTTGAAGATTTGAAAATTGTTTCAAAGAAAGAGCCCAATCAAAACGAAATCGAAGATTTACTTTTTGCCAACAAGATTGTAAAGAACAGCAAATCAAATTCAATCGTACTTGCAAAGAACAAACAACTTTGTGCTAGTGGTGTAGGGCAAACGTCACGCGTTGATGCCTTAAAACAAGCTATAGAGAAAGCTGATGCTTTCAAATTCGACTTGAACGGTGCTGTTATGGCAAGCGATGCTTTCTTCCCTTTCCCTGATTGTGTGGAAATTGCAGATAAGGCTGGTGTAACCTCTGTCATTCATCCAGGAGGATCTATTAGAGATCAACTCTCGTTCGATTATTGTGATGAGCATAATCTCTCGATGGTAACAACAGGCATCCGTCACTTTAAACATTAATAGAAATTCCTAATTTATTTTTAAAAAAAATGGGATTCTTTTCTTTTACTCAAGAAATTGCGATGGACCTTGGCACAGCCAACACCATCATTCTCAGCAATGGCGACATTGTAGTAGACGAGCCTTCTGTGGTAGCACTAGATCGTCGTACCGATCGTATGATTGCTGTTGGTGAAACCGCAGCACAAATGCACGGTAAGGAACAACCGAACATCAAAACAGTACGTCCTCTACGCAGTGGAGTTATTGCAGATTTCTACGCCTGCGAACAGATGATGCGTGGACTTATTAAAAAAGCTAATTCTCGCCGTCACTTCCTTTTTACACCTTCTCTCCGAATGGTTATCGGTGTACCTTCAGGAAGTACAGAGGTTGAATTACGCGCTGTACGTGACTCTGCAGAACATGCAGGAGGTCGCGATGTATATCTACTTTTCGAGCCAATGGCTGCAGCCATCGGTATTGGCATTGACGTAGAAGCCCCAGAAGGCAACATGATTGTTGATATAGGGGGTGGTTCTACCGAAATTGCTGTAATTTCACTTGGTGGAATCGTTTCAAACCGTTCTATTCGTGTAGCAGGTGATGACTTCAACTCAGATATTCAAGAATATATGGGACGTCAGCATAATATTCGAATTTCAGAACGTATGGCTGAACGCATTAAAATTAATGTCGGTGCTGCTATCGCTCAATTAACTGAAGCTCCTGAGGACTATGTGGTACACGGCCCTAATAAAATGACAGCACTACCCACTGAGGTTTCGGTAAACTATCAAGAAGTAGCACACTGCCTTGACAAAACAATTGCCAAAATTGAAGCAGCGGTACTTAGTGCACTTGAAGATACACCTCCAGAACTTTATGCAGATATCGTAAAAAATGGCATTTGGCTAGCTGGTGGTGGTGCATTACTGCGTGGACTAGATAAACGTTTAGCCGATAAAATACATATTCCCTTTCACATAGCTGAAGAGCCTTTGCTTTCAGTGGCACGTGGTACGGGGATTGCCTTAAAGAATGTTGGTAAGTTCTCATTCCTCATGCGTTAAAATAGAAGAGAAAAGGGATGCGTAAGCTACTCGACTTCCTCCGAAGGTATAATTACTGGTTCCTCTTTATTCTTTTAGAGGTAACCAGTTTTACTTTACTGATACAATTTAATAGCTACCAGCAGGGAGCTTTTTTCACCTCAGCTAATAGAGTTACAGGAAAAATCTATGAGGTGGAAGCTAATGTTACCGCCTATTTTCATTTAAAAGAAAGTAATCAACTCTTGCTGAATCATAACACACAACTTGAAATACGGATTGCCGCTTTGCAAAAGTTGCTAAAACGTCAGAAAGTAAGTGCTGAAAGAATTGATTCCTCCCTCATAGCTCCTTTTGCAGGCGTGAAATTCATTCCTGCCGAGGTCATAAATAATCAAATTTCGGAGATAAACAACTACATAACTTTAAATAGAGGAAGTAAAGATGGAATTAAAGAAGGCATGGGGGTAATCGGAACAGGCGGTGTAGTAGGCATCGTCCATCTTACATCCCCTCATTATTCGCTAGTCATTTCACTTCTTAATATAAAAAGTCGTATTAGTTGCAAAGTTGCAAATACCGGATACTTTGGTACATTAAGATGGGTACCGGGCAATTCTAAATATGCTTTTTTAGAAGGAGTACCTAATCATGCTAAATGCAGAAAGGGGGATTTTATTATAACTAGTGGCTACTCTGAAATATTCCCCGCAGGAGTTAGAATTGGACGGATCTTTAAAGTAACAAAATCAAAAGACGGGCTATCGTATAATGTTTGTGTAGAACTAAGTTCCGATTTTGGAAACTTGGTAGATGTAAGAGTCATTGCACAAGAATTTACACCCGAACAGAATGAATTAGAAGAAGCTGTAAATAAGAACGATGATCATTGAATATTTAAAAAAAATAGGCTTATTATTGGTACTAGTATCCATTCAGGTTCTTGTATTGAATCAAATCCATATCTTTGGGTATGCGACCCCTATTATATATATCTATGTTTTGCTTAAACTTCCTCCAGATATCTCACGAAATAGCCTACTTCTTTGGGGATTTTCATCTGGGCTAATCATTGATTTATTTTCAAATACCCCAGGAATGAATGCAGCAGCCTGTACTGTATTAGCATTACTCCTTCCCCAAATTCGCTCACTATACGCTCCGAAGGGGGATGTTGAACTAGTGGAAGCCGGGATTCATTCAATGGGCGTTTCTTTTTTTGCAAAATATCTTTTTACAGCAATACTAGTACATCATTTTGTTTTATTGCTCATCGAAGCATTCACTTTTTTCGATATAACATTGCTTTTACTAAGAATAGGCTCTAGCACCTTACTCTCTTTTGCACTGATTCTGGCAATCGATATGCTCAGCAAACGAAAAAGAATAGCATAATACCGCTGACATGGCAAAAGATAGACAGTATGAAAATAGAAAGTTTGTAATTTCGGGTATCCTCATAGCAGTTGTACTCGTATTTCTAACACGCCTCTTTCTGCTACAAATTTCAACTGACAACTATAAAAAGAATGCAGATAGCAATGCTTTATTAAAAAAAATAGAATACCCTTCACGCGGAGTTATTTATGATCGAAACGGCAAATTACTTGTATACAATCAGCCTGTTTATGATGTATTGGTAACAATGAATGAGGTCAAAGACTTAGATACAATCGATTTTTGCCGTACCGTAAAGATAGATAAAGAGTTTTTCAAGAAACGAATGGAGGAGGTCAAAGATCGCTCAAAAAACGCTGGCTACTCCCGTTATACGCCACAAATATTTCAGTCATTACTTACTGCCGAAGAATGCGGTGTGCTACAAGAAAAACTTTTTAAATTCTCAGGCTTCGAAGTGCAACAACGCAACATCCGTGAATATTCGTCAGGACTTGCTGCACATGTACTTGGTGATATCGGTGAAATAAGTTCAAAGGAGTTGGAGAAAGATTCAGACGAATATTATACCCCCGGAGATTACATTGGTAAGTCTGGACTTGAACGATATTACGAGAAGAAATTGCGAGGCACTAAAGGAGTACAAATCTTGCTACGTGATGTAAGAGGACGCATCAAAGGACGGTACATGGACGGTAAATACGACCAAACGCCAAAACCGGGACAAGACCTTACTCTTGGACTTGACAATCGGCTGCAAGAACTCGGAGAGCGACTTATGCACGGAAAAATAGGTGCAATTGTAGCCATTGAGCCTAAAACAGGAGAAGTTCTTTGTATGGTATCCTCACCAACTTACAACCTAAGAGATATGGCCGGAAAACAACGTAGGAAAATCTTCTCACAGCTTTTTCTTGACCCAAGAAAGCCTCTTTATAATCGTGCCATACAAGGAGTGTATCCCCCAGGCTCAACCTTTAAACCGGCACAAGGACTTATCTTCTTGCAGGAAGGAATCATCACCCCCTCTACAGCCTACTCTTGTGCACATGGTTTTCGCTTAGGTCGACTACGAGTAGGATGCCACTCACATAGGTCTCCTCTTTCACTAAAATACGCAATTGAGACATCTTGCAACTCCTTCTTCTGTTGGGGATTGTACCACATGATGAGAGATCCTAAATACACAAGGACTGATTCCGCATTAACCATTTGGAAAAATCATATTGTGAGCCTCGGTTTTGGCTATCGCACAGGACTTGATCTCAATGAAGAATTACGAGGATTTATTCCGAATGCGGCATTCTACGACAAACGTTACGGGAATAGACGATGGAGTGGTGCTACCATTATTCATATAGCCATTGGGCAAGCTGAGATTGGAGCAACTCCACTACAAATCGCAAATTTAGGCGCTTGCATAGCTAATAGCGGTTATTTTATAGCCCCTCATCTTGTTAAGAAAGTAGCAGGTGAGACTCTCAATCCTCTTTACAGAAAGGAACGGCATTCTACAATAAACTCGAATTATTTCCAATACATACAACAAGGCATGCGTGCTGCTGCGATAGAAGGAACTTGCCGTGGATTAAGCACAATCATGCCTGACAATGAGCCATGTGGAAAAACAGGGACAGCACAGAATAGAGGAAAGGACCATGGTGCATTTATGGGATATGCCCCTATGAGCAACCCTAAGATTGCAATTAGTGTCTACGTAGAAAATGGTGGGTTTGGAGCTACTTATGCAGTACCTATCGGTGGACTTATGATGGAGCTTTACCTAAATGGAAAGCTTTCAGAAGCCAACGAAGCTAAAGCAGAACAACTCAGTAATGTTATTATCCATTATGATGATCAAGAACGATAGTTTTTTCAGCCACAAAGATTCAGGAGAGAATGGAACAAAAGCATAACAGTGTATGGAGATCAGTCGACTGGCTGACAATCTCTCTCTTTGCCATACTTATTGTAGCAGGATGGTTCAGCATCTTTGGTGCAAGCTACGACTATGGAGAAACCGATTTCCTCAGCTTCGACTCACGAACCGGCAAACAATTAGTTTGGATCGTGTGTTCATTTGGATTGGGTTTCGTATTACTCATGTTAGAAGATAAATTATATGACATGTTTGCGATGCCACTTTATAGCATAATGATTCTTCTGCTTATTGCAGCTATTTTCGTTGCAGACAATGTAAAAGGATCAAATTCGTGGATTACATTAGGTCCCATTAGGATACAACCTGCTGAATTTAGTAAATTTGCAACAGCATTAGCACTCGCTAAATACATGGGATCGTATCAATTTTCAATTCATAAACCCAAGTGCACTTTTGTCATTGCCATGCTTATTTTGCTCCCAATTGGCATTATCATCGGACAAAAAGAAACTGGCTCTGCTCTCGTATATCTCTCATTTCTACTCATGTTTTATCGTGAAGGCATGCCTGGATCCATCCTCTTCTCGGGAGCATGTGCCATCATCTATTTTGTGGTAGGGATTCGATTTGCCGACAACTATCTAACCGACGGATTAACCTCTATTGGTCCATTTGCAGTACAGATTCTAATCCTTTTATTTACAACTGGTATGATTCTCACCTATTTACACAGGTATGATCTCATACGCAATATTTTACTTATCGCAGGAAGTATTCTACTAGTTTCATGGGGGATTGACCAATTTTTCCCCTTTAATTTAAATCATGTTCTGCTAGGGATACTATTTCTTACTTTGGGATATCTTATTTTCAATTGGCTAACAGAGCATAACTCTAAATACCTTCTAATTGGGCTATTCTTAGTCAGCTCCGTAGCTATGTTATACTCCATTAACTACATATTCAGCAATGTAATGGAAAAACACCAACAAGATCGTGTGCAAGAGTTACTAGGTATAAAAAATGATCCGAATGGAACTGGATACAACGTAAAGCAATCCATGATTGCAATCGGATCTGGAGGTCTTGTAGGAAAAGGTTTCTTAAATGGAACACAGACTAAATTAAAATATGTACCCGAGCAAGATACCGACTTCATCTTCTGCACAGTAGGAGAAGAAGAAGGATTCATTGGCTCAGCAGCTGTGCTACTCCTTTTTACAAGTCTTATTATACGCTTAATCTATCTATCTGAACGGCAAAGTAGCGCATTTGGAAGAGTTTATGGCTACTCAGTAGCCTCAATCTTCATATTCCATCTCTTTATAAACATTGGCATGGTATTAGGACTTACCCCCGTTATTGGTATTCCGCTCCCCTTCTTTAGCTATGGAGGATCGTCTTTATGGGGCTTTACAATACTTCTATTCATTTTTCTACGCATAGATGCAGGAAGAGTTAATAGATAGACAATTAAATAAAAAAGAGGCTTATTAAGGCCTCTTTTTTATTTAATTATATTGCAAAATTCTCAGGATGCTTACCCTTAAAATCTTTGAAATAATTCTTTATTTCTTTCATATCCTGAACGATATCACCTTTCGGATATATTACCTTCTCACAATAAATACATTTCTTTTCATAATCAACTGCGATAAGCACAATAGGTAATTCTGCTTTCAAGGCAATTTGATAAAATCCTTTTTTCCAATTCGAGTTCGCTTTACGAGTACCTTCCGGCGTAATTGCAAGATGAAAAATAGTACTATTATGCGCCCTCTCCACCATCTGATCAATTAAAGATGTTTTTTTCTTTCTGTATACAGGCACTCCTCCCATCTTACGGAAAAAGAATCCCAGCGGACCTATAAACCAAGTACTTTTCATCATAAAGCCAGTTTGACATCCCATTGCAGCATAAAATAATTTTCCCATAAAGAGATCACAATTAGAGGTATGAGGCGCACAACATACAATATATTTATCATAATTAGGAATTGCTCCTTGCGTTTTCCACCCTAAAAGTTTATAATAGACAAAACCAGTAATTGCTTTTTTCAGTCCCATTTTTATTTTTCGTTTTTGCAAGTACATTTTTTTAGTGCTCACAGCTTTCATTAAAGAAATTGTACTCTGTTAAGATGTTGCTACAATTAAAAGGGCAAAGATAAACATTTTCGATGAAGTCGCCATATAATTGAACTAAAATTCACATTTTTAGTTCAATTACAGTCCTCATTCTCTATCGCCATCCCTAGAAACGATAGTCACCTTTAAACCAATATCACTGATTTCTCGTAACTGAGATTTATTCATCGAATGATAAATACGAAAAGTCAAAGTATCTGGATGAGCGAAACTATATTTGCCCAATGTTCTCGACAATTGGATTGTACTTCCCCAACCAGTGCCTAGCCATCTGCCATTCTCTGCCACAAACGGGAAACAAAAGAGTCGAGTTTTGCATTTCTGCTTCCCATAATGGGACTCAAGCATAAGCAAAGCTTCTTTATATGCAAATTCTGTCGTATGCCTTACTTCAAGATCAAGCTTATAAATAGCAAGTGAATCGCTGATGGGAATACGAAAGCAAAGTGTATCACGAGAGCTCCAAACAGAATTTGGCAAGTGTTGATAATTATGATAAATACAACCCTTCTCACAAGAAGATAATAAAAAAGCAATACACAAGCATCCAAGCAATCGATAGGCACGAAAATATTGCATAAAGGAGAACAACATGCTATTCATCTCAACCTGTTTATTCCTTAGGTGTTATAGGCTGATTAGGGCGAGTAGACTGAGGACGATCGGAAGCCGAACGATTATCAGTCCGAGGACGATCATTAGGACGAGCTTGACGACGAGAATGAGCAGTATTAGGACGCTCATTATTTCCACGACGCAGTTCAGCCTCATTACGTGAATCTGGCTTAAAACGGCGAGGTCTATCGGAAGAGTCTTCATTGGGACGACGTCGATTGTTGCTATTGCCATTTCTATTATTCCTATTGTTTTTTTGTTTATCAAAGCGAGTAAGGCTATCTTGCTCTGCCAGATCGAGTGCTTTAGGAGCTACATTACGCTTCATCGTCTCATCTAAAAGAGTTTCAGGTTTTTGACCTTCACGATTCATTCGAATGATTTCAAAAGCGCGCTTACTTGGAATGCTTACCATGTTAGCTGCAAAATTCTTATCCGTAGAATAAGCAATCATTCCCGATAAAATATCCGCCTTAAAATAATAGTAAGTACTATCCAATGTTTCCAACTGAATATCACGTGAAGGCAGACGTTTTTGAGCTTCCACATAAGCATCGATCTCATAATTCATGCAACATTTTAATTTTGCACACTGACCTGCTAGCTTCTGAGGATTAAGAGAAATATCTTGAAAACGAGCTGCATTCGTAGAGACAGAAATGAAACTGCTCATCCACGTAGCGCAACACAGTTCGCGTCCACATGGCCCAATACCTCCAATACGACCAGCTTCCTGACGTGCACCAATCTGCTTCATTTCAATACGCACACGAAAAGTATCAGCCAAAACTTTTATCAGTTGACGGAAATCAACTCGCTCATCGGCAATATAATAAAAAATCGCTTTATTTCCATCCCCTTGATACTCCACATCACCAATCTTCATCTTAAGATCTAAAGATGAAGCAATCTGCCGTGAACGAATCATCGTATCATGCTCCTTAGCCTTCGCTTCCTCCCATTTTTCAAGATCAGTAGGCTTTGCCTTCCGATAAATACGGCGTATTTCCATGTCAGGTTTACATCTTACCTTACGCATTTGCAAAGGAACAAGACGTCCCATCAATGTAATAACCCCAATATCATGACCCGGTGAAGATTCAACGGCTACTATATCTCCTTTTTCGAGCTCTAAACCATTACTATTATGAAAATAGCTTTTTCTCGTATTCTTAAACTGCACCTCAACAAGGTCACAGTCTATTTGATTTTCAGTAAGATCAGCAAGCCAATCATACGTATTTAATTTATTGCTTACCCGGCAACAACCTTTCGAAGAGAGATTTCCGCTACCATCAGCTAATTTATATTCAGACATTTATAATCAATTGAAAAGGTTAAAGTTCTATTTATTGACGCTTAATAAGAACAATCATTCTTAAAGAGAGATCAAAAAAGATCATCTTAGCGTTTATATTTTGCTCTACATGGCGTTGAGCTAAGTCAAATTCATCCATAATTTCAATGCAGTTAAGTTCGTGAATAAAAGGAGCGAATCGTTGTGCAAAAGAATGTTCCGATTTATTCATATACAACATTTTAGATTGATGAAAATTTGAAATAAAATTTTCACGAAGTGCATGCTGAGCATATTGCAAAAACGCCTTCTGCTTCTCACGTCCCAAATCAGCCAAAGTATCACTCCATTGTTTCATTTCTTTAATCTTACGCTGATAAGAAAGACGCATTAAACTCACAAAAAGCTCAAAATACACCTGAGAATCATGATTTGAATAAATCGTGTTCAATGCTTTCACATAATTTCCATCAGCCAGGTGAGCAACAGAAGCAGCATCATCCGGCAAAAGGCCATTACGCTCTTGCAAAGCTTGTATCAAATCAAGTTCATCTAACGGAGGCACAAGAATTCGTTGAGTCCGCGAAAGTATAGTAGGAAGCAATTGTTCCGGAGCTTCGCTTACAAGCAAGAACAGAGTCTGCAAAGGAGGCTCTTCTAATAATTTCAGTAACTTATTGGCACACTGTACATTCATGCGTTCAGGCAACCAAATAATAACTATTTTATATCCCCCTTCAGAACTTTTAAGTGCCATCTTTCGAGCAATTTCATCGCTTTCCTGCACTAAGATAGAAGGCTGTTTATTTTCAGCTTTAATCTGAGTTAGCCAATGAGAGAAATCAAAATAAGGAGTAGCCAAAAACAAGCTACGCCATTCTTTTATGAAATCATCACTTATAGAAGGCTTACTAGCGTTTGTTTTAATAACAGGGAAAACAAAATGCAAATCAGGATGTACCAATTTCTGCATCTTTACGCACGAAGGACAAATTCCACAAGCATCCGTACCCAAAGGATGCTCACAAAGTAGAAACTGTGCATAGGCTACAGCAAGAGGCAATTTTCCACAACCAGTCGCTCCCTGAAAGAGTTGTGCATGTGGCACTTTTCCTTCAGTAATCTCTCGGATAAATTTATCCTTAAGCACTTTCTGTCCTATAACTTCGCTAAATTTCACCGTTTGTTATTTAATCAATAAATTTGTGCCGCAATACGACACACACTCTGCACAGCATTTACCGAATAGAAGTGAAGTCCAGGTACACCTGCCGCAATAAGTTCACGACACTGTTGTACAGCCCATTCCACTCCAAGTTCTTTAATCGCGTCATCAGTTTGACACTTTAAAGAATCCTCAACTAATGCCTGAGGCATATCTATTTTAAAAGTACGCGGAATTACATTCAATTGCCCCAATTTCGAAAAAGGTTTAATACCGGGAATAATAGGTATTGTAATTCCAACGGCACGTGCTCGGGCCACAAAATCAAAATATTTCTGATTATCAAAAAACATTTGTGTTACTGCATATTCAGCTCCTGCATCCACTTTTTTCTTTAGCCAATAAAGATCTGAATCTAGATTTGGAGCCTCTTCATGCTTTTCAGGATAGCAAGCAACGCCATAATGGAAAGGTGGCATTTGAGTCGAAATAAGTTCTCCATCTTCAAAAATGCCCCGATTAAAACGGTTAATCTGTTCCGCAAGTTCATTAGCATGAGCATAACCATTTGGATCTGGTATAAAACTCCGCTCATCTGGAGCTTTATCTCCACGCAACACGAGCAAATCAGTGATCCCTAAAAATTGCAAATCAAGAAGCACATATTCAGTTTCCTCACGCGAAAAGCCACTACAAAGAATATGAGGAACGACTGGAATTCCGTACTTGTTCTGAATAGCCCCAGCCACAGCAACTGTGCCCGGTCGTCTACGCAAACGACGATATTCAAAGCGCCCATCTTCTAAGCTTCTTGGCACCATTTCACTGCGATGGGTAGTAATATTAATGCACTTCGGATTGAACTCACGTAGAAGATCAATGTTTTTATATAATTGTTCAATGCCTTTCCCCTTCAAAGGCGGAAGAAGTTCAAAACTAAAAGCGGTTTTCTCCCCGCCTTGTATGAGGTCTAAAATAGCCATTCCGTTTCTACCTTGTTATTATTTATAGAGGGGCAAAGATACAAAAAAAAGTCGAATCGACTGTAACGGTTCTAAAAAAAACAGCAAAAAAGGCTAAAAGCAAAGCTGAAAAATCTTTTTTTTGGATAATTACTTTCACAAGTCACAGAAATACTGTATATTTGCACCCGCAATTAAAAAACAATATTAATTAATTATTTAACGCAAGTATGAACCAATACGAAACCGTTTTCATTTTGACTCCCGTTTTGTCTGATGTACAGATGAAGGAAGCGGTAGAGAAATTCAAAGCCATTTTGGTTGACGA
>Ga0172378_10006028_pt1 | contig 11323 bp, 11 predicted proteins | sample GrowelOW332metaG_FD_119755 | JGI IMG/M metagenome (GOLD analysis project Ga0172378, IMG submission 119755) | Groundwater microbial communities from an aquifer near a municipal landfill in Southern Ontario, Canada - Pumphouse #3_1 metaG | ecosystem: Environmental > Aquatic > Deep subsurface >... | reverse complement strand
TTCGGTGCCGTCAGCAGAGGTCAGCACGGCCTTGGTCGCCCCCGGTTTAGTAGTTTCCAACGTCTGCGGAGTAAGCTCGGCCACAACAGACGAGGGTACCACCGCTTCGCGGGTCCGCCACATGACCAGTCCCACGCCGAATAGCAGGGCAATGGAGGCAGCAATGCCCCACTGCATCCACATTTTGCGATGATTTTTACCAATATTGCCGTGGATGCGTCTCTGCATATCGGCCATAGGGCGTTGTACGTTCATCATCCTCCTTTTGCGGTACTCCTGATCAAGAGTCTCGGGAGTCATCAAGCGTCGATAGAGTTGCTCGTGCGCCGTTTTCTCTCTTCGCCACACGTCTAGTTCTTCTTCCTCTTCCAGTGTAATGATGCCGACTATGCGCTTATATAGCAACCGGCTGATGTGCTCATCTCTTTCGTTGATCATAATTATATATATTTTTCAATCATAGTTGTTCCTCAATGGTGCTTATAATCTTTTCATTCGACGGACGAATGGCATCAGCTGAGAAGATACGCCCCTCTTTATCAAGCATAATGAAACGCGGGATGCCACCGATACCCCAACTACTTGTAAACTTCTTCTCTTCCTCAGGTGATAGAATAAACTGCGTCCATCCGGGTTTGTCTTTATCGAGCATCTTCAGCCAGGCATCGCGATTCTCATCAATGGAGATGCTTATAATCTGCACCTTGTTGTTTCCCTTAAAGTGTTCGACTAGCTTCTCCAGATGGGGAATCTCCTTGCGGCATGGCACACACCAGGTAGCCCACACATCAATATAAATAAACGAGCCGAATAAGTCTGACAACTTGCAATTTGTTCCGTCCGGACGAGTCATTACCGGATCATAGGGGATAACACTGTTTTGTGCAGTAGTTTTGAGGGAAGCGGCCTTCTCGCGATATTGCTCGATGAGTTGGGGAAAATCTTTCGCAAAAGACTGGTAGCGCGTCCAGAATTTTTTAACATCCGATGTTCCTGCTTCAAAACTGAAGAAAGAGTGAGCGATGTACCGCGTCAGGCAGTAGCGCACAGTGGGGTTGGTGACGAGTTTCTCCACCGTATCCATATTTCGGTAAGAAGCATCTTTTTCTTCGCCCGCCTGATTTTTGGCTCCGAGCCACAAAAAAATGAGATTATTGCGGATATTCATCTCGTCATTGGGATCAATGGTGGCTATGGCTTCGTTGTAGAAGGGATAATCCGAGGCTTTCTTTCCTTCCTCGTAAGATTGGTCAAGCAGGATGCGTAGCTTGCTCCATGTATACATGCCTTCAGAAAGTTTCGTGTAGTAAACGCGCCATGCCTTGTTGTCCAGTTTTGGCAACTGATCTTTCAAGGTAGCGTACTCACGATCTAACAAGTCGTAATAATACTGAGAGGGACGATTCTCGCTTTCATCCGCTGAAAAGTACTTCATGATGTCAAATGTCTGCAAGTAGGCACTGTAGTAGTAGCTCAGTTTGGTATTATCACCCTCGAATTCTGCTATGTGTTTGTCTCCATTCCGTCGCAGGCGAACAACAGCAGTTTTTCCTTTCTCTAAGTGCACGCCAAAGATCTCATTGTTCACGTAAAGACCCACATCACAATGCTGTACGGGCATATTAATGTCGAAACTGAAGTTGCCCTGTCCGTCGGGCTTCAAGTCGATATATGAGCATCCTATCATATCGCCATCGGGTGCATAAGCCACTTGTAGGCTCTCAAGGCCCTCAGTAGGCACGGTGCCTTTCAATAACTGTGCCTGAGCTGGATATAGGCACATCAGCCCGCCTACCAAAAGCAATGACTTACACAAGTTCAAATGTTTCATATGTTTCTTGTTTTTAAAGTTTATATAACAAGAACGCAATGGTCAGCATTCAGTATATCCTGAAACGTTTTTTTTATTCTTCTACCTGAGAATCAACAACGGAAGAGCTGATTTAGATGAATAGATGAAATATCTTTTTCAGTTTACTATATTCCGAGAGAATAGAAATCCTTTTCTGTATTTTAATACATATCAACTTGGACTTGCAAACTTTTCTCGGACAAAAAGTTAAGCTATTAATTTGATTAATTTTTTGTTTTCCATATATAAATCCCAGAATTCTTTAATAATTAAGTCTTCAAGAGCCGAATGCTTTCTTTTTCGGTTATACCAGATCTCAATATATTCGAAAATGCATACGCTCATTTCTTCCTTACTTTTAAGTTTTATACCATATACGAACTCAGTTTTGAAAGATTTGAAGAAGCTCTCAGCTACAGCGTTATTCCAGCAATTACCTTTACGACTCATGCTTTGGCGTATCTTGTAAGAGGCCAACACATTGGCCATTTTCTTATTTGCATATTGAACTCCTCTATCCGAATGAAAGATCATTCCTTCAGGACATTGTATCCATGAATAATATCCGTTCTTTGATACCCTTAAAGTTCTACACATCACTTCGATCCTCCAGACTTTACAATGCTTCTTGATAAATCCATAAATCAACGATCACTCTTGGAAATGATGCCCAACGCTTTTTTAAGATATCATTCTCCATCTCAATATCACGCATGCGCTTTTTCATCTCATTGAGCTCCTTTTCTTCAGGAGTCTGTTTGATTATCCCATTGCCGGGGAAACTACCCTTGCCATATTGGTCGTATTCTTCTCGCCAACGATAAAGCAAGGCGGAGATCACACCAAGTTCCCGGACCAAACCACTTACGTTTTTTCTCTCATAACTCAATTTAACCGCATTCTCTTTAAAGAGAGAGTCATAATGTTTTCTTTCTTTTTTCATTTGGTAAAGTTAAACTTTTTATGCTTAACTCAATGTCCGGAAAAAGTTAGCTATTCCAGACGCTTCAGTTATATCATTTGATGCTTTAGTCTCGATTTTTTCTGCTTGGGTAAAATCGACTTATTGTTATACAAGGATATTAATATTGATCATTTACCTTTATGCGAAATAAGATTCAAAATTAGATTTTTATGAATGATTAGCTTGACTAGGTATGGATAAGAAAAAAAAAATTTCAATAATACTTTGTTGTTATAACGAATCAGTCAACATTCCCATTATTTACGAAGCAATACTATCAAATATCAAATTGTTGGAAAATAAGTATGATTTTGAAATCATATTTGTTAATGACGGAAGTTCTGATTTAACCGAAGAGGCTATTGAAAAGATATGTCGAAGTAATCCGTCTGTATTCTATATTGAATTTTCTCGTAATTTTGGACATCAAAATGCATTAAAGGCTGGTTTAGATTATTCTTCCGGAGATTGTATCATATCTATGGATTCAGATATGCAGCACCCCCCCCATATCATACTTCAATTCTTGGAAAAATGGGAAGAGGGGTACGATATTGTTTATACGCGGAGGATGGTAGATGGAAACCTGCCTCTTATGAAACGTTTAACATCAGATCTATTTTACAAGTTTCTAAATCTACTTTCTGAAATCGAATTGGAAGCTGGCACAGCAGATTTTCGTTTAATAAGCAGGAATGTTGCAAATGTGATAGTTGGAATCAAGGGGCAGGATTTGTTTATCCGGGGATTAGTGAAATGGATTGGTTTTAAGCAATACGGAATTGATTATATGCCAGCCAAACGACTGAATGGAGAATCAAAATATAATGTAAAAAAGATGGTTCGGTTGGCTACACAAGGCATCTTATCCTTCAGCACCAAACCTTTGAATATAGCTTTGTATATAGGTTTCATTGTTGCCATTTTATCTCTGCTTTGCATGCCATATGCTTTCTTTAGCTATTTCTTCACTGATAGAGAGAATGGTTGGGCCTCACTCATCTGTGTAGTATCCTTTCTGGGAGGATTACAATTATTTATTTTAGGAATTATAGGATTGTATCTAGGGCGTGTATTTAATCAGGTCAAATCGTATCCGGCCTATATTGTAAAAAGAACAAATTTATAAAATATTATATAATGAAGAATATACTTCTCAGTTTTGATATAGAAGAATTTGAAATGCCATTTGAATATGGAAAAGAGATTTCTTTCGATGATCAAATTCAAATTTCAACAGCTGGAGCGGAAAAAATACTAGACTTGTTAAAGAAGAGAAATATTAAAGCAACATTTTATACGACAGCTAATTTTGGGCAGCATGCGCGGCCAATAGTAGATCGGATAGTTCAAGAAGGGCATGAGTTGGCATCGCATGGAGTCTTTCATAATAACTTTGAAACGAAGGATCTTGAAGAATCGAAAATGATATTGGAGGGTATAAGCGGTGTTGAAGTAAAAGGATATAGAATGGCCCGCATGAAGTCTGTTTCTGAAAATGATATTTTAGCAGCCGGCTATGTTTATAATTCATCATTAAATCCAACTTTCTTACCAGGTCGGTATAATAATTTAAGAGAACTCCGAACAATTTCTTTTCATGAGGGACTATGGCGGCTGCCAGCTTCGGTGACGCCAACTTTTAGGATACCGCTATTTTGGCTTTCTTTTCATAATTTCCCTTTATGGCTTTATCGTTTTCTATCAAAAGAAGTTCTTAATAAGGATGGATATCTTAATATTTATTTTCATCCATGGGAATTCATGCCTATCGGTCCAAAAAGCAAATATAATTTTCCATTATATGTAACACGCAATACTGGCCATAAAATGGAAAAACGATTCGAGGATTATCTTGACTGGGCAGTAAAAGAAGGCTATTATTTTATGAGAACGATTGATTTCATTACTAAGAAAAGGCGAGAATGTTTAACCAATTATCATACGTAATAGGTTTTTATTATTTTTTAGTAAAACTAAAAGAACAAAACTCCATCTTTGATTAGTTAAGATTTGCTTATCATTTATTCGAATGAAATCAATATAAAATATGGATAACAAAACTAGTTGGCAGCAACCAATTTCAATAAATAAATTATTATTTATTCTTCTATTTGTCGCTGCATTCTCAACATTGCCTTGGATTGGGCTCGGAGATTTCTATACAAAAGGAGAACCCCGTGAAGCAGGATTAGCGGTTCACATGATTAATAATATGAGTTGGGAAGCTTGGACTCTACCTCAAAGTTATGCGACAGAATTTGCTTATAAACCTCCGCTTACTCATTGGCTAATTGCGTCTTTTTCTATTCTTTTTAATAACGGAGAGGTTACACCTTTTTTCTCACGTTTACCTTCAGCATTAGCTTTTATTTCAATGGTTGGTGTTTGTTTTGTTTTTTTTGCAAAGCGTAAATCAATAATAGAATCTTTTATTGCAGGGCTTATTCTTATTACTTGTTTTGAAATACACAGGGCGGCGATGACAACGCGGATAGATATGCTATTTACGTTTTTGCTCGTAGCAGGACTTATACAGCTTTATATCTGGCATGAACAAAATAGGAAAATAAATATATTTGGAGCTTGGGCTTTTCTGACATTGGCATCCTTAGCAAAAGGTCCAGCAGGTATTGTTCTGCCCTGTGGTATTTTCGGCATTTATTTACTTCTACAACATGAAAAAATAAATAAAATATTGCTTAAATGTTCTCTATTTCTAATATCCCTATCTCTTGTTCTGTCCATATGGTATTATTTGGCATATAAAGTACAAGGAGATGCCTTTCTTATAAAGGCATTTGGAGAGAATATCGGACGTTTCCTTAGTATGGATTCTAAGCAATTAGGTTTAGACTATAAGTTGGGCGTAAACCATTCATGGTACTATTATCCAATTACGCTTTTATCAGGTTTATTACCTGGGACAATTCTACTAGTTATTTCGCTCTTATTTGTCAAATATAAGAAACCTCAGAGTATAACGCATTGTATTAAGAATTTTTCTAACATATTCAATGAAATGGATAAGGTATCATTGTTTAGTCTCACAATAATTATCGTCTCACTCGTCTTTTTTACCATACCATCCTCGAAAAGAAGTGTATATATTATGCTCATATATCCTTTTCTTTCAATTTTCATTGCTCGTTTTTTCTTGTATCTTACAAAAAGACGCTCATTATCAGTGCGTATTTATTCCTGGATTCTTATAATATTGATATCTATGTTTTTAGTTTGTTTAAGCTTAATGACACTTAATATTCTGAACCCAGAAGTCCTATTTAAACGGGAACGAACTTTGTATGATATTCATGCTATTATCAACCAGCTACAACAACCTACGTTTCTAATTATTTGTGCTTCTCTATTATTGATTTTATCAATAATAAGAACATTATACATATTAAAGAAAAGAAGAAATGCTGTCAGTATTCTAATATCTGCCTTTTCTTTGATGTTTTTTCTAAATTTATTTTTGGACTCATCAATACTCCCAGGTTTTAAGAACTCATATTCTTCAAAACCTTTTGCTGAGCATATCTCAGCTAAATGCAATCTAAAGAATAATACTTATGTCATAACAGATCTCCAGAATGGGTACTTTAATATGTATGGATTAAATTTTTATTTGGGAAATTATTTTAAGAATTTTCGTTCTTGTCAACCCGAGGAATGCTACCTTTTGATAAGCAGTAGTAAAGATAATGAAGTAAAGAAAATATATCAAGATAAGTACTACTTTTCTCTATTAGAAAAAAGCTCCAAGCATACTGATTTCAAAGATGAAATATTTTTATATGCTTTAAAGAAAAAAACAATTATCGATAATTAGAGGAGTTTAACCGACAATTCTTTTTAGTGGTATGTATATGTATCCTAAAGAATAATTATTAAAGCAATGTGGAGTATAAGATACTTTCTAAATATACGGTAGGCTGGTAAAAATCTAAATGTATTCAATAGAGTTTTTTATGAATAATTTGAATGTAATGAAAGAGTATGAAGACTATTCCTTTAATAAGATATATCTCACAGGAACAGAACTTGAATATATCAATACAAGCTTATCAACTGTCAGTACTGCGAGGTTATGAAAGTGTTAATAATCAGATTTAGACGTGTAGGTGACGCTGTGTTGACCTCATCGATTTGTACAACATTAAAACAAGCAGATCCCAATATTGAAATACACTATGTTTTGGATCAGTATATTGGGGGATTATTTGATCAGCATCCGGATATAGACAGGGTGATTACATTCTCTGAAAAAGAAAAGCATTCTTTTTTTATTTATTTAAGAAAAATATGGAGGATAATGAGAATAGAGAAATATGATGTAATTATCGATGCCAGATCAACCATAAATACAATGTGTTTTTCCCTTTTCTCTATGGGTTCTAAATATAGAATCGGATTTAAGAAAAGTTACTTAAAATATGTTCATAATTATAGAATAGATAGCTCTCAAATTATTGGTTACACAGAATGTATGCATGAGTTATTAAGGCCGTTAAGTAAGAAATATAAGTTTGTAAAAAGTGATTACTTTAGACTCGGGAATAACGACGAAGAAAGGCTCGCTTTCAGATATTCGATGCAAAAGGCAGGTATTGACTTTAATAAGCTGGTTGTTTGTTGCGCAGTAGCAACAAGGTTACCTTATAAGTGCTGGGATTTTGAAAAGATGAAGGACACTCTTAATTTCCTCATCACAGAATATGATGCCCAACTTATCTTTAATTTCAATGGAGAAGAGGAAAAAACATATGCAAAGAAACTCTACTCAGAAATGGGTAATGATCCTCATATATTCATTGATATTAAAGCTAACTCCTTGAGAGATTTTGTATCGTTGGTCTCTAACTGCCATTTCTTTTTTGGAAACGAAGGTGGTCCACGCCATATTTCGCAGGCTTTAAAGATTCCTTCCTTTGCTATTTTTCCACCAGGAATATCTACAAAAGTTTGGCTTCCTGGGAAAAGTATTTTATATGGGGGTATTGGACCTTCAGATGTAAATGAAAGCATTGCCAATGATGCGACTTTTTCATATGATCAAAAATTTAATCTGATAACAGTAAATGAGGTTACAAATAGACTGAAAATCTCATTACGGCGGTGGAAACTATATAAATAACCTGATATCAATAATTGAAAATGAGAACTCTGAGATAAATAATAAGAGATATGGCTGTAGAATGATCAAAACATAGCATAATTAGATAATTTTGGAGCCACTTTAAAATAAAAGTCTGACAAAAAGTGCAAATCACTCAAATGAAAACAGCCATCTGATAATTAGTTGGTAATTTCTTTATTTCGCTTTTCTTTTGTAACAGCAAAAAACATTAATAGATAAATATAAAAGAAATAATAAACGATTACACAATATTTTTATTTTATAATTTTTTTCAATCTCTCTTTACTATCGTATCTCTAATTTACAAATTTAAATATTAAAAAAGTAATTATGCTTAATTTTCTATTTTCTCTTTTACATAAATTTTCATTGGCAATACATAAAAGTAAAGTTCAAATTAAATATTCAATCAATTTATTAATGAACTTGCTCTATAAGAAGAGGTCTCTTATTTATATTCTGTGGTTTGTTATTTTTATTTGTGCATCGATAAAAATATATATTAATGGGTCCAATAATTATCTGATTTTTAAATATGTTTATTACCATATTATTGATCACACTAATTTATATATTAGAGATGCCAGTTTATTTGATGATTGCAACCATTACGGCCCTTTTTTTAGCTTAGTAATAGCTCCTTTTTTAATTTGCCCTGATTCAGTAGGAGCATTGTTATTTTGTGGAGTTATGACTATAATATTTGCTATCGCGATTAACGCTTTACCCCTTAATTGGAAATCAAAAGTAGCAATTTATTTAATAACTGCGAATGATTTATTTATTACAACTCTTGGTTGTGAAACCAATACTCTTATTACTGCTCTAATTATTGGTGCCTTTGTTGCAATCAATAAAGAAAAAGATTTTTGGGCAGCTTGTTTTATAATGTTAGGTTTTTTTATTAAATTATATAGTATTGTTGGAATAATATTTATCCTTTTTTCAAAACATAGATTACTCCTTGTTGGGTCTTTATTGTTCTGGTCTGTGATTTTTTTCTTATTACCAATTACAATTACCTCTCCGGAATTTTTGTTTCAATCTTATTTTGATTGGTATGGGTCCTTGATCGAAAAAAATATTGAAAATGCGAATTCATTATTACAAGATTTATCTGTTATGGGAATGATGCGACGCATTTCAGGTGATCGCGAATTGCCGAATATAATTGTTCTAATTCCGGCAATGTTTTTATTTGTTTTACAACTTTTGAAATGCAGATTATTTAATGACATGAATTATCGGTTATTAATTTTAGCTTCTGTTCTGTTGTTTATTGTGTTATTTAGTTCTGGGTCTGAATCGCCAACATATATCATTGCTTTTACAGGAGTTAGTATTTGGTTTACACAACAAAAATACCCCTATTCTAAAACTGTTATTTGCCTTCTTCTTCTAGCTATCATTTTTTCAAGTTTCTCAACCTCTGATCTATTACCGCATTTTATTCGGGTCTTTTTAAAAACTTATGCATTAAAAGCCTTACCCTGCTTCGCAATTTGGATTTTCATATTCTTGCAAATTATGAATAAAGGAGAATTTAAAAATACCATAAGATTAAAATCTTGATATATAAAGGAAAGCACACAAAAAAGGGAAGCTGACAATTTCAAGGCAAACAAAAAAATCGAAATGTTGTATGCCCAATTGATGGGGAGTGAATTTTATTTTAAAGAGTGCGGTACATCTATAGCAAAATACAATTATGCAGAGTTTAAAAGCATCATTGAAGCAAAAATAGGTGGTAATTGCGAATCTGTAAAAAGAGAATTTTATAGACTAATAGAAAAAGTGATGAGCGATATGGGTTGACTATGTTGTGTGGAGGTTTGTTTGGCCACTCCAAGCATTCTATCTTGCTATGGCTCCCTCTTGAGAATTAATAAATAATGATCGACAATGTATATATTTCAGACATACCTCTACAAGCCTTCTGAGAGGGGTTTGCTGAATTAACTACTTCAGCGCGTTGAATTAACTAGATCAGCGTGCTGAATTAACTACTTCAACACGCTGAAGTTATATCGTCTATGAAATTGTTTGTACTTGTAATTATTATTCATTAACAATAGTTGGATGATCTCTCTATTTTATGAATTTTAGTTTGCTGGATAGTAATAATATAGCTTGTGCCAGTAGAAGTTATTAAGCACATTTGAGACTAACTACCCAGATGCGAATAATATCGTATATTATTTAAGAATAGTTACACTTTTTGACTTGTCTTATAGGATTACAAAAAGTAATTGGATCGACAATGCAAACATCTTGTGTTAATTATTTGATTATTACCTAACTATTAAAATAACCACTATCTTTGGCAGAAAAAAAGATGACTTTTGAACGTTCAGAATCGTTACGATTCAATTATCAGGATATATTCTTCAGCTATTATTTCAATAACGAACGAAGTTGCACGCAAATGATTCATGATCATATGCTGGTATATGTGTATTCGGGCGAAATAGCTCTTAATGAAGATAACAAACAATTTGTAGTTCATAAAGGAGAATGTGCTTTTCTAAGACGAGACAATAGGGTGAGTATGACGAAGCAACCTATTGGAGACGAACAATTCCAGGCTATATTCATGATATTTAAACGTAATTTCTTACGTGATTTTTATCAAAAATTGGATAGAAAAGAGCTTCCAGTTCAAGCTGAGAAGCTTAAAATGAGTGTGATAAAATTGCCGAAGGCTGCTGATATTGAAAGTCTTTTTCACTCTATGAAACCTTATTTCGATTCAGATAAGGAACCGGCAAAAGAATTGATGCAACTTAAATTGCAAGAAGATGCTTACTCACTGCTGAGCATAGATAAAATCTTCTATCCGGCACTATTCGACTTTACCGAACCATGGAAAATAGATATTCTGGACTATTTGGAAGAGAATTATATGTTTGATCTTTCGTTGGAGCAAATAGCCTCTTTTACCGGACGTAGCCTTGCTGCATTCAAAAGAGATTTTAAAAAAATAAGCGAACTACCACCACAAAAATGGTTGATTGATAAGCGATTAAAAGTGGCACGCGACAAAATACGAAACGAGCACTGTAAGGTGTCTGATGTGTATCTGGAAGTGGGATTCAAAAACCTATCTCATTTTTCAAAAGCTTATAAAAAGCAATTCGGAACCGCCCCGAGTAAGTAAACGCATATTGAGCTTTTTAGCAAAAATGTTTGAGCCGCAGAGAAAACTCTTCCCTGTGGCTTTTGTTTTAACTTTGTAGCAATTAGTTATAAGACGAATAAGCAATAGTTTATAAATAATAAGAGTCAGACAATTATGGAAACAAAAAAGGTAAAAGCGTTCGGAACGGTGGCAGCAGATGCGCCTTTAAACCAAATGAGTGTTGAA
>Ga0172378_10006026_pt1 | contig 11324 bp, 8 predicted proteins | sample GrowelOW332metaG_FD_119755 | JGI IMG/M metagenome (GOLD analysis project Ga0172378, IMG submission 119755) | Groundwater microbial communities from an aquifer near a municipal landfill in Southern Ontario, Canada - Pumphouse #3_1 metaG | ecosystem: Environmental > Aquatic > Deep subsurface >... | reverse complement strand
TTACTACTCAATTCTTCTTTCATCTCCACTGAAATTTGATTCGCTCTTTTCCCTATAACAGCAACAGCTTCGTATATATTACTGGCTTTTGCAGCTAAATCAGCAATATCTCTAGTAGTTGTACTGTTGGGCGCTTTTACCTTTTTAAAATCTACCATAATTAACTATATATATTAAAAATATTCATTACTAAATTAATAATTAGAATTTGTAGTTATCGACAAAATCTTTAATTTCATTGAACTTAACATTCATTTTTTGAAGATATTTACTCTTTGGATATTGTTCCTTAAAATAATAATATTCTTCCATAGCATCATTATATCTACTTAATTGTTTAGCTTCAATACTATTTACCGCTACTTCATATTTAGCATCAAATAACATACTCATAACTTTTTCCATATACTTTGAGTTTGGATAGTCATTTATACAATTTTCAAGACTAATAACAGCTGCTTTATAACGCTCTCTTATATAGTAATTACTTGCACTTAAATAAGATTTATAAGACAACTTATCATACAACTCAGTAATATACTCTTTGATCTTAGGTGCTCTTGAACTTTCTGGATATCTACTTATATAATTTTCAAGTTCATGAACAGCTTTTTTAGACACGGTCTGATCAAGTAAAGGTCTTGGAGAAGCTAAATAATCACAATATCCCATCATATAAAAGCACTCTTCTGTATAAGAACTCTCTGGATACTGAAGCACAAATTGCTTAAATAACTCGGATGCATTTACATAATCTTCTTCATTATAGAGACAGAATGCCCTATAATAAGCAATAGTCTGGGCTTTACTAGTACCTGAATACACGGTACTAATCATTTCAAACAAATTCAAGGCCTTATTATAAGACTTCGCATTGTAATACTCTACAGCTTTAGAGTATATTTTAGGGAAATCATTACTTTGAATCAACTTTTGATACTCGCTACAAGAGCTAGATAATACCAAGAACAGTCCTATTACTAAAAATTTTCTCATAATTAAACTTTATTTTGCAAAGCGCAAAGATAGCGCAATAATTTCAACTTTCAAATAAATACTAAAAATAAAACGACAATTAATAAATTTTTATGCAATTTTACCAAATAATAAGGACAATAACTACTATCTATAAATAATAATATCATAATCTTTAATTAGTAGTATTTATACGTATTTTTCAAATAAAAAAAAAGAACTACTTTTGTTAAAAATTTATATATGTTTGTATTTTTTATAGATAGTAAAATATAATACAGTATTATTAAATAACATAAAATTATAGTTGTGGATATTTTCAAAAGGGTAAAATCAGAAAAAAGCAGTATGGGACAGTATGCTAATAAAGCACACGGATATTTTGCTTTCCCAAAATTAGAGGGAGAAATTGGACCAAGAATGAAATTTCGTGGAAAAGAAGTACTAAATTGGAGTTTAAACAATTATATAGGCTTAGCAAATCATCCTGAAGTAAGAAGAGTTGATGCTGAAGCTTCAGCTAAATACGGACTTGCTGCTCCTATGGGTGCAAGGATGATGAGTGGAGAGACTTCTCGTCACGAATATCTTGAGAAAAAACTTGCTGAATATGTAAGGAAACCAGACTCTTTCCTACTAAACTTTGGTTACCAAGGGATGCTTTCCATTATTGATGCTATGACTAATCGCTTTGACTGTATTGTTTACGACGCCGAAGCACATGCGTGTATAATGGATGGGTTAAGACTTTCAACGGCTAAAAGATATGTATTTGTACATAACGACATGGATAGTTGTCGTACTCAACTTCAAAGAGCCACTAGGCTGACTGAAAAGACTGGTGGAGGTATTCTTGTAATAACTGAAGGAGTATTCGGAATGGCTGGAGATTTAGGTAAATTAGATGAAATTGTAGCCTTAAAAAAGGACTTTAATTTTAGACTTCTTGTGGACGATGCTCATGGATTTGGAACAATGGGAAAAACTGGTGCTGGTACTCCTGAGCACTTTGATGTGGAAGATGGTGTAGATTTACATTTTGCCACTTTCGCAAAAGCTATGGCAGGATTCGGAGCTTTTATTGCTGCAGATAAAGAAATTTGTATGTACTTAAAATATACTATGCGCTCTCAAACTTTTGCAAAATCACTTTGTTTACCAATGGTCGAAGGAGGAATCAAACGCCTAGAATTATTAGGAAATTGTCCCGAAATTCGAGAGAAACTATGGACAATTGCTAATGCACTACAAAAAGGCCTTAGAGATGTAGGATTAAATATTGGTAATACAAATTCTGTTGTAACTCCCGTGTATTTATCAGGAAGCGTAGCAGAAGGGACTCAAGTTGCCACGGACTTACGTGAAAATTACGGTTTATTCTGTTCAATTGTGGTATATCCTGTTATTCCTAAGGGTCAACTATTATTGAGACTAATTCCTACAGCTTTACATACTTTGGAAGATGTTAAATATACAGTTGAATGCTTTAAGAAAGTTGAAGACAAACTTAAGAATGGTGAATATAGTAAGGATATTTTTGTAGATGCTAATAAACTTTAGATTTAGTAGATTAATATCTTATATAAATATAAAAAGCAGTTGTTTCTTTAAGCAACTGCTTTTTTTTATAACATATTATCCCATCCTGAAATAAGTTTACAAAAACTTATTTTAAAACAATGGAACAAAGATTAAAAAATCAATTTGTGTCGTCCTAAAATTACCTTACACTTTTTAATACGAAAATAAGTTAAAATTATATTTCTCACAAAATTAAAGACTAAGCCAAAATTCGGCGCAGCTCTATTTTTTTAACCTACTCCAATTTATAGTATATTTTTATATAAAAAGAAATCGTCATAAAAAGACTTTTATCTTTATATGACGATTCTATATCTTTTGTCTGAATATATCTATTATATAATCAACATTGCATCTCCATAAGTACCAAACTTATAACCTTCTTTTACAGCTTCGGCATAAGCTTTCATCACAAAATCATAACCTCCAAATGCAGCTACCATCATAAGAAGAGTAGAATATGGCAAATGAAAGTTTGATATAAAAGCATCAGGAATACTAAATTCATAAGGAGGAAAAATAAATTTATTTGTCCAACCTTCATTTTCTGTTAGACGACCTTTTGTAGTAACACTTGTCTCTAGGGCTCGAACGACTGTTGTACCAACAGCACAAACCTTATGTTTTGCATCTTTAGCTGCATTAACCTTATTAACAGTATCTGAAAGAATTTGTAATTGTTCAGAATCTACTTTATGTTTAGTAAGATCTTCCACATCAACATTTCTAAAACTTCCTAGTCCCAAATGCAAAGTTATAAAAGAAAAATCAATTCCAATAATTTCCATTCTCTTTAATAACTCTCTGCTAAAATGAAGTCCAGCAGATGGGGCTGCAACAGCACCTTCTTCTTTAGCAAATATAGTTTGATAACGTTCATCATCAATTTTTTCGACCTCTCTTCCAACAGATCTTGGAAGTGGTGTCTCTCCTAAACTATACAATAAATCTTTAAATTCATCATACTCTCCATCGTATAAGAATCTTAAAGTTCTACCTCTAGAAGTCGTATTATCTATAACTTCTGCTACAAGACTATCATTTTCTCCAAAATATAATTTATTTCCTATTCTAATTTTCCTAGCAGGATCCACAAGAACATCCCAAATTTTTAATTCTGGATTTAATTCTCTTAATAAAAAAACTTCAATTTCTGCACCAGTTTTCTCTTTATTTCCGTGTAATCGGGCTGGGAATACTTTCGTATTATTAAAAACAAAAACATCTTTTTCTTCAAAATAATCAATAACATTTTTAAATAGCTTATGTTCAATGGTACCTGTTTTTCTATTAAGTACCATTAATTTACATTCATCTCTGTTAACTGAAGGATAGGTAGCTATTAACTCTGGGGGTAATTTAAACTTAAACTTTGATAATTTCATCTATGATTTTTATTATAACAACACACTAAAATTGCGAATAATGAAATAACTGACCAACTCCGCAAATAACTTATTTGCAGACCAAACCCAATTAAATTCACCATCGGCAAATATACAGTTTTTTTTTGGATTTAACAAAAAGAAATCGAATTTTATTGTTTATATGCGCTTAATAAAAATATCTAATTTTATAATATATAGTATTATTAGACAAATATCACTAAAAAGGTAGGTAGTCATTTGCCTTAGGAACAGATTCTTTATTTAAGACAAGTTATTTATATAATCAATGACTTGATCTACGGTCAAAGCATCATCAATTGTATATTTTCCAATACGTGTCCTTCTAAGCCCTGAAAGATAAGCTCCACTCTCACAAGCCAAACCTATATCATTTGCCAAAGATCTTATATAAGTACCCTTACTACAAACTATTCTAAGATTTAAAATATTTTCTGAAAAATCTAATATTTCCAACTCCCTTACAGTCACCTCACGAGCTGGAATATCTAGGCTCTCACCCTTTCTGGCAGATTTGTAAGCTCTCTTACCATCAATTTTTATAGCAGAAAATATAGGGGGAATCTGCTTTATAACTCCTGTAAACTGTTCAAGTATTTTTTTTATAAGTTGTATATCTATATGTTCCGTAGGAAAATCACCTTCAGGTTCACTCTCTAAATCATAAGATTTGGTCACAGATCCAAATGTAATAGAAGCCACATATTCTTTTTCGTCAGCCATATATTTTTCTATACGTTTAGTCCAACTACCAGTACAAAGTAAAACGAGACCAGTAGCCAAGGGATCTAAAGTACCAGCATGACCAACCTTCAATTTACCAAATATAGGCTTTAGTGAATATCGAACTTTATTAACTACGTCAAAAGATGTCCAGTCTTTAGCTTTATCTACTACTATTAACGCTCCTTTTTTAAAATTTTTCTCTTCTTCGAAAACTATCATAAAAATTTTATTTTCACATATAGATAAATCTATAGTACTTAAATTATTTCATATTATTGATACAACTAAATAAGGTATCAATTATAAACTTCTTAATTATAGCTTATTAAGAAATTACATTCAGATAACTACATATCAAAATTGTAACTCCAACGATCACGCAATATAAGGCAAACCAAATTAATTTTCCCTTTTTTATTATATTTATCATCCATTTACATGCAATAAAACCAAAAAAGAAAGCTGATAAAAATCCTACTATCATAGGCATAAAGTCGAGATTAATACCCGAGGAAAAATCTCCCCCTAACAAATCTAATAAGGACTCTCCCAAAATTGGAACAATTACCATTAAAAATGAGAATTTAGCTACTGACGCTTTTTTATTTCCCAATAATAAACCAGCAGCAATAGTAGAACCCGATCTAGATAAACCAGGAAGCACTGCAATTGATTGAGCTATTCCTATAACAAAGGCATTAGCATATGAGATATTATCACGCTTACGAACTTTTGCATAATGAGCAAAAAATAAAAGTATAGCGGTCAACAATAAACAGATTCCAACCACAAACAATCCAGATCCAAATATTTCCTCTACATAATCTTTAAAAAAAAGGCCTATGATGGCAATAGGTATCATGGAAACTATTATTTTTAGTACATATTTTGTCTCTTCATTCATTTTAAATTTTAAAAGGCCAACTAAAAGTGATAAAATTTCTTTCCAAAACACACATATGGTACTAAGTGCTGTAGCAGCATGCACAACTATAGCAAAAGTTAAATTACTTTCTGCATCTATACCAAATAAATGATTTAAAATTGTAAGATGTCCAGAACTACTCACAGGTAAAAACTCCGTTAAACCCTGAATCATTCCCATTAAAAAAGCTTGAATCCAATCCATTTTCTATTTTTTATTAGATTTTGGTTTACGCATTATTGCCCAAAATACAAAGGCAAATCCTATTAAAGATACAATAGGAGCAAGTGTTATCCTCCTAAAACTAAAAATATCGTAATTAAATTGATTAGGATCATCACTTCCTCCGCCTATCATTAAAATAAAACCTAGAACTATAATTCCAAGACCTATCAATATCATCTTATAACTACTAACAGGAATAGGAAATCCATCCTTTTTATTATTATTCTTTATATCTTTCATACGTTTAATTTTTTTTAGTTATCAATAAATTTACGAAACAAATTGAGAACGTATGTAACCGCTGCGCGCTCTCATGAACTTATTTTAAATATCACCTTTGGTGAATATATGTTTAACTTAGGTTCATGTTCGTTTCATAGTAATATATTATAAATATTATATATAAAAATCATTTACATTTTTTCTTAGAAATCTTCTAACTGAAAATATTGTTGAAAAGAGTGACAACAAAACACCTAATAAAATAACTGTCAAAAGGACAATTTTTATTACATTTAAATCAAACAAGTAAACCAAAGTTCCAAATTGTTGCTGCAAGAAATATACTAAAACCACAAGAACAAGATCAGCTATAAGAGCACCCCAAATCCCTAACATTACACCATCAATTATAAATGGCTTTGCAACATAAATAGATTTTGCACCAACTAATTGCATTGTTTTTATATCAAATCTCTTAGAATAAATAAATTGAGAAATAGTATTTCTTATTAAAACTATAGCTATTAATAAAAAGATAGCACTAACAACAATTACAGCTAAACCTACTTTCTTAAGATTTTTGGAAATTTTCTGCATCATAGATTTCTGATAGGTGACTTCATAAACGATATCATTGTTCATTAGTTTTTTCTGTATAATGGTAAGAGAATCATTATTAGCATAATTTTCTCTTACTTCTATTTCAAAGGAAGATAATAGAGGGTTATAACCCAAAATATCAAGAAAATCTTCCCCCATATCCTTTTTAAACTTTTCCGCAGCTTCTTTCTTATTAATATACTGAACCTTAGAAACAAAAGGTTGCATATCTAATATTTTACCAAATCTTTTTACTTCAACTTCTTGTGCATTTTCTTTTACAATAACAGTAAATCCCACATTTTTTTTAATATGGTCACCTAAAATACGTGCATTAAAAACAAATAAGAGTAATACACCAGTCATTAACATCACTAAACTAGTGCTAAATAATGCCGCCACATAAGTACTTGCTATTTTTTTTCGTCTTCCCATATCAAATAAAATTACTCACAAATATACTACTTTGTTACATTTTTTGCAAATAGGAATACAAAATAAAAACCCGTAGGAAAAAAACCTACGAGTTAAGCAAAAAATCAAATACCGAATAAATTATATTTAATTTAAATACTACATCAATTTATAATATTAATTTTATTCAACCATAACATTATTCATATCAATATATAATATTTATTTAACTCTTTTCTTAAGCATTTTGAAATATAATAAAGGCACTACAATAAGGGTTAATATTGTGGAAGTTATAGTACCACCCATTAAAGATATTGCAAGCCCTTGAAACAAGGGATCAAATAATATAACAATAGCACCCAAAACCACAGTTCCAGCAGTCAAAATAATAGGTAAAGTTCTCACAGCTCCAGCCTCTATAATGGCATTATAAAGAGGGGCTCCTTCGTCCAACCTAATATTAATAAAATCTATCAAAAGAATAGAATTTCTAACCATAATACCCGCGAGAGCTATAAATCCTATCATAGAAGTGGCACTAAAATAAGATCCCATAATCCAATGTCCTACGACTATGCCAATTAAAGATAAAGGAATAGCTGCCAACATCACTAATGGGACCGTAAAATTTTGGAACCATCCTACTATCAAGAGATAAATTATCAGTATTGCCACCATAAAAGCTATACCTAAATCTCTAAATACCTCATAAGTAATTTGCCATTCTCCATCCCACTTTACGCTATAGTCATCTTCATACTCAGGCTGACTATTATTAAGTAAATCCAATTTATAAGCTTCTGGTAATTTTAAATTCTTAATAGAACTTTCCATTTTTAACATAGCGTAAATAGGACTTTCTAGATCCCCTGCAAGTTCTGCTGTCACCATTACGACTCTCTTTTGATCCTTTCTGTTAATTGATAAAGGCTGATATGTCATATTTAATTTAGTCAAACTCCCCAAAGTTATCACCTTATTCATATTGTTTTTAATAGGTAAATTTTCCAACTCAGACACGGTCATTTTATCTGCTTCATTTAATTCTAAAACAATAGGAATTGGGCTTAACACATTATCTTGATGTAATAATCCTACAGCTTTACCACTCACAGCAATCTGTAAATTTTCAGTTATACTAGCTGGACTAACACCATTTCGCAGAGCCTTATCCCTATCAACAGTAAATAACATTTTGTTTTGAGGTTCTTCATAAACAATATCCACATCGACAATACCTTCAACTTTCTCCATCTCTTTTTTGATTTGAATTGCTAAATCAATCTGAGTTTCATAATTAGGTCCATAAACTTCGACAACCATAGTTGAAAGTACAGGAGGTCCAGGAGGAACTTCTACAACTTTTACATTAGCATTCATTTTCTTAGCTATTTTTTGAACACCTGGCCTAATAGCCTTTGCAATATCATGACTCTGAATACTTCTATTTTCTTTATCTATAAGATTAACTTGAATATCTGCGACATGATCTCTTTTCCTCAAATCATAATGACGCATTAAACCATTAAAACTTATGGGAGATGCAGTACCGACATAAGTCTGATAATTTTTTACCATAGGTCTAGTTTTCAAATACAAGCCAATTTCCTGGGTCACAGAATTTGTTTGCTCTAAAGGAGTACCCTCTGGCATATCAATAACAATCTGAAACTCATTTTTATTATCAAAAGGTAGCATCTTAACTGGAACTAATTTGAAATAGAACAACGAAACGGACAATAAAAGCAGAATAACTGTTGATATCATAAACACCCAACGTGTTAAACGCGACTTTAACATAGGTTCCATAACCCAATTATACCAACTGTATAACTTAGTTTTGGTAACATCATAATCTTCATCATCTTCCTTTTGAGAAGTATTTCCTTTATCAATATTATTTAAATAATTAGTTATACTTGAGTTTATATCATTATCAAGATTAATCTTTTCTATCTGATTTAAATTAACATTATTATTAACAGAAACATTTTCTACTTTATTTGAATTTTTATTCAAAACGTCTTCAACACTAACATTTTTTTCAAAAGCCAAAGACTCTTCCAACGAACTAGAAATCTCATTTGTTTCAGACTCACAATTTGAATTATCCTTAATATCTTCAGGACTGCAGTTCTCTTTATGCTTTAGAAATATATATCCTAAATAGGGAGTTAAAGTCAATGCAACAATCAATGAAAATGACATCGCAACTGTAGCTCCAATAGGCATAGGACTCATATATGGCCCCATTAAACCAGATACGAATGCCATAGGGAGAACTGCCGCAATCACGGTAAGAGTAGCTAGTATGGTAGGATTACCAACTTCGTTTATAGCATAAAGAGCTGCCTCACGCATAGAGGGATACTTCATTTTAAAATGCCTATGCATATTTTCAGATACAATTATAGAATCATCTACAACAATACCAGTAACAAAAACTAATGCAAAAAGAGTAATCCTATTTAGGGTATAATCCATAAAATAGTAAGCAAATAAAGTAAGAGCGAAAGTAACTGGAACTGATAAAAAGACGACCAATCCTCCCCTCCAGCCCATAGCCAACATAACAAAGAGAGTTACAGCTATAATAGAACCTAATAAATGAACTAGTAATTCAGAAACCTTATCAGATGCAGATTTCCCATAATTTCTAGTCACCTCTATATTTACATCCGGAGATATGGATTCTTTTTGAAGCTTATCTATTTTTTTTAATATTTTATTTGATATTTTCTGTGCATCTTTACCATTTTGTTTAGAAATTGCAATAGTAACAGCAGGATTACCTTCATAACTTACATAATTTTTTGAAGTAGAAGGTCCTTCATTTATTTCTGCTACAGAAGATAAATAAATTGGTTCACCATCTTTCATTCCCACTATCAAGTTTTTCACATCATCTACAGTACGCAAAAAATTGTTAGTTCCGACAATATAAACTTTATTTGATTTATAAGCATTACCAGCATCAACTTGCATATTAGCAGATTGCAGGTAATGAGACATAGTAAGCATATCTAAATTAGCACCAGCCATTTTACTTCTATCGAGTTTTATTCTAAGTTGCTTTTCACGTCCCCCTATAATATTTATATTAGTAACATAGTTGATCTTTTTTATTTCACTTCTAAGCAATTCAGCTTGCTTTCTAAGTGTATAATCAGACAGCTTATCACTCCACAAAGTAAGAGCTAAAACAGGAACATCATCTATAGATCTTGTCTTAATCAGTGGCATAGAAACCCCTGGAGGCATTTGATCCATATGCTTAAGTATTTCATTATATAAATTCACAAGAGATTTCTGCAAATCTTCACCTACATAAAATTGTACAGTAAGCATTGCTCCACCATTCATACTTGAAGAAAATATATGTTCTATTTTTGGCACATTCCATAACACTCTTTCAAGGGGTGCTAAAAATTTAGTCTCAACCTCCTTAGGTGTAGCCCCAGGTATACTCATAAATATATCAGCAACAGGCACCTGTATCTGAGGTTCTTCTTCCCTTGGTATTAAATAAACACTATAAGCTCCAAGCAATAAAAAAGCTATCATTAATAATATAGAAAGCTTGCTTTGCAAAAAACCACTAGCAATTTTTCCAGCTATTCCATTTTCCATTTTTCGTTTTCTTTATTTAATTAGAACTTAATTGTAACTAACACTCATACCATTCTTAAGCCTCATATTAGGAATAATAATTTTATCATTTAGCGAAACACCTGAAAGAATTTCTACCATATTTCCTTGTACTCTACCTAATCTCACCCATTTTAAAATAGCTTGATTATTCCCAGAGATAACAAATACGCCGTCTAAACCACCTTTATGTATAAGAGTTTTAGATGGTAATAATATAGAAGTAGTATTTATATCACTATATTTTAGCTTGTCCTTAGGCAAACTAAATATTATATTTGCATGCATTCCTGAAAGTAATTTATTTTTAAACTCATACGAATCAATATCTACTAAAATCAATGTTAATTTATACTGACCACCAGTACTTATGGAAGAACGACTTTTTTCTGTAACAACTGCTTTAAAATATTTATCAACAGCATCAATATATACTTTAGCTGCTGTCCCTAATGTGACTGAATTAATATTAGATTCACTTATTTGAGTTTGAACAACCATGGCATTAAGCTTTTCAACAACGATAATAGTCTGTCCAGGGTTGGCCAACATTCCTTCATCAGCCTTTACACTAGTAACAATTCCATCAAAGGGAGAAC
>Ga0172378_10006024_pt1 | contig 11327 bp, 9 predicted proteins | sample GrowelOW332metaG_FD_119755 | JGI IMG/M metagenome (GOLD analysis project Ga0172378, IMG submission 119755) | Groundwater microbial communities from an aquifer near a municipal landfill in Southern Ontario, Canada - Pumphouse #3_1 metaG | ecosystem: Environmental > Aquatic > Deep subsurface >... | reverse complement strand
TTAGTGGCATTAGGGCACATTGCGAAATGTCGTTCATTGCGTTTTGCCGTAGAGGTTTATATATGGATTATGCGTGGAACACCGCTTATGCTGCAGTTGCTATTTATATATTTTGCTCTGCCGATGATAGGGATTAGGCTGCCGGATATTGCTGCAGCGTTATTAGCGTTTACACTGAACTATACAGCATATTTTGCCGAGATATTCCGTGCGGGCATCCAATCAATTGACCGAGGGCAGTATGAAGCCGCACATGTGCTGGGTATGAGCTATGGACAAACGATGCGGCGAATCATTATTCCGCAAATGGTGCGGAGAGTATTGCCGCCAATGAGCAATGAAACAATCAATCTTGTAAAGGATACATCGTTGATTTATATCTTAGCGATGAATGATTTGCTGCGTGTAGCCCGTACAATTGTGCAACGTGAATTTGACATGACACCATTTTTAGTAGCGGGAGTATTCTATTTAGTAATGACATTTGTTTTAACCTGGGGGTTTAATAAATTGGAAGTGCATTTTGCCAGGTATGATGCCTGACAGGCAAGGAAAGGAGAAATATCCATGTCAGCTGAAATCATGGTGCGTATGCATCAGATCCATAAACATTTTAAAGGAATGGAAGTCCTAAAGGGAATTGATCTTGAGGTAAAAAAAGGTGAAGTGCTAGCAATCATTGGTCCGAGCGGCTCCGGAAAATCGACATTGCTGCGTTGTCTCAATCATTTGGAAACCATCGATCAAGGATCAATCGAGGTCGCAGGTGAATTTTTTGCGGTAGAGAGTCAGAATGGACAATCAGAATATGCTGCAGTGACAAAAGCACGTAAGATTCAGGGTCATATGGGCATGGTATTTCAACAGTTTAATTTATTTCCTCATATGACGGTTATGGATAATCTTATCGAAGCACCTATTCAGGTAAAAAAACAAAAAAAAGAAGAAATTTTACCATTGGCGGAATATCTTTTGCAGAGTGTGGGGTTATTGGATAAGCGTGATGCTTATCCAGCCCGGCTTTCGGGCGGGCAGCAGCAGCGTGTGGCAATTGCACGGGCACTGGCTATGCAGCCGGATATTATGTTGTTTGATGAACCGACATCTGCATTGGATCCGGAACTGACAGGCGAAGTGCTAAAAACGATGCGTCAGCTGGCAGAAAACAAGATGACTATGCTTGTGGTTACACATGAGATGAATTTTGCGCGTGACGTAGCAAATCGAGTTATGTTTATGGCCGATGGCAGCGTGGTAGAGGAAGGTATACCCTTGGAATTTTTTGGACATCCTCAGAAGGAACGTACACAAAGTTTTTTGCGTAATATGTTATAAGGAGCATTTTTATGGAAAATACAGCAAAGACAGAAAGCCTTTATAAAATAAAGTGTAGCCGGCTTATGCAGCGTCTGCAGGAGTTGGGGAAAATAGGCAGGAATAATGCAGGCGGCATTGACCGTCAATTAGCAAGTCTAGCCGATATCATAGCCAGAAAATGGCTGATCAATTGCTGGCAGGAGAAACTTGGATTGACCGTAAAAGTTGATCCGATAGCAAATATTTGGGGCAGCCTGCCGGATATGCATAATAAAAGAAAGCCAATAGTTCTTGGATCACATCATGATACAGTGCCAAACGGCGGAATGTTTGACGGTGCACTGGGGGTTATTTTGGCGACTGAGGTCATGCAGACACTACAAGAAAATAGCGTAAAACTACGGCATCCGTTGAAACTTGTATCGTTTACCGGCGAAGAACCAAATTCGTTTTCTGTATCGACACTTGGAACAAAGGTACTAAGCGGACGATTGGAGCCGACAGAACTAGCAATGATTCGCGATCGTAATACGGGTGAGAGCTTACAGAGTGCAATTGCCCGTCTGGGTGGAAATCTGACAGAAGTATCAAAGGCTCGATTACAGCCTGATTGTTTAGCAGCCTTTTTAGAATGTCATATTGAGCAGGGACGGCATCTTTTTGATCAGCAGGAAGCAGTAGCTGCTGTTACCTGCATTACAGGGATTTATCGTGAGATTATCACAATTTCAGGAGAATCAAATCATGCAGGCACGACACGTTTAGGAGATCGTCGTGATGCGCTCACAGCAGCGGCAGAAGTCTGTCTGGCAGTGGAAGACATCATGCGGACTCCGGAACTGGAAGAGGTAGCCGCTACGATTGGTCGTATTGTAGTGAAACCGAATGCTTCGAATATCATACCAGGAGAAGCCATACTTACGCTTGATTTGCGAACAGCTGAAGTGCAAAAAAAAAGACAGGCTTTGGCTCAGCTTGATAAAGCTGTGGCAGAGATTGCCAGGCGACGCCAGATAAGGATTGAACGAAGCATGAACCTTGATCAGGCGGAAATGCCTATGGATCCAATAATTATAGAGGCTTTATCTGATGCTGCTGAAGCAAATGGAGAAAAAAAGCGAAATCTGGTAAGCATGGCCGGACATGATGCGGCGAATATGGCTCGGATTACTCGAGCGGGCATGATCTTTGTTCAAAGTGTTGATGGCTATAGCCACTGTCCGCAGGAATATACAAATGAGGCAGAAATTGCCAAAGCTGCACAGGTAATGCTGAATGCTGTACTTCTTTTAGATAGGAGGCTGGACTGATGACAGTAAAGATTATTCAACCGGAGGCATGTTTCGTTAATGGTACGTTGAAATATGGTTATTGCCTGGCAATGAAAAATGGAGAAATTCTGTCAATTGCGATAGAAAGTGATTTAAAAAAGGCTTATCCTCATGCAGAATATGAAAAATGGCCGCAGATGGCATTGGTACCGGGTACAGTAAATGCGCATAACCATAGTTTTCAAAGTCTGTTACGCGGTATTGCAGCAGATCGGCCGTTTTTGGAGTGGCGTGATGAATCTCTGTATAAATATTCCCCGAAAATGCGCCTTGTAGATATTTATACAGGGGCGCTCTTTGCTTTTTGTGAGATGATGAAATGTGGTGTAACCACAGTGTGCGATTTTTTTTATTTGCATAATGAGGGTGTGGCAGGTGATGAAGCTGTCGTACAGGCGGCAAAGGACGCAGGAATCCGCCTCGTACTGGCTCGGACGATGTATGACTGGAAAGGTGCTCCGGCTGGCTATGTAGAAGGTGTAGCGCAGGCGGTGGATAATACGGAAATGCTTATGAAAAAGTATTCAGGCGGCATGACAAAGGTTATTCCAGCACCTCACAGTCTGCATGCGGCTTCACCTGAAATGGTACAAGCTGGATATGAACTCGCCAAACGCTATCAAACGCCATTCCATATCCATGTGTCCGAGGAACCATTTGAGGTAGAACAGATAGAAAAAGAACATGGAATGACGCCACTGAAATATCTTCAAAAACTAGGTGTTGTCGATAAACATATGGCAATCATCCATGGCGTCTGGCTTACCTCGGAAGAGATCGCAATGTTAGGTGAAGCTGGTGGACAACTCATATATTGTCCGTCGAGCAATATGTTCCTGGCAGATGGTATTACGGATATTCCGGGATTTTTACGGAAGCAGGTAAATATTGCGTTGGGCAGTGATGGAGCCTGTGGCAACAATCGCATCAGTGTTTTTGAAGAAATGAGAATGGTCTCGATCCTACAGAAAGTGCACACGTTAGATGCACTGTGTATGAATTATAAGGATGCGTTTAGTATGGGAACAAAGGCTGGTGCCAGGGTGTTGGATTTACCGATTGGTGAAATTAAAGCTGGTTTGATGGCTGATTTTGTGGGGATTTCACTCACGGATCTTTCAATGCAGCCGTTGAGCCGGGGTGAGCAATTTCTGCCGAATCTTGTTTATTCACTACAGCCAACGGCGATAAAACGTGTTGTCGTCAATGGCGTAACGACTGTAACTGATGGGCAGCTGCAACTTTTAGAAGATAGAACTCTTCTGGAAAAGCTACAGGCGACAATGCAGCATTTGGAAAGCTAAAGCTAAGCAAACATACTGATTACAGGAGGATATAAAATGATAAATAAAGGAACATTTTCCATAGAACCAAAAACAAAGCTGCCCCAAATGCCAGAATTTGTAAAAGGCGTTCGCCGTGCACCGTCGCGCGGCTTTCATTTGACGAAGGCCCAAACGGAAATTGCGTTAAAAAATGCTTTGCGTTATGTGGATCCGAGTCTGCATGAAAAACTCATACCGGAATTTTTGGAAGAGCTTATGACGCGTGGGCGTATCTATGCTTATCGTTTTCGTCCGCAGGAGCGTATCTACGGTCGACCTATTGATGAATATGAAGGAAATTGTATTGAAGGTAAAGCATTTCAAGTCATGATTGATAACAACCTGGACTTTGACGTGGCACTTTATCCATATGAACTCGTGACCTATGGTGAAACAGGCAGTGTCTGTCAGAACTGGCTGCAGTATAGTCTGATTAAAAAATATTTGCAGGTTATGACGGATCATCAGACACTTGTCGTGGAGTCCGGTCATCCACTTGGTTTGTTCAAATCGCGCCCGGAATCACCGCGCGTTATCATCACAAATGCCTTGATGATTGGTATGTTTGATAATCAGAAAGATTGGGAAATCGCTGAAGAAATGGGTGTTGCAAACTATGGGCAGATGACGGCTGGCGGCTGGATGTATATTGGGCCGCAGGGCATCGTACATGGTACGTATAATACATTGTTGAACGCAGGGCGCCTGCATCTAGGTATACCGCAGGATGGTGATCTGCGCGGTAAATTATTTGTAAGCTCCGGTCTTGGCGGGATGAGTGGTGCGCAACCAAAGGCGGTTGAGATTGCCAACGGTGTTGGCATCATCGCCGAGGTTGATGGGTCACGAATCAAAACGCGTCTTGATCAGGGCTGGGTCAAGGAAAGTTATACGGATCTTGCGCAGGTATTTGCTTCAGCACAAAAACATATGACGGATGAGACTATGATTTCCATTGCTTATGAGGGTAATATTGTAGATCTTTTGGAATATGTGGTAAAGAATCAGATCCAGATTGATTTGCTTTCAGATCAGACCTCCTGTCATGCGGTTTATGATGGCGGATACTGTCCGCAAGGGCTGACATTTGCTCAACGTACTGCAATGCTGGCTGATGACCGTGAGCATTTTGTAACGCTTGTGGACCAAAGTCTGCGCAATCATTATGCATTGATTAAAAAATGTGTTGATGCAGGTACGTTCTTTTTCGATTATGGGAATTCTTTTTTGAAAGCGGTCTATGATGCCGGGGTCAAAGAACTATCAAAAAATGGTGTCGATGAAAAAGATGGTTTTATCCTGCCCTCATATGTTGAAGACATTATGGGACCGCAGCTTTTTGATTATGGCTATGGACCGTTTCGCTGGGTGTGTCTGAGTGGAAAACGAAAAGATCTTATTGTGACAGATGAGACGGCGATGTCCTGTATCGACCCGAATCGCCGTTATCAGGATCGGGACAACTATAATTGGATACGCGATGCAGAGAAAAATGAATTGGTTGTTGGTACACAGGCCCGTATACTTTATCAGGATGCAGAAGGACGCATGCGTATTGCGTTGAAATTCAATGAGCTCGTACGTGAAGGCAGGATTGGGCCAGTTATGATGGGACGAGATCATCACGATGTGAGTGGAACAGATTCGCCGTTCCGTGAGACAGCCAACATCAAGGATGGCAGCAATGTAATGGCGGATATGGCCGTGCAGTGCTATGCCGGCAATGCTGCACGTGGCATGAGTCTCTGCGCATTGCATAATGGCGGTGGTGTTGGTATCGGCAAATCAATTAATGGCGGTTTCGGGCTTATTCTCGATGGAAGTAAGCGTGTTGATGAAGTCATCAAGAGTGCGCTGCTTTGGGACGTTATGAGTGGTGTAGCTCGTCGCAGCTGGGCAAGAAATGAACACTCCATTGAAACCGTAAAGAAATATAATGAAAATTATGCTGCGGAAAGCCATATTACCGAGCCTTGTCTTGCCGATGATGCAAAGGTAAAGGCTGCAGTAGAAAAATATTTTGCTTGAAATGGCAAAGGGGAAGGAGTTGATCTGAATGCCAGAGCTTTTACTGCGCCATATTGCGCAAATTGCTACACCAGAGGGATGGACTGCGCAACATGGTACAGCAATGAATAAATTGAAGCTTTATAAGGATGCGGCTATTTTTATCGAAAATGGCAGAATTGCAGCAGTGGGATCTGATGCTGTACTTAGTCCGGCTGTTTTGATGAAGCATCCAACACTAGAAATTCTGGATGTTACAGGTAAATGTGTTGTTCCAGGTTTTGTCGACCCGCACACACATTTTTTATTCGGGGGTGCCCGTGTAGAGGAGTTTGTTGATCGGCTGGAAGGCGTTCCTTATCTCGATCTGTTGCAGCGAGGCGGCGGGATTTGCAGCACGATGCAGGCTACACGAGAGGCTTCTTTTGAAAATCTTTATGAAAAAGGGAAAAGTGTGCTGCAGCAAATGCTTCATCTGGGTGTTACGACAGTTGAAGGAAAAAGTGGTTATGGACTGGATTTGGAGAATGAGATTAAGCTTTTGGCAGTTATGCAAAAATTGCAGCAAAACCAGCCAGTTTCTTTAGTGATGACCTATCTTGGTGCGCATGCTGTTCCGCCGGAATACCAGGGACGGGCGGATGACTATGTGGATTTTATACTGAATACGGTTTTGCCCGTGATTCAGCAAAAAAATTTGGCAGAGTTTGTCGATGTTTTTTGTGAAACTGGTGTATTTACACCGCAGCAGACTGAAAAAATCCTACAAGCAGCTGCGGCAAGAGGCTTTGGAATCAAACTGCATGCTGATGAAATGAGTTCGACTGGTGGAGGTGGACTGGCCTCGCGTTTGGGCGCTGTTTCCGCCGATCATCTGCTTGCAGTGAGTGAAGACGATATTAGGGCTTTGGCACAAAGTCCGACGGTAGCTGTGCTTCTGCCAGCCACAGCGTTCTGCATGCGCAAGCCCTATGCGCCGGCGCGCAGAATGATCGATACTGGTTGCGCAGTGGCACTGGCGAGTGACTTCAATCCGGGCAGTTGCTATACGTATTCGGTGCCTTTAATTCTGGCATTGGCAGTTATTGCTATGAATATGACGATGGAGGAGGCACTTACAGCAATGACACTGAATGCTGCAGCCGCTGTCGGACGGGCACAATCCTGTGGCAGTATTGAACCGGGAAAACAGGCAGATCTGCTGGTTTTGCGTGAAGCAGATTATCGCTATCTGGTATATGATACCGGGATAAATATTGTAGAGTATGTAATAAAAGACGGAAAACTCTTATAATAATAAAATTATCGGATATAAAGTGTTTGGGGGTAAAATATGGAATGGGAAATTATACCGGCAGAAAAGCAGTCTACTACGATTTGGTCTGGCGGTAAAACTCGTGAACTGTATATTTTCCCAGCCGGCAGCAGTTATGCTGGGCGGGATTTTGAGCTTCGGCTAAGCTCAGCAACGGTAACTTCACCCACATCGGTATTTACAGATTTGCGGGGATATAATCGCGAACTTATTGTTCTTACTGGCAGTATTCGCCTACAACATAATGATGCTCCATTACTTGTTTTGAAAGAGCTGGAAACAGATTCCTTTGATGGCGGGGCCAGGACTCTGAGCTGGGGTGCCTGCCGGGATTTTAACGTTATGTATGCCAAAAAACTCATGTTTATTCCAGAAATCAGAGCTTACACGAATCTGCCGGAAGAATTTTCGGCAGATCAGGAGGAAATGTTTTTCTATGCAGCAGTTGGAGACTTTATCTGGTATTACGGCAAAGAAGTTGTGCATCTTAACGAAGGAGAATTGCTGCATATCTGTCAAGTGGGAAAGCCGTTTTATCTAAGGACTGAAGCGGCAGACTATAAGCTTATTCAAGTGATCTTAAAAAAACGTTAATGTACAAAAAATAAAAGTGTTATGTTTACAAATAAAACTTGACAAATGTTTTTTAGATGATAAAATTAATACAAATTAAACGATAAATTTATGCAGACAAAGCTGTCTGAGGGATGATTCCTTCAGATGGTTTTTTTTGTGGAAATATTGATGTTTAAATTATTATGTAAATAATAATGAATGAAGATATCATTCTGCAACCTGTCATTAGTAAAGGAGGTTAGTGCGTTGAATATGGAACCAAGTCTGAAGGAGCTGCAAAAGTTATTACACAGAATGGGGAATATTGCTAACGAATCACCGACTTACGAAAAATTAGCTTTCTATATAGAGAAAAATTATATGAGTATTATTTTTATGACAGCAGGCGAACTTGCGGTTGAAGCCAATATTAGTCAGGGAAGTGTATCCCGTTTTTGCAGTGCACTTGGTTATCGTGGCTACAATGATTTTTTACGATCATTACAAAAATATGTCAGTGAAGAAATTACCGCACCGCAACGTCTTCAATATATTTCAAAAAACAGTAACAATAAAATCTGTAATATTCTCAATATGGAGCATAAAAACATTGACGAACTGGAAGATATACTTAGCCAGACGGCTTATAAAGAACTTGTGCAAAAATTGGTAAAAACAAAAAAAATAGTATTGATATCGGCAAGAATGTCGTCAACGCTTTTACCTTATACCACTTATATTTTAAAGAAAATTCGTACTAATGTTATTCAAGTTACGCCTCATGATCCAGCGTGGGATACGCTAACATTAGAGGAACCTGAAAACAGTTTAATCTTTGCGTTGGTTTTTCCACGATATCCTATTATTTTGATAAATAAACTGCAAGAACTTAAAGAACATGGATTTAGTATTGCTGCTATTACAGACAGTATGATGTCACCGATATTTAATCTTGCTGATCCTCTTTTGCCTATACCTATTACGATTTCTTCTATTTTTGATATTTATAGCACTCCTCTGCTTTTTATTAACCTTTTGATGCGGGATGTTGCAACAAGTATAGAAGGCTTGAATCAGCGATTAGATGGGCTGGAAAATATAGAGTCAAGAAATCATATTTATTATCATAAAAGTTAAAAGTCTATTATACGTATATAGTCAGATGCTTTTGACATTTGTAATAGATTTCCAGGAAAAGTATAACAAGATGATGGAAACCGCACATTATTTTTTATAACTATGTAAGTCACAAGTGGTAGTGGCAAGATGGAGGTTGAAATGACAATATTAGATGAAGCAAAAGAACTTAGCAGTGAAATTATTGCGTGGAGGAGATCACTACATAAGATTCCTGAAATTGGATTAAATTTGCCGCAAACGGCAAATTTTGTTAAAGCAAAGTTAGAGGAAATGGACATTACCTATACAACTTTTGAAAAACATTCTGGTATTATGGTTTTGCTTGGGAAAAGTACGGGGAAGACCATTGCACTGCGTGCTGATATGGATGGACTTAGGATTAATGAAGAGTCTGATTTCGAATACCATTCACAAAACAACAACATGCATGCTTGTGGACATGATGCCCATACGGCAATTTTATTGGGAACAGCTAAACTTCTTAAAAAACATGAAGCTGAATTATCTGGTCAAGTGAAGCTTTTGTTTCAGCCAGCCGAAGAGGGTCCGGGTGGTGCTCTTCCCATGATTGAGGACGGTGTTCTGGAAAATCCCAAAGTAGATGCTATTTTGGCACTTCATATGGATCGGAAAGAACATAATGTTTCCTGTAAAAATGGTGATATTTTTGTTAAGTATGGTAATAGTTCAGCGGCGGATGATCAAGTGAATATCACGATTATTGGCAAAAGTGGACACGGCTCACAGCCCAACCTATGTGTTGATCCTATTACGATTTCATCTTTAGTAGTTACTGCAATTCAGCATATTGTAAGCAGAGAAATTAGTCCGTTTTCGCCTTGTGTTATTACATTTGGGACAATAACAGGTGGAGATGGAGCTGAAAATATTATTCCCAATACGGTTGAACTCCATGGGACTATACGCAATCAAGACCTTGCTACACGGGACTTTGTATTTAAACGTCTTGATGAGGTGGTAAAATATATTACTAAAGCAATGCGGGCTGATTATAAGATCGATTTCTTAAATGGTTATCCTCCTACTAAAAACGATACCGCTATGGTAGATGAATTCTTAGCTTCAGCACATAAAATTCTTCCAGAAGAAGATATTCACGTTAGTACGGAAGAGAGTATGGGAGGGGAGGATGCAGCATTTTTCTATCAGAAAGTACCGGGCTGCTTTTTCAGGCTGGTTAGTTCCGCCCCATTTGTTGATGGGGAAATTTACCCGGGGCATAGTTCAAAATTTGTGTTGGATGATTCAGTACTGTATCGTGGATCCGCTTTGTTTTTGCAGAGTGTTTTGGATTACTTAAACTAATAACAGAAAACTATTTAAAAAGGAGATGTTCACATGAAAATAAAAGGGAATTTATGGAAAATTACTTTAGTAATTGTGATGGGGATTATGATGGCAACTATGTTTGTAGGTTGCTCGTCTTCGGCAGATAACAAATCGGCTGCAAGTTCTTCAGGAGATACAACTACAGATAAAAGTCTTGCGAAAATCAAAGAAAAAGGTAAATTAGTAGTAGGAGTTAATGCGGAATTTGCTCCGTTTGAATTTCATACAATGATTGATGGAAAAGATACTGTTGTTGGTTTTGATATGGATTTGGCTAAAGAGATTGCCAAAGATATGGGTGTAAAACTGGAAATAAAAGAATTATCCTTTGATGCATTGCTAACAACTTTGCAGTCGGGTCAGGTAGATGTGATCATTTCTGGTTTGTCGGCAACAGAAGAGCGTCGGAAGACATTAGATTTCTCCGATCCATATTATAACGGATCGGAAGTATTGTTGACCACAAAAGAAAACTTAAGTAAGTTTAACAGCTTTAATGATCTAAAAAATCAAAAAATTGGGATTCAGCTTTCTTCATTACAGGACAAATTAATGGGAACGTTATTACCTGATGGTAATTATACAAAAATCGATAGTATGAATACATTATTTCTATCGCTTAAATCTAATCAGGTAGATGGGCTTGTGGCATCAAAAGTTGTAAGTGAAATGGCTGTTGAAGCAAATCCTGAATTTGTTATTGCTGATAAAGTGCAAATTGATGATTCTTCACTTAATAGTCCAGGCGTAGCTGTGGCTTTGCGTAAAAATTCCACGGCCTTGCAAACTCAAATCAATAGTACAATTAAACGGTTGAAGGAATCAGGAAAAATGGATGGGTATGTAAATGAAGCCTGTAAATTAGCTGGAATAAGTCAGAAAAAATGATAAATATCAGCCAATGATGGGACAGGAGGCACCTTTATGGATTTTAGTTTTGCTGGACAATATATGCCACTGTTTTTTAGTGGAATTAAGTTGACACTG
>Ga0172378_10006023_pt1 | contig 11328 bp, 7 predicted proteins | sample GrowelOW332metaG_FD_119755 | JGI IMG/M metagenome (GOLD analysis project Ga0172378, IMG submission 119755) | Groundwater microbial communities from an aquifer near a municipal landfill in Southern Ontario, Canada - Pumphouse #3_1 metaG | ecosystem: Environmental > Aquatic > Deep subsurface >... | reverse complement strand
GCCCAGTAAACCAGGAAGTAGCCTCCGACTTTCTTGAGGCGGGACATGTCCGCAACCTGTGAGATGCCGTTGATTATGCTGACAAAGATAAGGGGATAGATGCACATCTTGAGCAAACGGATGAATACATCTCCGATGAACTGGATGTACGTTGCCTTCTCACCAATGACAAAGCCGAGCGCTGCGCCGAGCACCATTGCGATGAGGATCTTCAATGGCAGGCCGATTTCTTTTTTGGCTGTTTTTTCGGTCATGACTATTATTCCCCCTATAAAAGTATAATGATAAACTGTATACAAAGTTTACATTTTTTCTGCTATGATGTCAAATAAGGAACTTAATTAAGGTTTTTGCGCAATAATACACCTATATTCAAATCATATCCACAAACTTCTATTTAGATCTACATTTTGGAAATTTCTATCAATATAATTTCTGAAAAAAGAAGCGCTCCGAATGTCCGGAGCGCTTCATAAATATTTAATTTATCAGGAGATTGATGGAAGGGCGATCTCCGGAATTTTAAATCCTTCGAGCAGCTCCTGCATCAGGTCCTTTACCTTCATTATTGAATCGACCCTTGAGACGTTGCTCCCACAGAAGAAGAGCCCGTTCTCCCAGTCCCCCTTATAGGCGTTTACAAGCGCATCCGCTATGCAAAAAGTCTCGTGCTTTATCCTGCATATGCAGTGGGTCAGGCAGGGAGTCCTGCAGGGCATCCGCTCCTGGATCCCAGCGAGGTAGCGCTTTACCATCGGACTGTTTATGGCCCGTCCAGGAAGCCCGCATGGGCTGTTGATAAGCACCACGTCTTCCTCTTTGGCGTCAATATATGACTGTTTGTACCTATCGGATGCATCTCCCTCTTCGGTAGCTGCAAAACGGGTACCAAGCTGTACTCCTTTTGCCCCCATAGAGAATGCCTCTGAGATGTCAGTGCTGTCCCAGATGCCACCGGCGGCAATGACAGGAATGTCAATTTCGTTTTCTTTAAGGTAATCGACCAAAGCAGGCACTACGGCTTTGAGGGAGAGGGCGGGATCAGATACCTGCTCGATGTCCCTTGCGCCAAGATGTCCTCCTGCTGTGTTCGGTGTCTCCACCACGATCCCGTCGGGGTAGCGATCATAATGTTTTTTCCAGCGGCTTACGATAATGTTTGCGGCCTTCACACTGCTGACTATAGGAACAAGTGCAACGTCCGGAAACCCTTCCGTAAGTTCGGGAAGCTTAAGGGGAAGTCCGGCTCCAGAGACGATAATGTCAGCACCGGCTTCGCATGAGGTCCTCACAAGCGATTCATAATCACACAGCGCACACATGCAGTTGACTGCAAGCACGCCGCCCATCGCCGCATCCTTTGCCTGTTTTATGTATTTTTTAAGCATCTCACTGTTGCGTTCAGCAAAATTTTTGGCATTGTATCCCTCTGTAAGAACACCAAGTCCGACTGAGGCAAGCGTTCCTATACCACCTTCTGCAGCGACTGCTCCCGCAAGCTTAGGACCTGATATCATGACCCCCATCCCGCCCTGTACTATCGGATATTTAGGTTGATGCTTTCCTATGCTTAGGATCGGGAGTTCCTTTTCTTTAGTGATCATATTTTCTGATACTCCTTAAAATAAACTTGGCAAATAAAAATTATTCGCCAGATCTTAATAGTGGAATAACGGATATGTTATTCTGTTTTTATGTTTTTGGCAAGTGCGATAGCCTCAAATTACCCTCTTTTCCGGTGTTTGATCAGAGTAAAAACACTGCTGTCGCCTCATTTCCTATCTGGACTTGAACTGCCTTGAAAATCATTTCTCTCTTTCACAGTTCTTATGGTTTTTGTGGTATAACTTTTCTGTAAACATTATTTTTTGTATACACATGGGGGCGTTACATTTGTCTGAAAGCCGTTTGAAAACATTTATCGGCATTACCTCTGCAGCAGCGATATCCATGCTGGGAGTAGGCATAGTCGCGTCGGGACTGCCGGCAAGAGTGATAACACTTTCAGGGGGAGATGCCTCCCTTGTCGGACTTCTGGCTTCAAGTTTCGCTCTTCCTTACATCTTTCTTCAGGTACCTTTCGGAAACCTCTCTGACCGCTACGGATTCAAGCCTTTCCTGCTCTTTGGCTACTTACTATCGGCAGTCTCAGGCATTATTTTTTACTTTGCCAATTCCTCCATGCCGATATTCATCGGGCGTGCAGTCCAGGGAGCAGGGGAGATACCTGTCTGGGCAACGGCACCGGCAATAATCTCAATAGCATATCCGCACCATAAGGGGAAAATGATAGGAATATACACAGCAGCAGTATACATCATGCTCTCGGTCGGACCGCTCCTTGTTCCGAGCATGCCTGAGATTTTCGGAGAAAGGGGAGGCTTTCTTTTTTTCAGTTCATTATGCTTTCTGGCTTTCCTGATAATTTTCTTTACCCAGAAAAACAGGAGGCCTGAGCCCGGAAGCAAAAAGGAATCGCTTGAAATCAAAAAAGCCATCGAACTTCTCTCCGATGTTCCGGTAAGGATAGTGCTGCTGGGGATCTTCCTCTACGGTTGCGGTCAGGGACTCCTCTTCAGCATAGCCCCTGGATGGCTTGTTACTGCGAGACAGTACGGCGCGATGGACATAGGCATGCTTTTTTCTGCATATTACCTTTTCATAGCCGGTGCGCAGTTTTTTTACGGTCCTCTCTCTGACAGGTATGGAAGGGAGATCTTCATGATACTGGGGCTCACCTGTTCCGCCCTTTCATGGGCGCTTTTCCCATACACAGGAAAGCTTTTTGCAACTCTGCTGCTCGGTATCTCCGCGGGGTCCCTGGGGGGCTTTTTCGTATCCTCCATGGCATTCCTCAACGAGAAAGCTCCCGACAGTCTAAAAGGAACCATTTCAGGATCCTATTATCTCTTCTGGGGCATGGGATATTTTATGGGACCGATAATGTGGGGAGTTTTCGGATCAATGCTCGGAATGCAAAAGAGCTTTTTCGCCTTCAGTGCTTTCCTTCTTTTGGCGGCAGCAACGATCTGCATTATATGGAAAAAAGGATCAAGAGTCAGATCTGTTTAATTATGCTTACTTCATCTTTACTGCAGCTGGATAAATCGTCTGCATCGGCGCATAGGAGCACATCAATGGACAAAGTGCGGCTTTCGGTGTTACATTAGACTGGTCTTTAACATATAAGCACAGAAAAACCGGACGAGGAGATGATAACGATGACCAAAATCGAAAATATACTAACAGCAATAAAAGATGACCTTCTGCCCCTGACAAAAAAGGGAGTGGAGGAAGGCAATCATGTCTTCGGAGGAATGGTCCTTGATGCAGCGTCGTTAAAAACTATAGTCGCCGGGACCAACAACAGACAGGGAAATCCAATTTTTCACGGAGAAATTGATACTATCCTGCGCTTCTTTTCGATGAAAGACCACCCTCTTCCTTCGGAATGTATTTTTGTGGCCAGCCACGACCCATGTTCGATGTGTATATCAGCGATAGCATGGTCGGGATTCAGGGAGATCTGGGTCCTTTTCGGGTATGAAGATGTTGCAAAGGATTTTGAAATGCCGGTGGACCTGATGATGTACAAAGAGGTCTTCGGGGTAGAGGGCGCAAAGGATAAAAACCTCTTCTTCAGGAAATACAGCATCAAGCGCGAATCGGAAAATGAGCCCAATGCCGGGATCCTAAGGGGAAAAATCGAAGAGCTGGCAAACATTTATTCATCTCTTGAGGTGAAGGCTTTCGATTACCCCGGGATGTAGTATCCTAAAGGATCTTTTTTCATAATAATAATAATGAGTGCGCCTTATGTTCCCTCCTTTTGCATTTACCTATATAAGCTTGCGGGGACGTCCTACAGTCTTCTTTTTCTCCCCTGTCAGTATCTCTTCCGCGGAGTTGGCCGCCCGCTCGTAGTACTGACTAAGTGACTGACGGAACGGCAGTTCTCCTCTCCAGAAAGGAAAGTCGTTTATGATCTCAAGTGCTGCGATTTGCCTTTCATTTTCTTCAATATTGTATTTGAATTCTGGAACTTCTTCCCCGTACCATTTGGAGTAAGAAGGACACTCCTCACCGTTTTTATATGTATCGGTGATGTTTTCAGCTGCATTGTCAGATCCTCCGCTTATAACTGAGCCATCCCCGTCTTCCCATGTCTCGTCCTCTTCATAATTGAGTTCTTCATTATCCCCGGATGTTTCAAGAGTCAAAAGGTTGATTAGACCCTCACGGTTGACCCCTCTCAGCTTGAGCAGGAGGAAGGGGTCATCGTCAAATACTTCGGCAAGCAGCAGAAGTACTGCTATGATATGTTTACATGGAACAGCATCGTCAGGGCAGCTGCATTTATAACGCCGCAGGGCGCTTTTGCTCGGAAAAAGCCCGGTTCCAGCCTCTTTGAAGACTTTTTCCATTTCCTCAGGCATCTCTCCCGCCAGAAGTGTGGCTGCAAACGATGATCTCTCCCTGAAACGGAAAAGAAGAAGTGCCTTCGCTTCCTCTGAGAGGATTTCAAATCCAAGCCTTATTTGGTAGGGTTTCTTTCTGGTTCCCTGCACTGATGCTGTTACAAGGCCGGGTTCTATATCAATATCGACTACCTGTCCCCGTCTTGCATAGCTCCTTCCTCTTGCAAGGCGCGCAGAATCAATGCTCCCTTCAAGGATCTCAATCCATCGTCTTGACCACCAGTTTGATCCATGGAAGCGGCCCCTGTTGACGCGGGATTTTATTCCTCCCCTGGTGCTAAGAGGTTTGGTATATGTCCAGGAAGTCCTTCTTCTATACATTTAGCCAATATCCTCCACAGCATCCCTGCTTAGTTTGAAAAGCTGCTTCAGTTCGCTGTCTGTCATCTCTGTCAGCCAGTTTTCTCCGTCAGATACCACAGAATCCGCTATATCTTTCTTTGATCTGATAAGCAGTTCGATTTTTTCTTCCAGTGTCCCCTTGCAGCAGAAATAATGTACCTGGACTCTTTCTTTCTGTCCTATCCTGTATGCCCTGTCTACTGCCTGCTGTTCGACAGCAGGATTCCACCACCTGTCAAACATCACCACATGGTTGGCACCGGTAAGGTTGAGACCGGTTCCACCCGCCTTGAGTGAGAGGACAAAAAATGGCGGGGCATCTTTCGACTCCTGGAACTTCCTAACCATCTCGTCCCTTTTTTGTCTCTCTACCCCTCCGTGCAAAAAGAGCGCTTCCCTTCCGAATGTCTCCTGTAGATAGCTCTTGAGCATGGCCCCCATTTCAGCGTATTGGGTGAAGATCAGCGCCCTGTCGCCAACGCTCAGCATCTCCTCTGCTATCTCAGTAAGACGGGCAAGCTTTCCCGAACGTCCGGCGATCTGGGACCTGTCCTTGAGGTAGAGTGCGGGATGGTTGCATACCTGTTTCAAGGATGTTATCGCAGAAAGCACGGCTCCTTTGCGCTTGATCCCGCTGGACCCGGTAAGATTAGCTTCCATGTGGTCGAGGACAGCTCCGTAGAGTGAGGCCTGTTCTTTGTTCAACGAACAGAAAACCTCTGTCTCTATTTTTTCAGGCAGGTCAGAAATAATGGTTTTGTCTGTCTTCAGCCTTCTAAGTATGAATGGTCCGGTTATTTTTTTGATCTTATGCAGTGCACTAGTATCTCCCGCCTGTATCGGACGCATGAACTCCCGGATAAATCTGGATTTGTTTGGCAGCAGCCCGGGCATCAGGAATTCCATGATCGACCACATATCCCCCACGTGGTTTTCTACCGGGGTGCCTGTGAGCGCAAAATGCCATTTCGCTTTTATAGCTCGAGCAGCCTTTGACTGCCTTGTTTCAGGGTTTTTAATGTTCTGCGCCTCATCGAGGATAACACCCGACCAGTCCGCTTTTTTGAATGTTTCGTTGTCCCTGTGAAGAAGGGAGTAGGAAGATATTACAAGATCCCTCCCCCTTACAGATTCTACGAATTTTTCACCCCTAGGCCTCCTGGTCCCGTGGTGAATAAGGACAGAGAGGTCAGGAACAAAATGTTCGGCCTCCCTTCGCCAGTTTTCTATGACCGAGGTCGGGCATATAAGCAGGACCGGGTCTTTTTCTCCTCCATGTATCCTTGTTTTCAGCAGAGCCAGGGCCTGTACCGTCTTTCCAAGGCCCATGTCGTCAGCAAGACATCCGCCCAGACCTATCTCTGCAAGCCAGGAAAGCCATGAAAGACCCTTCAGCTGGTATGGCCTAAGTTCCCCGCAAAATCCATCAGGCTGCCTTATCTGCTTTATCTGTTCAGCTCCGGTAAGGATCGACCGTACTGAATCAAGCCATACTGAACCGGTAATGGCTGAGAGCGGGAGATCTCCTTTGCTCTCTCTGAACGATGAGATAAGGGCATCTTTTCTTGTAATCTTCCGAGGCAGTTTTTTGATGCCGTCCATTACCTTTTCAAGCTCGTCACGGTAAAGAAGGACCCATTTGCCCCTGATGTTCGCGAGAGGTGTTTTAAGTTTCCTCAGCAAGGAAAGCTCTTCTTCTGTCAGGACATCTTTTCCGATAGAAACAGACCAGTCGATATCCATCAGATCTCCCAGATCTATCCGGTTTCCGGCAGAGAAAACTTCTCCCTCCCTGATATTTCCCTTTACTGCAAGCCTCGGCCTGTCGGACGGAGCACCCCAAGTAGATGGGAATTGAACCTGTATCCCATGTTCCAGCATCTCAGGAACATGGTCATGAAGAAATTCAATCAGCTCATCAAATGACATCGTGCAGCTGACCGGGGATGGTTCATTAAGACTTCTTGCTATAGCCGGGACAGAGGAGGATATCTGTCCAAGCAGCTGAAGCAGATACCTTCTGGGATTTGCTCCGGAAGTACGAAACCATTTTCTTTCAGCAGGTCCCGGACTCCATACTTTTTCAGCAGGTACAGTAAGTGTCTGATCCATTGCAGACTGCAAATGCCACGATAGTGTCCATGTTCCTTCCGCATTGCCTGACAACGGCTCTTCCAGCCTCAGAAAAAGTCTCCATGGCTGGTTTGTTACCACCCTCACAGAATCGGTCCACTCCTGGATCTGAGTACAGAGCGGGCCCATTTCATCATTCCACCTGTGAAGCGCGGATCTCGGCCAGGTAAGGGAACGCAGCCATATATCATGGGGGTTGGTCTGGTCGACCTGCTTTCCTCTTCTTCCTGGAACTGCCTGAGCTCTCCTTACTATCTCCTCAAGAAAAGCTTCCAATATTGAATCTGCAGTGTCTTGAGGATCATCAGGCTGCATCTTCTCGCTTGTCAGTGAAAAACTCCCGGTCACAGGAGGAAGGGAGTTTACGTAGGCTGAGTATCCATCCTGATATTTAGCCAGGTGAAGAGGCCTCCATACTGAAAAGTAGCTTCCATCGGAAGATTCCATTCCCGGGAGATATGTTCCCCTCGTTACCATCAATGATGCATATTCCAGACCTTTTAGAACATATTTCAGGTCATTGCCCCATAGGAGCCCGGGAACGGGCAGCTTTTCCCTGCTTTCCTTGATTAGCTGGAAGAGGGCGGTAAGCTCCTCGTGAGTAATGTGGAGGGCTTCGACAGAAAATCTTTCTACCGATGGTTCTCCGCTTATTTCAGGCAGTTCACCCAGCAGGGGCGATGAAGGAAGAGGACAGCCGTTGTATGCAGGCAGATCAACATAAGCAACTGCCGAGGACTCCGCCGGGATCCTTCTGCTGTGGCGTATCCCGGCTGTCTTCAATATGTCGTGTACCGCCAGGCTCCCTGCATCCCAGGGCAGCCTTGGTATCCCGGAAATGGAAGAAGACGGTGAGCTGATCAGTTCACCGGACCCGAATGAACGCTCCCCCCATACAAAAAACCTATTATCAGCGTATGAAACATGTATAACTATCATTTTTCACTCAATACCGCAATGATCTTTAATCAAAACAGCTTCCGCCAATAAACTCCCTGAGTATCGAAATATTCGGGACATCGTCTGACGGTATTACAGGAACAAAACTTAGTATAGAAAGAAGCCTCTGTGCTTCGCCATAAGCAGGGGAATCCTCTTTTACCGAAGCCAGCAGGGGCTGTACATAACCTTTGAGTACCGGAAGCTCATACGCAAGCGAAGTATTGAAGAGCGTATCGGCATTTTCCTGATAAGGGAAAATATGACGGTGTGAGCCTTTTACTACTGAAGGCCACTGAATAAGGGTCATTTCAGGAGAGTGTCCTCTCGTCCTGTAGTCGCGGAGCATGCGCCTTAGGAGCCTGGTGTCTGTCGTCCCTATCCTGTTGTGCATGTCTATCGCCGCTCCGGTCAGAGGGCATATGAATATTCTATATTTATTGTCAAGTGGGATGCTTTCAGAAAGTTTGTCGTTGAGTCCGTGAATGCCCTCTATCACCAGAAGCTGATCATCAGCAAGTTTCAGTTTGTAACCCTTTTTCCTCTCCCCGGTAATAAAATCGAACTTCGGCACATCGATCTCTTTGCCCGCAAGAAGCGCAGCAAGATGTTCGTTGATAAGGTCAAGGTCGAGTGCTTGAAGTGCCTCAAAATCAAAATTGCCATCAGGATCTCTGGGCGTTTTCGACCTCTCTACAAAATAGTTGTCAAGTTCAAGAGTAGCCGAGTTTATGCAAGAAGCCAGAAGCTGTACACGGATACGCCTTGAAGATGTCGTCTTGCCTGAGCTTGAAGGACCCGCAAGACAGAGCAGGCGGACTTCCGGCCTCTCTGAAATATGTGCTGATATTGCACTGAGTGTCTTGGTATGCAACGCTTCGCAAACCATTATGAAATCACGCGATTGTCCGTTGGCCACAAGATGATGTATGTTGTCCATCGTTGCTATCTTCAGGTTGTCAAGCCACTTTGCATATCCCTGGAAAAGAGCAAAGGTTTTTGCTGATGTTTTGAATGGCTGTGTTTTTGAAGGATCTGCGAAAGATGGCCCTGAAATGAATATCCCGCCTTTGTAGAGATGCAGCTCAAATACCGGTACGATCGCTGCGTTGTCTGCGAGGGCGCCTCCGAAAAAGTCATATATTCCCTCACATCTGTACAAGACCACAGGATCATTATTGACCCAGCGGAGAAGCCTCTCTTTGTCAATGTATCCCTGAGCGTACATTATCGCACGGGCCTTATCATTAGAGAGTTCCTCCCTGACAAGATTGACCCCTTCTTTGACCATCCTGTGCATTTCTGCATGGATGGACTTTTTCTGTTCATCAGTGACAGGACCGTCAGGGCTGTCATAAAAGTAGGAAAAATTCATCGACTGACGAAGATGCAGCCTAATTCCGCATACCCTGGTAGCCGCAGATGTGAGCATAAAGGAGATCGTCCTGAGATATACCTCAGCTCCCTCGATAGTATCGTATGTTATGAATTCCAGCTTGGAATCCATGTCTATCTCCCATGATAGCGGGCGCTGGACCCTGTTGACCCTGCATGCCACGACCCTGTCTTTTTTGGAAAAATCGGTCCTTGCGAGTACCTCCCTGGCTGTTATGGGAAAATCGCTTTTTATCTCTTTCATGTCGTTGAAACTTATAGTTAAACTCATCCTTAATCCTCCCCGTGAGGCCCGTCCCAGCTTCAGATCTTTGCCGGAGCTTATAAGTTCGACACCGAATTCAATATACTAAGTTTTTAAAATAATTCCAAACACAGAAGTTCATCTAAACATATTATCATAAAAGCAGAGAAGCAGGTATTAAAAAAGGATGAATTTGAGAAATAAAAAGATGGTTGGGGCAAAAAACAATCGGGTCCGACGCTTTGGCTCATCGGACCCGATTGTTTTTTTCTGTTATGTCCTGCAGCAGATCGGTTATTTTACTGTCAGTTTTTCTATTACTACCTTTTTCAAAGGGCGATCCATTGAGTCAGTTGGAACCTTTCCTATCTTCTCAACAACGTCCATACCCTCTGATACGTGTCCGAATATCGCATGTTTCCCGTCGAGCCACGGACATGGGGCAAGTGTGATGAAAAACTGGGATCCGCCTGAGTTGGGTCCTGAGTTCGCCATTGAGAGTTTTCCGGGTTTGTCATGCTTCAGTCCTTTGCCGAACTCATCCTTGATACTGTAGCCCGGACCTCCCATTCCCGTACCCTGCGGGCAGCCTCCCTGGATCATGAACTCGTCTATAACACGATGGAATATTATCCCGTCGTAGTATTTTTTCTTGATCAGGTCTGTGAAGTTTTTTACAGTGTTTGGGGCAAGATCGTTATAGAGTTCGATTTTGAATGTGCCCATGGATGTTTCAAAAACTGCAGTCTGCCGTTTTGCAGCAGCCTCGGCCTCCGCTGCCGAAGCTGGGCTGGCAGAGAACGCTTTCAGGAACGCGGATACAGCGATAAGGAATGTTAGTATGGCTATTATCTTCAATATTCTTCCTCCAATGTCGTCTTTTTTGATTTTTGGACCCGCAAATTCTAACATTTATATCTCTCCTCAGCCACCCTCAAGTACGCTGAAAAAATATATACATATATTTCCCCTTTGTTTGGCACGTATTTTTCTGAGCGGTCAAAATTTGATCTTTACACGATATTTTTTTATGAAATCAGTGGGTATGTAGGACATTTTCGCCTCTCTGAGCCCCGGGTCGTTCATGTCCTCTTCCCTGTTAGCGACAGCAAGTTCGGGATGCTCTTCGATCATGTGGCACATAAATTCTTTGTTTATCGCCTGATATGCCGCTCCGTATTCGAGGCTTGCCTTCTCAAAGTGCACGAATATAGTGTGACATGCCAATTCTCCAATCGTGTAGGCCGCGATATTACCGGAAACCTCAATGACTCCCCCTACGATACGGGGGATTCTTTCCCAGTTGCTGAGTATCCTGAGTATGCCGTGGTTTTCCTGAAGCAGTCCTTTGTCAGTACAGCCGTTGTTGGCCTGGCACCATGCATGCTGGAACTCCATTACCTCCGGGATGATCCCCGGTGTTATCGGTTTAAAAATATAATCGAAATTTTTGCGGAACTGGTTTACCCTGTTGCGTTTTTTCATAAACCTGTTTCCGGGCAGCATTGCCAGATCCCTTATGTCATAAAGATATTCCCAGCTGCCCCTCATGTCCTGGGCATCGAGCTTCTCTCCAAACTGGAATTTCCAGAGATCAAGAAGTTTTTCCGGCACGAGCCAGAATTCAGCTTCTTTGCCGAATCTTTTTTGAATTATCTCCGCCCAGTCATCCCTTTTCCATTGCCCCAACGGAGCAAGGTCGTAATCCCGTGGAACAGTCTGTCTTATCCAGAGAAGATCCTCATCATCTTCCCGGGCTGTCTGGTATCCGTAGTCTCCGGCCCATCCCCAAAGGAT